>Ga0129314_1001505_pt1 | contig 15925 bp, 10 predicted proteins | sample O1111metagenome_FD_94431 | JGI IMG/M metagenome (GOLD analysis project Ga0129314, IMG submission 94431) | Orangutan individual fecal microbial communities from fecal samples from Wisconsin, USA - O1111 metagenome | ecosystem: Host-associated > Mammals > Digestive system > Large intestine > Fecal...
GACGCAAACATACCCTTTGAATCCATCAGATAGCCAAATGCCGACCAGTTCGGGGTAAATACCTTTGCCAAACCCTCATATAAAAAATACCATCCTATCAGAACACGTAAAATAAACAGTGCGTATCGTTGTAATTTGCTATAATGTATTGATTGCATCTCTTATCTGACTAAAAATTTTCACCTCATTCCATAATTCAGGTGTAAAATGCATCTGTAAAAGTAAAACAAATATTTTTGAAAATGAAATTTTATTATAGTAATTGAGCAAAATTAGATATTTTATTTCTAAGAAAGAAAAAATTCCGACATTTGTAACAGATATAAACAAACAAATCGTTTAACCGATTGTTTCTAAAAATATAAAAACTCTGAATGTTAATTTATTGAATATTGAAAAGATGAATCAAAACACCTTTCTGGGCTTGATTGAACAAAGTATTCGTAATCACTGGGAAATGCCGGCCATGACCGACTTCCAGGGTAAAACTTTCTATTACAAGGATTTTGCCTGTGAAATTGACCGATTACATGACTATTTTAAGGCTGCCGGCATCCAGCGTGGGGATAAAATCTCCATATGTGGTAAAAACTCTGCAAGATGGGCGATCTCCTTCTTTGCCACACTCTCTTATGGTGCCGTGGCGGTAAGTATCCTTCACGAGTTCGACAAGGCCAGCGTACAGTTTATCGTGGATCATTCCGATTCAAAGATGTTATTCGTGGACGACAGCATTTGGAACGAAATTGATGAGAAAACCATACCGAAAGTAGAAACCGTTTTTTCCCTCGAAAACTTTTTGTTGCTGAAATCGACTTCAGACAGGTTAAAACAGTTCGACGCAGATGCCCCGGCCTATTTCGTGAAAAAATATGAAAAAGGTTTTTTTGTGAACGATATTGTTTTCCGCACCGACAAGCCGGAAGAACTGGCTGTGATCAATTACACCTCCGGTACCACCAGTAGCCCCAAGGGAGTGATGTTACCTTACAGAAGCCTGTGGTCAAATACCAAATTTGCCAACGATAACCTCTGGTTCATTCACTCGGGTGACAATATTGTCTGTATGCTGCCGATGGCGCATGCTTACGGCCTCGCTTTCGAGATACTCAACTCCATCTCGATGGGGTGCCATATCCATTTCCTGGGAAAAACTCCTTCGCCGCAAGTATTAATTGAAATGTTTTCCAAAGTAAAACCCAAACTGGTACTGGCTGTCCCTCTTATCATAGAAAAGATCGTCAACCGGAATGTACTCCCAAAACTACAGCAGGGAGCGACAAAGACCCTTATCAAAATACCTCTGCTGAACAGTGTTATTTATAGTAAGGTACGGGGCTCGATGATCGGGTTCTTCGGCGGAGAACTGGTAGAAGTGGTGATTGGCGGCGCAGCGCTCAATCCCGACGTGGAAAAGTTCTTAAGAAAAATCAGATTCCCTTACACTGTGGGATATGGGATGACCGAATGTGGTCCGCTGATTTCCTACGCCTACTGGACTAAATACAAAGAGCGTTCCTGTGGAAAGGTGGTAGACAGGATGGAGGTGAAGATCGATTCGGATGATCCGCAAAATATCGTAGGTGAAATCCTTACCCGGGGCAGCAACCTGATGCTGGGATACTATAAAAACGAAGAGGCCACCAAACAGGTATTCACAGAGGATGGCTGGTTAAAAACCGGAGATTTGGGAACTATGGACAGTGACGATTTCATCTTTATCAGAGGACGAAATAAAAATATGATACTGGGCCCTTCCGGACAGAATATCTATCCCGAAGAGATTGAAGAGAAGATCAACAGTTCTCCGTTTGTAGGTGAATCACTGGCTATCAGTGAAGATCAAAAGATCATCGCCCTGATCGTACCCGACAAAGATGCCTTGAAGGAAAATGGATTGACAGACCAGGATATGAATACCCTATTCCAGCAAGTGATTACAGAGGTGAACGATCAATTGCCTTCATACAGCAAGATTGCCTCTTTCCGTCTTCAGGAGGAAGAATTTGAAAAAACGCCCAAACGAAGTATCCGGCGGTTTAAGTATGTTTAGATTTAGAATTCAAGATTCCAAATTCAAGATTTTTGGAATCAGAGCTTTTAGATAAAAAATACGAGAGCCGGGACATTAAAATCCTGGCTCTCGATTTATATTGCAATCACTCGACCAGCGAAACATCAATCCTCTAATATTCGTTCCAGCTCTTGATCTCAAGATCATCCTGATCCAAATTACAGAAAGCAGTGATAAAAGCACTGGCAAGACGGGCATTGGTGATGAGTGGGATATTAAAATCGACCGCGCCACGACGAATGATATATCCGTTGGTAAGCTCCCGTTTCGTGACGTTTTTGGGAATATTGATGATCAGGTCGAACCGTTTGTCAACGATCATCTGCCTGATATTGTTTTCCCCATCCTCATCCGGCCAGTTCACATCGGTCGCTTTAATTCCGTTTTCTTCCAGAAACTTTTGCGTACCGTGGCTGGCATAGAGATCATAGCCTTTCTCACCCAACAACTTGCATGCCTCCAGCAGGTCGACCTTCGACTTCATCTCTCCCGAGGAGATCAGGATCCCTTTTTTAGGGATCTTGTACCCTACCGAAAGCATCGACTTAAGGATCGCATCCGAGAAATCTTCCCCGATGCATCCCACCTCACCGGTGGAGGACATATCCACACCCAGTACCGGGTCGGTATTCTGCAAACGTGAGAAAGAGAACTGGGATGCTTTTACCCCAATATAGTCCAGGTCGAACACCGAGCTGTCAGGTTTACTGAAAGGTGCATCCAACATGATGCGGGTTGCGGTATCAATAAAATTGTGTTTCAATACTTTGGAGACAAAGGGGAAAGAGCGGGATGCCCGCAGGTTACACTCAATCACCTTGATCTCGTTATTCTTGGCAAGATACTGGATATTGAACGGCCCGCTGATATTCAATTCCTTCGCGATTCGCTTGGATATTTTCTTCACTCGGCGCATGGTCTCGAAATAAATCTTCTGCGCGGGAAATACCAGAGTAGCATCGCCCGAATGGACACCGGCAAACTCCACATGTTCTGAAATAGCATATTCCATCACTTCTCCCTCACGGGCTACCGCATCGAATTCAATCTCCTTGGCATTCTGCAGGAAAGAGGAGACCACCACAGGGTACTCTTTCGATACATTGGCCGCCATTTTCAGGAAAGCATGCATCTGTTCCTTATCGTAACAAACGTTCATGGCAGCGCCCGAAAGGACATAAGACGGACGTATCAGCACGGGAAATCCCACTTCGTCGATAAAAGCATCGATCTCTTCGAAGCTGGTCATCTCTTTCCAGCGGGGTTGGTCGATTCCCAATTCATCGAGCATGGCAGAGAACTTATGGCGGTTCTCTGCCCGGTCGATCGATAAGGGAGAGGTACCCAGGATGGATACATTCTGCCGGTACAACTTCATGGCGAGATTATTGGGTATCTGTCCCCCTACCGAAACGATCACCCCTTTTGGATTTTCTATATCGATCACGTCAAGTACACGCTCGAACGACAGTTCATCGAAATAGAGCCGGTCACACATATCATAATCGGTCGATACGGTCTCGGGGTTATAGTTGATCATTACCGATTCATATCCCAGTTCACGGGCGGTCTGCACCGCGTTGACCGAGCACCAGTCGAATTCTACCGACGAACCAATACGATAAGCACCGGATCCCAGTACGATCACCGACTCCTTTTCACTCTTACGGGATGTAAATGGCTTATCTGAACCATAAGTAAAATAAAGATAGTTGGTTTTATCCGGATTTTCGGAGGCAACCGTGTTAATACGGCGTACAATGGGTGTAATCTGTAAAGACTTCCTGCGGTTACGTACCCTGATCAGCTCATCCTCTACCGTACTCTGCGGATCTTCTACAAAGCGGGCGATCTGGAAATCGGAAAAGCCAAGGCGCTTTGCTTCACGGAGCACATCTTCGGGTAGCTCGTCAATTTTGTTATAGGCTGCAAGTACCTTTGAGTAGTTATAAATATTTTCCAGCCTCTCCAGGAACCACGGATCGATTTTAGTCAATTCCTCAATCTGTTCGACCGAATATCCTTTTTCAAAAGCGTCGGCAATAGCGAAGATACGCATATCGGTCGGCTTTGAAAGCGCCTCTTCCACATTGTCGAAAGTCATTTCCCGATTCCCTACGAAACCGTGCATCCCCTGCCCGATCATACGCAACCCTTTCTGGATAATTTCCTCAAAAGATTGGCCGATGGACATGATCTCGCCGACTGATTTCATGGAGGAGCCTATTTCGTGGCTTACACCGTAAAATTTATTAAGATCCCAACGGGGGATCTTCACAATCATATAATCGACCTGGGGTGCTGAGTAAGCGGAGTTGGGCGTCCCCATCTCCCCTATCTGGTCGAGTGTATAACCCAACGCCAGCTTTGCCGCCACAAAAGCCAGGGGATATCCCGATGCTTTGGAAGCGAGGGCAGATGAGCGGCTCAGACGGGCATTGATCTCGATAATACGGTAATCGTTGGTCTCCGCATTGAAGGCATACTGGATATTGCATTCTCCCACGATGCCGATATGGCGTACCACACGCTGTGCGATATCTTCGAGCATGGCAATCTGTTCTTTGCTGAGTGTGATGATGGGCGCCACCACAATACTTTCACCAGTATGGATACCCAGCGGATCGAAGTTTTCCATCGGTACGACCGTGAAGCAATGGTCGTTCTTGTCACGGATCACTTCAAACTCAATCTCTTTCCACCCTTTCAGGCTCTCCTCTACCAGTATCTGGTTAGAGAAAGAGAGGGCACTCTTGCACAGCTCTACAAATTCCTCCTGATTCGTGCAGATACCCGAACCTTGTCCGCCTAATGCATATGCCGAACGCACCATAATAGGAAATCCCATCTCCCGGGCTGTCGCCAAAGCATCTTCCAGACTTTCCACTGCCCGCGATGCAGGTGTTTTGGCATCGATCTCATTCAATTTCTTCACAAACAAATCCCTGTCCTCTGTGATCATGATCGCCTCTACCGACGTTCCCAATACACGTACGCCATATTTATCGAGTATTCCGCTTTGGTATAGCTCGGCGCCACAGTTCAGCGCCGTCTGCCCGCCAAAAGCCAGGAGGATACCATCCGGTTGCTCTTTCCGGATTACCTTCTCTACGAAATAGGGAGTGATTGGCAGGAAATAAACCCTGTCAGCCACGCCTTCAGAAGTTTGGATAGTGGCAATATTGGGGTTAATCAATACCGTCTCTATTCCCTCTTCACGCATTGCTTTCAAAGCCTGCGAACCGGAATAATCAAATTCTCCCGCTTGTCCGATCTTCAGGGCGCCGGAACCCAATAAAATGACTTTCTTAATTGATTTGTCCATGAATTGATTGACTAATTTACTAATTTGCAAATTTAATGATTTGTTGATTCATTGATAGAATAATTGAGATTGAACCAGATTGATACAACAGAGCCCAGATAAAATTATAAATTATTCCCATTAGGCCACTGGCACATCAATTCTTAATTTTCAACTATTAATTTTTAACTATTAACTATTAACTATTAATTTTTAACTATTAACTATTAACTATTAATTTTTAACTATTAACTATTAATTTTTAACTATTAACTATTAACTATTAATTTTTAACTATTAATTTTCAATTATACTCTCCCCAATGTTTGATTTCTATTTTGTCCTGCGACATTCTGCAGAAGGCTTTGATAAAGGCACTTGCCAGACGGGCATTAGTGATAAGCGGGATATTGTAATCTATAGCCCCGCGACGGATCTTATATCCGTTCGTCAACTCCCGCTCAGTAAGGTTTTTAGGAATATTGATTATCAGATCGAATTTTCTTTCGGCAATCATCTCATCCACCCTCAGTTCCGCTCCTTTCTCATCGGGCCAGGCTACAGAATGACTTTTGACACCGTTCTCCTCCAGGAATTTCTGCGTCCCACCGGTAGCATACAGGTTGTAACCGTGTTGTCGTAAAAGACGGCAGGCATCCAGCAGGTCGACTTTCGAGCGGGATCCGCCTGAAGAAACCATGATATTTTTCTCCGGAATACGGTAGCCTACTGCCAGCATAGAAGTAAGTAACGCATCATCAAAATGGGTTCCGATAGCTCCTACTTCTCCCGTGGAAGCCATATCTACTCCCAGTACGGGGTCAGCTTTCTGTAGGCGGGTAAAAGAGAACTGGGGTGCCTTGATACCCACATAATCGAGTTCGAACGCCGATTTTTCCGGTTTCTCCACCGGAATATCAAGCATCACTTTCGTCGCGAGCTCTATAAAGTTAATTTTCAACACCTTGGATACAAAAGGAAATGATCTTGACGCTCTCAGGTTACACTCGATCACCTTGATGGCGTTATCCTTGGCCAGAAACTGAATATTGAACGGTCCGGTAATTTGCAGGGCCCGTGCAATCTCCCGCGTGATCTGTTTAATTCTCCTTACCGTTTGCACATAAATTTTCTGCGGTGGGAACTGAATGGTGGCATCGCCAGAGTGTACACCTGCAAATTCCACGTGTTCGGAGATGGCATAGACGATCAGTTCGCCGTTGCGTGCCACCGCATCCATCTCTATCTCCTTGGCATTTTCGACAAACCCCGACACTACCACCGGGTATTTGGCCGATACTTCAGTTGCCAGTGTAAGGAAATGCTCCAGTTCTTTTTCGTTGGAACAGACATTCATTGCTGCACCCGAAAGGACATAGGAAGGGCGTACCAGTAGCGGGAATCCCACTTCGTCGGCAAATTGATGGATATCACTGAGGGTGGTGAGCTCTTTCCAGCGCGGCTGGTCGATACCCAACCGGTCGAGCATGGAAGAGAACTTGTGCCGGTCTTCCGCATTGTCAATACTTTTGGCACCCGTACCCAGAATATTCACACCCGACTGATCCAACCTTACTGCCAGGTTATTGGGGATCTGTCCTCCCACGGAGAGGATGACACCGTGAGGATTTTCCAGTTCGATGATATCCATCACCCGTTCGTATGACAACTCATCGAAGTAAAGCCGGTCGCACATATCATAATCGGTCGACACCGTTTCGGGATTATAGTTGATCATCACAGAGCGGAACCCTTCCTTACGGACTGTATTCAACGCATTGACCGAGCACCAGTCGAATTCCACCGATGAACCGATACGATAAGCACCCGACCCAAGCACGATGACCGAGCGGTGATCCCCCAGATAATGTACATCATTTTCCGATCCGTTATAAGTGAGATAGAGGTAATTAGTCTGGGCGGGATATTCCGCGGCAAGTGTATCTATCTGTTTCACAAATGGCAGGATCCCCAGTTTTTTCCGGTATTCACGTACCTGAATGAAATCATCTTCTTTCATTTTTTCCTTCCGGATAGCCCGTACCACCTGAAAATCGGAAAATCCCTGTTGTTTGGCTGTTTTCAGTATCTCATCGAACCCGGGATTATTTTCTTTTCCAAGATCAATTGATTCGTCCGTATAATTTTCCAATGTTTCCGCAGTCTTTACGATATTATACAGTTTCTGCAGGAACCAGCGGTCTATTTTTGTCAGGTCATGGATCTGGTCGATAGTATATCCTTTTCTAAATGCTTTGCTGATGACGAAGATGCGCTGATCGGTCGGTTCCCGGAGCGCTTTGTCTATATCGTCGATCTTCAGTTCTTTGTTCTCCACAAAGCCATGCATTCCTAAACCGGTCATGCGAAGTCCTTTTTGTATGGCTTCTTCAAAGGTACGTCCGATCGCCATGATCTCACCGACCGATTTCATCGAGGAGCCGATCTCCTTGGAGACGCCACTGAATTTTCCCAGATCCCAACGGGGAATTTTCACGACGATATAGTCGAGTGCCGGTTCAAAAAAGGCGCTGGTCGAACGGGTCACCGAGTTCTTCAGGTCGAACAGTCCGTATCCTAAAGCGAGTTTGGCCGCTACGAATGCCAACGGGTAGCCGGTCGCCTTGGATGCCAGTGCCGATGAACGGCTCAGGCGGGCGTTAACCTCAATCACCCGGTAATCTTCTGAGCCGGGATCGAAAGCGTACTGCACGTTACATTCTCCCACAATACCGATATGACGGACGATCCTGATCGAGAGTTCCCTTAACTTATGATATTCGGAATTGGTCAGCGTTTGTGAGGGAGCCACCACGATACTTTCGCCGGTATGTATGCCGAGCGGATCGAAGTTTTCCATGTTACAGACGGTGATACAGTTGTCATACCGGTCACGTACCACTTCATATTCAACCTCTTTCCACCCTTTAAGGGATTTCTCCACCAGCAGTTGATCCGAATAGTTAAATGCTTTGGAAACCAGCACTTTCAGTTCTTCTTCATCGTTACAGAAACCTGAACCCAGTCCCCCGAGCGCATAAGCGGCACGGACGATAATGGGATAACCCAGTCGTCTTGCAGCTTGCAAAGCATCTTTGGTAGTGGAGACAGCATAGCTTTGGATAGTTTTCACGTTGATCTGGTCGAGTTTTTTTACGAACAGATCGCGGTCTTCGGTATCCATGATCGACTGTACCGGCGTTCCCAGCACAGCGACATTATATTTTTCAAGCGTACCTGCAGTATATAACTGCACACCACAGTTCAGCGCGGTCTGCCCTCCGAAAGCCAGCAGGATACCATCGGGCCGTTCTTTTTCGATCACCTTCTCTACAAAATAAGGCGTTACCGGCAGAAAATATATCTTATCGGCTGATCCTTCCGAAGTCTGCACTGTGGCTATATTCGGATTGATCAGGATGGTCTCTACACCCTCTTCCCGCAATGCTTTCAGTGCCTGTGAACCGGAGTAGTCGAATTCACCCGCCTCACCGATCTTAAGTGCGCCGGACCCAAGGATAAGCGCTTTTTTCACTTTTATCTTGTCTTCCCCGGAAGCAGGTGCCATATCTTGTGTAAATAAATTATTGTTCATTATTATTGCAGAAGTTAGAATTGAGAACTAAGAACTGAGAATTTGGAAGTCGGAAGTGAAGAAGTTCAAGAAGTGAAGAAGTCTTGGCTCCTGACTCCTGGTTCTTGATTTCAATATTCACATCTCGCTTCACGACAATCAGCATATAAAATTGGTAATTAGTAATTTGTAATTAGTAATTAGTAATTAGTAATTTCCAAACGATCAAAGCATCTTCACAAACTCTTCAAAGAAAAAGCGGGTATCGGTCGGTCCGCCGGTCGCCTCAGGATGGAACTGCACCGAATAGAAAGGTTTCGTTTTATGCCGGATTCCTTCGTTGGTACCATCATTCATATTCACGAACCAGGGTTCCCACCCAGTACCCAACTGCGATTCGTCCACTGCATAGCCATGGTTCTGGGAAGTAATGTAACAACGGCTACTCCCCACCTTTTGTACCGGTTGGTTATGACTGCGGTGTCCGTATTTCAGTTTGTAGATATTGGCTCCGGCTGCTTTCGACAGCAGTTGGTTCCCCATGCAGATCCCGAAGATGGGTTTCTCTTTCTTCATTGCTTCACGGATATGGGCGACGGTGATTCCGCAATGATCGGGGTTTCCCGGGCCGTTGGAGATCATCACTCCATCGTAGTCGATCCTGTTGAAATCGTAGTCCCATGGAACGCGGATCAAACGAACTCCCTGCTTTACCAGTTCCCGTACGATATTCAGTTTGGCACCGCAATCGATCAGGACTACCTTCTTTTCACCCTGCCCATATTCGATCACTTCACTGCAGCTGACTTTGGCTACAAGGTTTTCAGTTTCGGGATCGTAGAAATCCACTTCACTATCTTCCTCATATACTATCTTCCCCAGCATGGATCCTTTTTCCCGGAGGATCTTTGTAAGCAGACGGGTATCGACTCCGCAGATACCGGGCACCCCTTCTTCCTTGAGCCAGTCGCCCAGACTTTTCACCGCATTCCAGTGAGAATGTTCCCGGGAGTAATCCTGCACGATCAAACCACAGGCATGGATATGCTCAGACTCAAAAAAATCGGAAATTCCGTCTGTTTCGCTGTGAGCGGGAACTCCGTAATTTCCGATTATAGGATATGTGAGTGTTAAAATTTGTCCTTCGTAGGAGGGGTCTGTCAGGCTCTCGGGGTAACCGACCATTGCCGTGTTGAAAACTACCTCTCCCGATGTTGCCTTTTCGGCTCCAAAAGATTGCCCATGAAAAACCATCCCGTTTTCAAGGATCAATCGCACCGGTTTGTATCTGTGCATAGTGCGTTACATTATTTGTAGAGTTGATAATTGTATGATATTAGGACACAAAGTTAGAAAAATTCCGGAAATAATGCAACTAATTTCAGAAATCCTCTTTCATTTTATTGTTGAATAAAGAATCAAGAGTCAAGGATCAAGACATCTTAACCTTGAGTTGATCCCCGGTATGCCTGTCGAACGTATTTTTCTATTGGAGCCGAACGTCACTATTTAATGCCGATAAAACTCAACACTCCTTGCTTGTAAGTCCTTCCGACAGGTATCTCCCGATTCGCTACCATAAGCCGGTTTCTGTTGAGGAACTCAATTTTGTTTTTCTGTACTATAAAAGAACGATGCACTCTGATAAATAAATGGGCAGGAAGTACCTTTTCCATATTTTTCATCGACTCCAGGGTGATATATGGCCGACTCTGATTTTCGGTGTAAATCTTTATATAATCCCTTAGACCTTCGATATAAAGGATATCCTTAAAAGGGATGGGAATGATCTGCTGGTCTGATTTCACGAAAATCGCGTCTGTTTCAAGAATATTTTTCTGTATAGGAACATTTTTCGTTACAGCTTCAAACCAGTCTTGTGCTTTTTTGCACGTTACCAGGAATTCGTCGAAAGAGACCGGTTTTAACAAATAGTCGAAGGCATTTACGCGATATCCCTCCAATGCATACTCTTTAAAAGCCGTAATAAAGATGATCTTTGTGTCAGGCGGCACCAGACGGGCTAATTCCATACCGTTGATATGCGGCATTTGGATATCCAGAAAAATCAAATCTACCTTTTTGTTTACAAGGTCTTGCATCGCCAAAGCGGGATTATTGTATTTTCCCGTTAATAAAAGGCCGGGGGTATCCTGTATATACGATTCCAAAAGGCTCAATGCCAACGGCTCATCGTCAATAATCCAGCAGGTCAGTACTTTATTCATGTTCTTCTTTTTTTCAGGTTTCGATGATCAATACAGTTGAATAGATATTATTCTCAATTTCTTTATGCCACATATAGCGGTAAGTATAAATCAGTTCCAGCCTTTTCTTCACTTGTTGCAACCCGATACCGCTACCGCTTTTATCCGACTCGTCCTTCGGGAAATGACTATTGCGGCACAAGAATTCGATCTTCCCGTCTTCCTTTTCCGTCAAAGAAATATCGATAAATGAATACTCATCACTACTCACCCCGTGTTTAAAAGCATTCTCTATCAACGAGATAAAAATAAGCGGAGCGATCATCACCTGACTATTTTCCCTGATATCGAATTTTACGCTGAGGTTGGTATTGGCGGGCAAACGCAGACGCATCAGATCAATATAGTTACCGATAAAATTCACCTCTTCTTTCAATGGCACATACATCTTATTATTCTCATATAACACATATTGCAGTAACCGGCTTAAATCCATAATAGCCGGTTTCACTTTCGGCGAATTGAGTTGTGCCAGTGCATAGATATTATTCAGCGTATTGAGCAGAAAATGCGGATTTATCTGATTCTTTAAGTTTTTCAATTCGGCTTCTATCATCGCCTGCTGCATTTCTTTCTGCATGGCCTCTATTTTGGCCCATCGGCTGCTCATTTTGATAGCCGTACTCAAAACGACCACCAATGTCAGTAAAATTACATCCCGAAGTATGAAAATCACAATCGGCACCCATCTGTTTTTTTCCGGAGGAGGAGGCCCTTCCGGGGGCTTTCCCCCGCCAAAAGGAGGCATATTACCCTGTACATTCAATGTGAAAGAAAATTCATGCCAAAGATGAATAAGTAAAGCTGTTCCCAAAATCAATAGGATATTGATAATAAAAAATTCGTTCTTCCTGTTTTCAAATAAGAGACGATCGATAAAATAGAAGTAATTACTATAAAACACGATCATAAAACAAACCGGAACAGGAAGAAACAAGAGAAAATTTACCCAGGAAAAATCTCCCCGGCTCATGAAAAACAATGGCAGTCCAAAGATTATGCTCCATGCTGCAATGTGGATAAAGATATTGTCAGCCAATTTTGTATAAGGCAACCAATACTGAACTTTATCAGGTGTTATTTTCAATTTTGACTTACCTCCCGGTATATCTGTTTTTTTCTGATTCATCTTCTCTGATTTTTAACAATTCCTTATTCATATCGTATTGCTTCGATAGGATCGAGCTTTGCAGCTTTCTTTGCCGGATACCATCCAAAGAAAATACCGGTTATCGAGCAAACACCGAATGAGAGCAATACGCTCCATGATTGAATGAATACCGGCCACGAAGCAGCCCATTTTACTACAAATGTAGCACCCACACCCACAAAAATACCAATAATTCCTCCAATTACACTAATCAGAATCGCTTCTATAAGGAATTGCATCAATACATCTTTTCCCCGGGCTCCCACACTCATTCTCAATCCGATTTCACGGGTACGTTCGGTGACGGAGACATACATGATATTCATAATTCCTATACCGCCTACTACCAGGCTGATGCCGGCTACGCAGGCCAAAAGGATCGTCATCAGATCGGAAGTAGTCGTGAGCATTGAACTTAATTCTTCCTGTGAACGTATCTCGAAATCATAATTGTCGGGATTCGAGATACCGTGATTCTCTGCCAGGATTGTCATGATGCTTTCAACAGCATCTGGCGTCGCTTCTTCCGAAACAGCAGAACAATAGATTCCCTGCAAATAGTTGATCGCTAAGATTCTTTTTTGCACGGCGGTATAGGGAGCCAGTACGATATCATCCTGATCCATTCCCATTGTATTATATCCTTTGCTTTCCAGCACTCCGGTCACTTCGAAAGGGATCGTGTTGAAACGAATGACCTTGCCGATGGGATCTTCGCCTTTTGTGAATAAATTATCGACAATAGTTTTCCCGATGATGCAGACTTTATTGTTCGTCTCCACATCTCCCTGAGTGAACATGGAGCCGGATTGAATTTTCAACTGGCGGATAATCAGGTATTCAGGACTTACGCCGTTGATGCTGCTCGGATAATTCTGATTCTGATAAATGAACTGTCCGCTACTGCTTACATTCGGGGAGACTGCTGAAACATATTCAGCTTTATCCCTTATGTCGAAATAGTCTCTGTTTTTCAGTGTTTCCAGACTGGACATACTAATGCGTGCCCCACCCTCGCCACGTTCGGAATAAGGATGTATCATGATCATATTCGATCCCATCTCCGAAATCTGCTTCCGTATGCTTCGCTTGGAGCCTTCTCCTATCGCCAACATGGTAATGACCGAGGCTACGCCGATAATAATACCGAGCATAGTCAGCAACGCCCGGACTTTGTTTCGGGACAGTGCTACCAGCGCTATTTTAAATAAATTCTCTGCATTCATTTGATTTATCTATTCTTTCTTTATGATGTATCCAACCAATCATCAAATCATCACTACCTGTCCCGACTTGTCGGGATCACCACATCATCACATCACCATATCATCACCACTTGTCCCGACTCGTCGGGATCAATTTATGCCTCTTCTTTGGGCAATTTTTCATAAGCTTCGGCAGCCGACAAGATATGTTGATTATACGTATCTTCGATGATCCGGCCGTCTTTCAATACGATATTGCGAGTGCTGTACAACGCAATATCGTTATTATGGGTGACGAAAATAATGGTCCTTCCTTCGTTATTCAATTGCTGGAATAATTTCAGGATACTGAACGATGTACGTGTATCCAGGTTTCCGGTTGCTTCGTCGGCAAGGATTACCGCCGGATCATTCACCAATGCCCGCGCTATGGCAACGCGTTGCATCTGTCCACCACTCATCTGGTTGCTCTTGTGTAGCAGGCGATCACCAAGCTCCACCCTCTCCAGTGCATCGATAGCTTTCTGCCGGCGCAAGGATGAGGAAATGCCGGGATTATACATCAGCGGAAGTTCCACGTTTTCCACAGCAGTAGTGTTAGCCAGCAGGTTATAACTCTGAAAAACAAATCCGATCTTTGTATTTCTGATCCCGGCACGTTGATCTTTATTCATTTTCTGTACCGAGATGCCGTCAAGCAGGTAAGAGCCTTCGGTAGGGGTATCAAGACAACCCAGAATATTCAGCAGGGTACTTTTCCCGCTTCCCGATTTCCCCATGATAGTAACGAATTCACCTTCATTGATACTGAATGTCACGCCACGTAAAGCATGGACGGTTTCCGCACCTACAATGAAATCGCGACGGATATCCGATATGTTAATGATAACAGGATTATTATTCATTTTTTCAACTTTTGGAATCATTCGTATTCTGGTTATCTTCCTCCGCCTCCACGACGTGGTGGCTGTGCCATGAAAGGACTGGATTCGTTTCCACTATCCGGTGGGGACGTAAGCTTGCGTGCCTGGGTATTCTTTCCTGTGATCACTTTTTCTCCTTCGGATAACCCCGATATTACTTCAGTATACATATTATTGCTATTGCCTGTTTTTATCTGTCGGCGGTTCGGGAAATTATTCTCATCAAGCACCCATACAACCGTATCTTTTTCGCTAATCATCTCATTTCCGGGATTGAAATTAACGGCCTGGGATGGAACGGCAAGTACATCCGGTTTATCCAGTGTATAGATCGTACAGGTAGCCGTCATGCCCGGCTTCAGTTTCAGTCCGCCGTTAGGCGCCTCCACCACTACTTCATAAGTAACTACATTATTGGTAGTCGTAGGTGACAGTCGAACCTGCGTAGTAGTACCGGTGAACTCTTCGTAAGGAAAAGCATCCACAGTGAACATCACCCGTTGTCCGATGGCGATATCCCCCATATCTGCTTCGTCCACTTCCGCTATTACACGCATCTTGGTAAGATCATTTGCGATAGTGAATAGTGTCGGCGTTTCGAAACTGGCTGCAACGGTCTGACCTTCTTCTACCTCACGGCTTAAAACAACACCGTCAATGGGAGAATATATTTTTGCGTATCCCAGATTCGTTTCGGCTGTCTGATAGCTGCTTACGCTTACATTATAATCATTCCGGGCTTTTTGATAAGAATATAGTGCTTCTTCGTAATCCGAACTGCTTATCAGTTGTTTCTCATACAATACCTTAAAACGCTCATAATTCTTCTCCTTGTATTCCAGTTCGCTCCTGGCTGTCGCCATCGAACTCTTTGCCGACGACAAGGTCGCCTGTAATACGGTCTGGTCGAGCTCGGCAAGCAATTCACCTTGTGAAACTATGCTATTGTAATCGACATAAATTTTATCGACTCTTCCGCTTACCTGTGTTCCCACATCAATTTTCGTTATAGGTTCCAGTGTTCCGGTACATGTCACCATATTGGATATATCTTGTCTTTCCACACTGCCTGTAAGCCATTCTATTTTATCATTTTTGTTATCCTTACAGGAGTAAAAGGATGTCATCATACTTCCTGCGAGCAAGATAAAAGCCATAAAAGATAACCTGATACACCTTTTTGAATTGTTATTCTTTGTCTTCATATATTTTTTTCTATTATTTTTCAAATCAAGTCAAGCGTGATCATTAAAGGGGGCACGGATGATTACCAACAATTATTGTCTACATTTTTTCAAATCAAGCCCTGATAGTATTCCAATATTTTAATATTCAGCAAAGCCATATATTTTGCCTGCAGCAATTCCTGTTGAGCCGTTATCAATCTGTTTTTCTCCGTCAACATTTCAATCGTATTCTTGAGGCCCA
>Ga0129314_1001506_pt1 | contig 15925 bp, 14 predicted proteins | sample O1111metagenome_FD_94431 | JGI IMG/M metagenome (GOLD analysis project Ga0129314, IMG submission 94431) | Orangutan individual fecal microbial communities from fecal samples from Wisconsin, USA - O1111 metagenome | ecosystem: Host-associated > Mammals > Digestive system > Large intestine > Fecal...
GCCCATCCACCACCAGCCGCGCCGCGTCGCGTCCAATGGCACAATCAGCGGTATCGACAATGCTGTGGGCCGTTTTTTCAATGACCGACAGTGTGGCAAGCGTTGCCTCGCCGTCCAGCACCTGACCGATCAGCTTTGTCAGCTGCCCCAGACCGATCCGGCAGGGTACACATTTACCGCAGCTCTGGGCATGGCACAGCTGCAAAAAGGTCAGCGACATGTCCACCGGGCACAGGCCGGGAGGTGACGCCGCAATGCGCCGTTCAATGTCACGGTAGAGGTTATCCACCACAGTCTGTGCTTTGCTGGGGGTTTTGATATCAAGTCTGCTCAAGGTGGTCACTCCTTTCACCCTGTTTGAAAACAATAGGCTGTTATATGATTCAGTATGGCATATTTTCTCTTATTCGTCAACATTTTCCTAAAAAGTTTTCCTTTGAAGAAACAATCGATTTTCCTCTCTGCTTTTTTCACCTTCTGCCTGAAGAAATACGCGGTATTTTTGTGCACTTTATCAAAGCACTGCGGCGATATATGCGCTCCGCCATGTGCCTTCTCCTTTTTCGCCCTCTGCGCTCTCTTCGAGGGGCCGGGAGGCGACGCATGTGCAGTTCCTTTTATGACCAATGAATGCACATATCCGTCAAAAAAGAGAAATATGCGCATCAGCGGCATTTTTACTGAAAAAGCAGTTTACATTTCCGGTACATTGCGTTTAAAATGGGTGCAGTATATAAATATGAATGGGCCGGGCCCAAGGAGGTTATCGTATGATCCAATTGACCGATCACGGCATGTATCTGGTAAACGGTGTGCCCTGTGAAAGCGCACCCGTTGCGCCATCGCAGGCGCGTCAGGGCACCATGGCATGGCATATTTTACAGTCTCACAATTGTTCTGACAATCCGGAACGTCTGCGCATCCGCTTTGACGCCATGGTATCCCACGACATCACCTATGTGGGGATTATTCAGCAGGCACGGGCCAGCGGCATGAAGGAGTTCCCCATCCCCTACGCCCTGACCAACTGCCATAACAGCCTGTGCGCCGTTGGCGGCACCATCAATGAGGACGACCATGTGTTCGGCCTGTCTGCCGCCAAGAAGTACGGTGGCATCTATGTGCCTGCCAACCAGAGCGTTATCCACTCCTATGCCCGGGAGCAGATGGCAAAGTGCGGCGCCATGATCCTCGGCTCCGACTCCCACACCCGCTACGGCGCACTGGGCACCATGGCCGTGGGCGAGGGAGGCCCGGAGTTAGCCAAGCAGCTGCTGAAAAACACATGGGACGCACCTATGCCGGAGGTGGTCATGGTGTACCTGACCGGCAAGCCCCGCCGGGGCATCGGCCCTCACGATGTGGCTATCGCACTGGTGAAGGCCACCTTCGAAAGCGGTTTTGTCAACAACAAGGTGCTGGAGTTTGTCGGCCCCGGCATCCGCGAGCTGCCCATTGATTTCCGTAACGGCATCGACGTGATGACCACCGAGACTACCTGTCTTTCCTCGATCTGGGAGACCGATGAGGAAACCCGGGGCTTTTATGCCGCCCACCAGCGAGAGCAGGACTACGCGCCGCTCCACCCGGCGGACACCGCTTACTATGACCGGATGATCACCATTGATCTTAGCAAGGTGGAGTCCATGATCGCGCTGCCCTTCCATCCCTCTAACGCATGGACGATCCACGAATTTTTGGACAACGCACAGGAGCTGCTGGCCAAGGTGGAGGCAGACGCAGCCAAGCGCTTCCCCAAAACCCATCCGCACCTGACGGACAAGATCCGTGATGGCGGCGTATGGGCGGATCAGGGCGTTATTGCCGGCTGTGCCGGCGGTCTTTTCGACAACATCACCGAGGCGGCGGACATTATCCGGGGCGGCAGCACCGGCAACGGTGCTTTCACCTTTGACGTATATCCCACCTCTGTTCCGGTTTCGCTGGAGCTGACCCGTATCGGCGCTACCACCAAGCTGCTGCAAACCGGCGCGGTCATCAAGCCCAGCTTCTGCGGCCCCTGCTTCGGTGCAGGCGACGTACCCGCCAACAATGGCCTGAGCCTGCGGCATACCACCCGCAACTTCCCCAACCGGGAGGGCTCCAAGCCCGGCGAGGGGCAGTTTGCCGCCGTGTGCCTGATGGATTCTCGCTCCATCGCCGCCACCGCAGCCAACGGCGGACGCATTACCGCCGCCACTGATGTAGAATATACGCCGGTACATCGGGAATATCACTTTGATAAGTCCGTGTACGACAACCGCCTGTACTATGGCTTCGGAAAAGCCGATCCCAGCGTGGCGCTGGTGATGGGCCCCAACATCACCGACTGGCCCAAAATGTATGATCTGGCCGATAACCTGCTGGTGGAGCTGGCGGCGGTCATCCACGATCCCGTCACCACCACCGACGAGCTGATCCCCTCAGGCGAAACCTCCTCCTACCGCTCCAATCCTCTGCGCCTGGCGGAGTTTACGCTCAGCCGTCGTGTTCCGGAGTATGTACCCCGCGCAAAGGCTGTGGCGGCGCAGGAGGCGCAGCGGCGCGCAGGCGATGTGCCCGCCCATATTCTGGAGGTACTGGGCAAGGTGGGCGACGCCAAGGCGCTGGCCGCCAACACCCAGTTCGGTTCCTGCGTATTTGCCAACAAGCCCGGCGACGGTTCCGCCCGGGAGCAGGCAGCCTCCTGCCAGAAGGTGCTGGGCGGCTTCGCCAACATCTGCTATGAGTTTGCCACCAAGCGCTATCGCAGCAACTGCATCAACTGGGGGATTCTGCCCTTCACGCTGGACAAGGACGCTGCCTTTGCCTATGAAGTCGGCGATTGCATATTTGTTCCCGGTATCCGCAAGGCCATCGAAACCGGCACGGAGGATATCCCCGCCAAGGTGATCCGTCCAGACGGCAGCGTTCATGACCTGCTGCTTCACGTCCGCGGCCTGACCGCCGACGAAAAGGAAATTCTGCTGGACGGCTGCCTGATGAACTACTACGCCAAGCGGAGCTGAAAAAGGGAAACGAGGAAGCCATTGCACCGGAAAAATTTCCGCGACAACACATATAGGAAAGGATACGCACTATGGACAAAATCAAAACGACAACGCCGCTGGTGGAAATGGACGGCGATGAGATGACCCGCGTGCTGTGGCAGATGATCAAGGATGAGCTGATTCTGCCCTTCGTGGACTTGAAAACCGAGTATTACGATCTGGGGCTGCTGCACCGCAATGACACCAAGGATCAGGTGACCATGGATGCGGCCAATGCCACCAAGCGGTTGGGCGTGGCGGTCAAGTGCGCCACCATCACCCCCAACAAACAGCGCATGGAGGAATACCCCCAGCTGACCGAAATGTGGAAAAGCCCCAACGGCACCATTCGTTCCATTCTGGACGGCACTGTGTTCCGTGCGCCCATCATTATTGACTGTATCCGTCCCGTGGTGAAGAACTGGCATAAGCCCATCACCATCGCCCGTCACGCCTATGGCGACGTCTATAAGAGTGTGGATATGTACACCACCGAGCCGGGTACATGCACCATGACCTTTAAGGGCGAGAGCGGTGAGGAAAAGACGCTGACCGTTCAGAAGGTGGACGGCCCCGCCGTGTGGCAGGGCGCCCACAACAAGGAAAAGAGTATCCGCTCCTTTGCCCGGGCCTGCTTCCAATACGCCATTGACACCAAGCAGGATCTGTGGTTCTCCACCAAGGACACCATCGCCAAGATCTATGACGGTGAATTCCGCAAGGTGTTTGAGGAGGAATATGAGCAGAACTACAAGGCCAAGTTTGATGCGCTGGGCATCACCTATTTCTACACCCTGATCGATGATGCCGTGGCCCGCGTCATCCGCAGTGAGGGCGGCTTTATCTGGGCCTGCAAGAACTACGACGGCGATGTGATGAGCGACATGGTCTCCACCGCCTTCGGCTCTCTGCCCATGATGACCTCCGTGCTGGTGGCTCCCGACGGCACCACCGAATTCGAGGCGGCCCACGGCACCGTTACCCGCCACTACTACAAGCACCTGGCGGGCGAGGAGACCTCCACCAACCCCATGGCCACCATCTTTGCGTGGACCGGCGCGCTGCGCAAGCGGGGGCAGTTGGACGGTCTGAGTGACCTTGCCGCCTTTGCCGACAAGCTGGAGGCTGCCTGCTTCACTACGCTGAATCAAGGCACCATGACCAAGGATCTGGTCGGTCTGGTAGACGATGGGTTTAAGGCACACGCCGTTACTTCCGCCGCATTCATTGCCGCCATCCGGCAGAATCTGGAAGCTTCTTTGTAAATGCCAATAAGGCGTACCGTCAACAAATGACGGTACGCCTTACTTTTTTCCGTACAACGGCTCTTGACTCTGTTTTCAGGTATACGGAGGCGCTGAAGTAGCGCGCAATGATTCTTTTACGCCTCCAGCGCTTTATGAAGCCGCTCCAGCTTTTCCGCCAGTTCCGTAAAGGCGGTACAGCTGAGCGACTGGGCCCCATCACTGAGAGCCGCGGCAGGACGGTCATGCACTTCCAGCATAATACCGTCTGCACCGGCAGCGGCGGCAGCCAGTGCCAGCGGCGCTACCAGTTCCGCACTGCCTGCCGCATGGCTGGGATCTACAATCACCGGCAGATGGGTCAATTTTTTCAGCCGGGCAATGGCACTGATATCCAGCGTAGCGCGGCTGGTCTGTGAAAAGGTGCGAATGCCTCGCTCGCACAGCACAACATTGGGGTTGCCGCCGGAGAGGATGTACTCCGCCGATTGCAGCAGCTCCTCCACCGATGCCCCTGCGGCCCGCTTCAGCAGCACAGGCTTTGTCTGCGCGCCAAGCGCACGCAGCAGTGGATAGTTCTGCATGCTCCGTGCGCCAACTTGCAGCATATCCACATGTTCAAACGCAGGCAACTGCGCAGGATCCATGATCTCCGAAACGGTTGGCAGGCCGGTCTCTTTTCCCGTCTGCACCAGTAGATCCAGCGCCGGTGCGCCAAACCCCTGAAAGGTATAGGGTGAGGTGCGGGGCTTATATGCGCCGCCGCGGAGGATCTGACCGCCGGCAGCTTTTACCGCACGGGCCACGCCCTGCATTTGCAGCGCGGATTCCACCGCGCACGGACCTGCCATCAGGCAAAAATCCTGCCCGATCCGCGCCGCACCCACAGATACCACCGTGTTCTCCGGATGCTGCTGGCGGGAGGCCAGATGCCACGGCGGCGTCAGACGCACGGTACGCTCGACATAGGGCAGGGCCATCAGCTGCTGCTCGTCCAACGTCCAGGTTTCCCCCACTAGCGTCAGCACAATGCGTCCGCCGTTATCGCTGCGGGCCGCTCCAATCCCCTGACGGCTCAGTTGGATCGCCAGCGACCGCACGGCGGCCTCCGGGGAATCATGTTTCATAAAGACCAGCATAGGCGCCTCCTGTGATATGATTACGTTACAGTATACAGGATATGGCGCATTTTTGCAACCACAGGCCGGGTATTATTGGCAAGGCAGCGGAAATAAGATGCTTTGCAATGTGCGCTGCTGCCTTCGGTGCGACCAACGCGACATACCCGCATACCAGGGACGACACCGTGTATCCGCCCTGCGCCAAGTCCGATGAGGAGACTTCCACGGCTGGTTGCACCAAATGTGCCAACAGGCAAAAAAGTCCCGGGGTTTTACCCCGGGACTTTTTATGTACTTTGGTACAAATGACGGCGTTCGGCTTAGAAGCAGCCCTGCTCCATCATAGCCTCGGCAACCTTCTTGAAGCCGGCGATGTTGGCGCCAGCCACCAGATCGTAACCCAGACCGTACTCGGCAGCAGCCTCGGCGGACACGCGGTGGATGTTCTCCATCATGGTGTGCAGCTGATGATCGACTTCCTCGGCGCTCCAAACCAGACGCTCGGAGTTCTGCGCCATTTCCAGAGCGGAAACGCCCACGCCGCCGGCGTTAACAGCCTTGGAGGGAGCCACGATGATGTGCTTCTGCTGACGCAGGAAGTTCAGAGCCTCGTTGGTGGTGGGCATATTGGCCACCTCGATGTAGTACTTCACGCCGGAAGCAGCGATCTTCTCAGCGGACTCCATCTTAACGTCGTTCTGCATGGCGGCGGGCATGTACACGTCAACATCCTTGACGCCCCAGCACTTCTCACCGGGAACGAACTCGCAGCCAAACTTGTCGGCATAGGGCTTGCAGTGCATAGGATCCTTAGCGCGCATCTCCAGAATGAAGCCCAGCTTCTCCTCGGTGATAACGCCGTCGGGATCGTGGATATAGCCATCGGGGCCGGCGAAGTAGGTGACCTTGGCGCCCAGCTGAGAGGCCTTCTTCATGATGCCCCAGCCCACGTTGCCGTAGCCGGAAATGGCGATACGCTTGCCCTCGATGGTGTCATTCTCGTGCTTCAGCACTTCCTGCAGATAGTAGATAGCGCCGTAACCGGTAGCCTCGGGACGGATGCGGGAACCACCGTAGGAGAAGCCCTTACCGGTGAGAACGCCGTTCTCCCAAACGCCCTTCAGGCGGCGATACTGGCCATACAGGTAACCGATCTCGCGGCCGCCCACGCCCATGTCACCGGCGGGAACGTCAACATCGGGCCCGATGTAGCGATACAGAGCGGTCATAAAGCTCTGGCAGAAGCGCATAACCTCGGCGTCGGACTTGCCGGCGGGATCGAAGTCGGAACCGCCCTTGCCGCCGCCGATGGGCAGGCCGGTCAGGCTGTTCTTGAAGGTCTGCTCAAAGCCCAGGAACTTGATGATGCCTTCATAGACGTTCTTCTGGAAACGCAGACCGCCCTTGTAGGGGCCGATCGCGCCGTTGAACTGGCAGCGCCAGCCACGGTTGGTGTGCCACTGACCGTTATCATCGCACCACACGACACGGAAGGTGAACATACGCTCGGGCTCGACCATACGGCCCAGCAGATCGACCTTCTCGTACTCAGGGTGCTTTTCGATCACGGGCTCCAGAGAAGTCAGAACTTCCTCAACGGTCTGGACGAACTCGGGCTCATTGCCGTGCTTGGTGCGGACATTCTCCAACACGCTTGCCAGATAAGCATTCATAATAAATTGCCTCCTCAAATTTTATTCCTTGTTTTGGGAAACGTTTGACGGACCCTATTCCATCGCCTTTGATGATAACACTCTTTGGGGGATTTCTCAAGGGGATACCGGCGAATTCTCCAAAGGCTGACCGTAAAAAATCCATAGGTAAATTTGTGCAAAATGTCGTTTTTTGGTTTGTTGCACGGCTGTGCTATGTGCGTTTTAAGGGTGTATCGGGTTTTTGACCGGGGCTGCTTGACTTTTCCAGACGAACCCTTATAATAAGTAGTAGCAGCCGGGAAACCGGCTTTGATCCCGAAACAAACGCCGCACCCATTACCGGGTCACAGGCGGCATAAAGGAGATTTTTATTATGGCGACTTATTCTCTGAATGTGGCGGGCCTGCACCGTGAGCTGCCGATCTGCAAGGTCACGGACAGCCTGTACATCGGCGCGTTTATCTGCTTTGGCGATGCGGAACTGACCGAGGCCTGCGGCCGTGAGCTGCTGAAGCTGGTGCCGGCAGACAGCTATGATTATCTGTTTACCGCCGAGGCAAAAAGTATTCCCCTGATCCACGAAATGGCACGTCAGAGCGGCGCGAAGAAATACTTCATCGCACGCAAGGGACCCAAGGCCTATATGCCCGACCCCATTCATGTGGAAGATCACTCCATCACCACCGCCGGTGTGCAGAAGCTGTATCTGGGGCGGGACGATGCCGATCTGATCCGCGGCAAGCGTATTCTGCTGATGGACGATGTGATCTCTACCGGCGGTTCCCTGCACGCCATGGAAGAGCTGGTGAAGCTGGCAGGCGGTATCGTGACGGGACGTATCGCCGTACTGGCCGAGGGTGAGGCCGCCAAGCGCCACGATATTCGCTTCCTGGCACCTCTGCCGGTTTTCAATGCCGACGGAAGCATTCAAGCATAAATAAGTTCCACTGCCGCTCCGCTGAACGCTTTGGTTCAGCTGGGCGGCACGTTTTTTTACGGCGTTTCGGATGCCGCGTCCTATTATTATCTCTCCTTATCCTTTTTCGATTGTTGACGCATTTTTGAAATGGACATACGAAATAATTTGTGCTAATATGAGAAATCAATAATAATTATTATATTGGAGGGATCAAGATGGCAGTAAAAGAGAGCTATGCCGGCAAAATCAATCGAAAGTTGAACAAGAAGCTGCACGTGATCGAGGTGGCGGCAGGGCGCAGGGCGGCAGATCTTGTACTGAAAAATGCCACGTATGTTAATGTTTTCTCCAACGAACTGTGTCACGGTGACATCGCCGTGGCAGAGGGGCTGATTGTAGGCATGGGAGAATACAGCGGCAATGTGGAGGTAGATGTAGGCGGAAAGATCGTGCTGCCGGGCTTTATTGACGCGCACATTCACCTTGAAAGCTCGCTGGTCAGTCCCAGTGAGTTTGCCCGGGCGGTGCTGCCCCACGGCACCACCACCGTCATCACCGACCCCCATGAGATCGCCAATGTCATGGGCACCGACGGCATTGAGTACATGCTGCAGGCCACAGAGGATCTGCCGGTGGACGTGCGGTTTATGCTGCCCTCCTGCGTGCCGGCCACGCCCATGGATGAGTCCGGCGCCAATCTGGACTACCGGGCAATCGACTCTTTTTACGACCATCCCCGCGTGCAGGGTCTGGCAGAGATGATGAACGCATACGGCGTCATTCACGGTGACGGCGATGTGGTATCCAAAATCGTTGCCAGTCAGGCTCACCACAAGAAAATCGACGGACACGCCCCCGATCTGACAGGCAATGATCTGAACGCCTATGTGGCGGCAGGCGTCTATTCCGACCACGAGTGCCATGATCTGAACGACGCCATCGCCAAATTGCAGCGCGGCCAGTTCATCATGATCCGAGAGGGCACCGCCGCCCGCAATCTGGAGGCGCTGGCGCCTCTGCTGTGCGATAAGTATGTAGAGCGCTGCATGTTCTGCACCGATGATAAGCATCCCAACGACCTGCTGGAAAAAGGCCACATTGACTACATCGTAAAGAAAGCCATCTCTCTTGGCGTGGCGCCCATTACCGCCATCAAGGCCGCCTGCCACAACGCAGCGCGCTACTTCCTGCTGAATAACCGGGGCGCTATCGCCCCCGGCTATCTGGGCGACTTTGTGATCATCGACAACTTTGAGCACTTCAACATTGAAAAGGTCTATAAGCGCGGCGTGCTGATGTGCGAAAACGGGCAGCTTGCCGACTTCCCGGCGCCGGAGGTGGATCCCTATCTGGTCAGACGTGCCCACGACACGTTCCATGTGACCTCGCTGAGCGCCGCCGATTTCATTGACAACCGGCCCCACGCGGTGATCGGCATGGTAAATGGTGAAATCACCACCACCGACTGCGGCTACACCGACCGCATCGACGCGGAGTATGACATTCTGAAGATCGCCGTGATCGAGCGGCACAAGGATACCCACCACATCGGTCTGGGCTTCATCCGCGGCTACGGCCTGAAGAAGGGTGCGGTAGCCACCTCCATCAGCCACGACAGCCACAATATCATTGTGGTGGGCACCGATGAGACGGACATGGCCTTTGCCGCCAACCGGGTGGTGGCCCTCAATGGCGGCATCGTGGTGGCCGAAGGCGGCAGTGTTTCCGCTGAGGTACCGCTGGCGGTGGCCGGCATCATGAGCGATGAGCCGCTGGTGGAGGTAAACCGCAAGCTGGAGGAGGCCAAGGAGAAAGCCTTTGCCGCCGGCGTCAACCGGGATATCGACCCCTTTATGACGCTGAGCTTCATGGCGCTGCCGGTGATCCCCACACTGCGTATCACCACCCGCGGTGTGTTCGACGTTACCACCCAGCGGTATATCTGAGTCGCATATCCGTTTTCAAAAAAGCAATCGGCTTTCAGCCAGTCGAAAAGGAGCGCCGCAGTCCGCGGCGCTCCTTTCTTCTCCGTCCGGAAGTAAGCAGAATCGGGGGTAGATTTTCCCCAAAAGCCGTGGTATGATATCGGCAAATAAAATCTGGGAGGATGCGCAGATGAAAAAGAGATGGGCTGCATGGCTTCTGGCGCTGGCCATGCTGCTGGCACTGGTCGGCTGCGGCAGCGACTTCAGCACTGCGTTTGTCACCGGCGTTCAGCAGCCGCAGCAGGAGACACTGTCGGAGGACGAGAGCCCCGACAGCATACAGCAGCAGGAGACGGACAGTGACGCGCCGGATGAGGCGGGCAGCTACACCACAAAGGACGAGGTTTCGCTGTATATCCACACCTATGGCCATCTGCCGGACAATTTTATCACCAAAAAAGAGGCGCAGGCACTGGGTTGGAACGGCGGCTCTCTGGAGCCGTATGCGCCCGGCAAATGCATCGGAGGAAGCCGGTTCGGCAACTATGAGGGACTGCTTCCGGAAAAGCCGGGCCGCACCTACACCGAGTGCGACATCAATACATTGGGCGCGGACAGGCGCGGCGCGGAACGAATCGTATTTTCCAACGATGGGCTTATCTATTATACCGCCAACCACTATGAGAGCTTTGAGCTGCTGTATGGGGAGGAGTAACCATGCGCTTTATTCTGGACGGAAAAAGCATCGGCAGCCGCGAGGCTCTGCATCAGGCGCTGGCGGCGGGGCTTCAGCTTCCCGACTGGTACGGCGGCAATCTGGACGCCCTGTACGATTGCCTGAGCGAGCCGGGAACGGAGGCTGAGCTGATCATCCGCAGCGGCCCGGCGCTTGAGGCAACGTTGGGCGGCTATGCGGCGGCCTTTCGGCAGGTGCTGGCAGACTGCGCGGCGGAAAATCCGCAGTTTTCCGCCGTGTGGGAGGATACGCCATGAAGCATTCAGTGGTGGATGAGCGTCTTATCTACGAGATTCTCTCCGCCGTGGCGGAGATTCCGGAAGGACGGGTGGCTTCCTACGGGCAAATCGCCGCGCTGATCGGGCGGGAACGAAACGCCCGTATGGTAGGCCGCGTACTGAGCCGCTCTCAGTCTTACGGCGACTATCCCTGCCACCGGGTGGTGACCCACGATGGGCGGCTGGCGCCGCACTGGTCTGAGCAGAGGGCGCTGCTGGAGGCGGAAGGCGTTACGCTGCGGGACAGTACCCATGTGGATATGAAACGCTTTCGCTGGACGCCGTAATGTATAAAAAACCGGAGGCCTGATAGCCTCCGGTTTTTTATACATCCCTGTCGGGAACGGTCACCTGAATGGATGTACCCTTTCCGGGCTGGCTATCCAGATGGATGGTGCCATTCAGATCCTGCACCGCATGCTTGACAATGGACAATCCCAGTCCCGTCCCCCCGCTCTGGCGGGAATGGCTTTTATCCACACGATAGAACCGCTCGAACACACGGTTTTGATGCTCCGGTGGAATGCCGATCCCGGTGTCGGACACCGTCAGCATCGCGCCGCCCTGACAGGGCGACACATCCAGCGTGACACTGCCGCCGGGAACATTATATTTGATGGCATTATCGCACAGGTTATAGGCGATTTCGGACAGAAGACGGCGTACACTGTGCACCGTGACCGTACCGCCGGTAACGGACAGCGTCACATTTTTGGCGTTGGCCGCCTCGCCCAGAGAGGCAGCCGTTTCCTCTGCCAGCGCGTGAAGTTCCACCGGCTCAACAGGCATTTCCATCCCCTCATCCAGCTGGGACAGACGGATAATATCCTCAATCAGCGTGACCAGACGGGCGGCCTCGCTGCGGATGCGTCCGACAAACCGGGGCATATCCTCTGCCTTGACCAGACCGTTCTCCATCAGCTCAGCGCTGCCCATAATGGATTGCAGCGGCGTTTTCAGTTCGTGGGATACATTGGCGGTGAATTCGCGGCGACTGCGCTGCGCCAGCGCCTGCTCCGTCACATCAAAGGCAAGCACAACCGCGCCGGTGGCCACACCATCGGATTCAATGCGGCTGATATCCATCTGATACTCACGGCTGCCCCGCATGGTATGGATCTCGCTGTGGCCCTGTGTTATGGCGCTTTGCAGCGCGTGGCTTACATCGCTGCTGCGCTCAAGGGTCAGGAAATCCTGCCCAAGGCAGGCAGAATCGGCGTGGAACAGCGTGCGGGCCGCCGGGTTTATGCTGAGGATATTCCCCTGCCGGTTCAGGAGCACAAGCCCCTCCTTCATATTGCCGGTGATCTGATCAAACTCCTCACGCCTGCGCTGCAACTCCCGCATGTGGGCATCGATCTGGCGGCGCTGCTGGTTGATGCGGCCCAGAAGCGGCGACAGCTCTTCATAGGTATCATTGTCCAGCGGATGCTCCAGATCAAGGCTGTTGAGCGGCTCCACAATATGACGGGCCAAGCGCTTGGCCAGCACCGCCGACAGCGCCAGCGCCGCCGCCAGAACAATCAGGAAGGGCTGAAGCATCCCAAACACCAGTACGCCTGCCGTAGCGCGGCTGATGGAAATCCGCAGCACGGTACCATCCGTCAGGCGCTGGGCACTGTAAAGTGTTTTTTCCAGCAGCGTGGCGGAGTAGCGGCTGGACTCACCCTGCCCTGCCAGCAGCGCCTGCTGAATCTCCTGCCGCTGGGCATGGTTCTCCATGGCGGAGGGGTCCGCCTGCGTGTCGTACAGCACGGTGCCGTCCGCCGCCACCCATGTCAGACGGTAACGATCAGAATGCAGGGCACGGAGATAGTCCTCTCCCCCCTGCTCCACAGCGGCGGCAGCAAGACCCAGCTCATCGCGGAGCTGCTTTTCCTGCACGCCGCAGAAATATTCGTAAAGGCATCCCATAATAATCACCATGCTGGCCAGCAGCACTGCACCGGCCGTGATGATCATGGAATGAAAAATCTTTTTTGTCATGCCTTCGCCTCCCAGCGGTAGCCAACACCCCGCACTGTAGCGATGCAGCCGCCGCACGCGCCAAGCTTCTGGCGCAGGGTGCGGATGTGCATATCCACGGTACGGCTCTCGCCCACATAGTCCGCGCCCCAGACGTCATTGAACAGCTGATCCCGGGTGAATGCCATGCCGGGATGGGACAAAAACAGGCGCAGCAGCTCAAATTCCTTGTATGTCAGGCTCACCCGCTCCCCCGCCGCCGTAACGATATGGCGATCCGGGTCCAGCGTCACACCGCCGCCGGAAAGGCATCGCTCCTGCTGTGCAGGCGCGCAGCGGCGCAGCACAGCCTTGACGCGGGAGACCATTTCCATCATGCCAAAGGGCTTAACAAGATAGTCGTCCGCCCCCAGATCAAGGCTCTGGATCTTGTCATATTCCATCCCCTTGGCCGTAGCCATGATCACGGGAATGGCGCGGGTACGCGGTGTCTGGCGTAAATAGCGCAGCAGCGACACACCGTCCTCGCCGGGCAGCATTACATCCAGCAGCACAAGCTCCGGCAGCTCTGTCTCCAGCGCGGCGCGGAAGCTGTCTCCGTCAGCAAAGCCACGTGCCTCAAAGCCGGTGGAATTGAGGGTATACACCTCGATCTCGCGGATGCCGCTGTCGTCCTCCACACACCAGATCATGTCATTTCCTCCCCGTTATGAACGCCGGTAACGGCAAACACCACCCACTCGGCAACATTGGTGGCGTGGTCGCCGATGCGTTCCAGATACTTTGCAATCATCAGAAGGTCCAGCGCATACTCGCCGTCCTCAGGCCGCCGGGCAATCCAGTCGATCAGCGCCGCCTTTACATGGCTGAAATCTGCATCCACCACATCGTCCTGCGCAATGACTTCTCGGGCCAGCGCCGTATCGCGGTGCACATAGGCATCCACGCTGAGCGTGACCATAGAGATGACGGCGCGGGCCATATGCCCTACAAAGGCACACTCCTCGCCGGAGCGTCCCTTCAAAAAGCCCACGATCTCTGCAATATCCTCGGCCTGATCCCCGATACGCTCCATGTCGGTAATCATTTTCAGCGCGGCAGAAATCTGGCGCAAATCGCGGGCCACCGGCTGCTGCTGAAGCAGCAGCTTCAGGCACAGCGATTCGATATCCCGCTCCTTGCGGTCGATCTCGCCCGCCCGCGGCTTTACCTCTGCGGCCAGCGCTGTGTCGCCCTCCAGCAGCGCCTTTGCGGCGGAGGCAATCACCTCTTCACACAGCGCGCCCATCTCGATTAGTTCACGGTTCAGCAGCCCCAGCTGCTCATCAAAACGACTTCTCATTTATCCGAACCTCCCTGTGATATAATCCTCTGTCCGCTTATCCCGGGGCTGGGCAAAGATCTGCTCGGTATCGCCGTATTCCACCAGCTCACCCAGCAGGAAAAAGGCGGTTCGGTCAGAGATGCGGGCAGCCTGCTGCATGTTGTGCGTTACAATAATAATAGTATACCGCTCTTTCAGCTCCGTGGCAAGCTCTTCTATCTTGGACGTGGAAATGGGATCCAGTGCGCTGGTAGGCTCATCCATCAGCAGCACCCGAGGCTCCACTGCCAGCGCACGGGCAATGCACAGGCGCTGCTGCTGGCCGCCGGACAGACCCAGCGCCGATTTTTTCAGCCGGTCCTTCACCTCATCCCAGATGGCAGCGCCGCGCAGCGACTGCTCCACAATGTCATCCAGCTTCACCTTATTCCGTATCCCGTGGGTACGGGGGCCATAGGCGATGTTGTCATAGATGCTCATGGGAAAGGGGTTGGGTTTCTGAAACACCATGCCGATTTCCTTGCGCAGGTGGCTCACATCCACCGAGGGAGAAAAGATATCCTGTCCCTGATAGCAGACCTCGCCGGTAATGCGCACGCCGGGGATCAAATCGTTCATCCGGTCCAGCGTCTTGAGAAAGGTGGACTTGCCGCAGCCGGAGGGGCCGATAAGGGCGGTGATGCTCTTTTCCGGAATGTCCATACTGACATGGTGCAGCGCCTGCGTGGGGCCGTACCACAAATTCAGGTCGTTTACGGTAATAATATCGCTCATAGGCTCCTCCGTTTCTTGAAATACCGCCCCGTCAGACCGGCGGCCAGATTGATGAGCAGCGCCAGCGCCATCAGGATGGCGGCAATGGCAAAGGCCACATCGAACTCGCCCTGCTCCTTGGCGTAAACGTACAGCGCCACCGACAGCGTGGCACCGGAGTTCTCCAGCGTCTCGCCCAGCGTGCTGTACAGGGTGTGGGCGAAGCCCGCTGTGTACAGCAGCGCCGCCGTTTCGCCCAGTATGCGTCCCACCGCCAGAATACAGCCGGTGATGACGCCGTCCACGCAGCCGGGCAGCACCACCGTGCGGATGGTCCGCCACTTCCCCGCGCCAAGGCCGAACGCGCCCTCCCGGTAGCTCTGGGGCACGGTCTTGAGGCTCTCCTGCGTGGTGCGCATGATGGTGGGCAGGTTCATGATGACCAGCGTCATGGCACCGGCGATCAGTGATTTCTTCATTCCCAGAAACTGGCAGAAGAACATCTGCCCCACCAGTCCGTAGATGATGGAGGGGATGCCGGACAGCGTCTCGGCGGTGTATTCGATGGCGGCCACCAGCTTCCGGTTTTGGGCGTACTCCGTCAGGTATACCGCCGCGCACACACCCACCGGCAGCACCACCAGCAGCGTGGTCATCACCATGCAGACGGTGCTGATAATGTCCGGCAGGATGCCGATGGTGCCGTCCAGATAGCTGGGCTTGGTGCGCAGCAGCTCCCAGCTCAGGTTGGGAACGCCCTTGACCAGCACATACGCGATGAGGAACACCGCCAGCGCACAGGTCAGCACCGCACACAGTACCATCAGCGCCCGCATCATACCGCCCCATGCCCGGCGGCGCAGTGCAAAATTCGTTTTGTCCATGGCTCACTTCTCCTTACTGCGCTTGAGGAAGAAATTCAGCGCCGCGTTGATGAGCATGATAAAGAGGAACAGCACCAGTGTGATGGAAAACA
>Ga0129314_1001508_pt1 | contig 15910 bp, 13 predicted proteins | sample O1111metagenome_FD_94431 | JGI IMG/M metagenome (GOLD analysis project Ga0129314, IMG submission 94431) | Orangutan individual fecal microbial communities from fecal samples from Wisconsin, USA - O1111 metagenome | ecosystem: Host-associated > Mammals > Digestive system > Large intestine > Fecal...
CTATACTTTCAGCGGCTTTGCCGCGCAGATCCGCTCCGTGCAGGAGTACTATGACCGCTCCATGCAGCTTTTGGATAAGGAGATCCGGGAGGACCTCTTTACGTCGGACCGGCCTATCCGGGCCAAGGGTGCCGATAAGGCGTCCACATACATCGGACCTGACGGCGTGTGCCTGAACTCCCTGGTGGCTGAGGGCTGCCGCATTGAGGGCACTGTGGTGAATTCCATCCTCTTCCCCGGCGTCACTGTGGAAAAGGGCGCAAAGGTAGAGGACTGCATCCTCTTCCGGGGCACCACTGTCCGGGAAGAGGCGCGGCTGTCCCATGTGATCACGGATAAGCATGTGGAGTTGCTGCCGGGCCGCACCATGGTGGGCCATACCGCATATCCCATTGTCATTGCCAAGGGCAGTGTGATCTGAGCAAGATGACCTGACGGTTTTTCGTAAAAGCTCTGGTCTTTCTTCTCAGGAAAGGAGTAACAATATATGAAGATTCTGTATGCGGCCAGCGAAGCCGTTCCCTTCTGTAAAACCGGCGGACTGGCAGACGTAGCCGGTTCCCTGCCTCCCGCTCTGGCGGAGCAGGGAGCCGAGACCGCTGTGATCCTGCCTCTGTACCGGCGGGTCAGAGAAAAATTTGCTGACCAACTGACGTTCCTGTGCTATGATTATGTGGATCTGGCCTGGCGGCACACCTACTGCGGTCTGTTTTCCATGAAAAAGGACGGCGTGACCTGGTATTTCCTGGATAACGAGCAGTATTTTGACCGGCCCGAGCTCTACGGTTATGTAGATGACGGAGAGCGCTTCGGCTTCTTCTCCCGGGCCGTGGTGAAGATGCTGGACCATCTGGAGTTCTGGCCGGATGTGATCCACTGCAATGACTGGCAGACGGCCCTGATTCCCATTTATCTGAAGGATGACGGCGTCCGGGAGGACCGGTATCGCACTATCCGGACGGTGCTGACTATCCACAACATCGAGTATCAGGGACGCTATGACCCCTATTGCCTGGGCGACCTGTTCGGCCTGGACCGGGGCTGGGTGGATGACGGCACCCTGCTGCTGGACGGCGATCTGAATTTGCTGAAGGGCGCCATCCTCACCGCTGACGCGGTGAACGCCGTGTCCCCCACCTATGCGCAGGAGCTGAAGAATCCCTACTTTGCTCACCGGATGGAGGGCATTTTGACCCAGTGCGGCTATAAGCTGTCCGGCGTGCTCAACGGCATCGACATGAAGCTCTACGATCCTGCTGCTGACGGACGCATCACTGCCAACTATACGGCGGAGGATCTGTCCGGCAAGGCTGCGGATAAAACCGCTCTCCAGAACCTGATGGGTCTGAACGAGGAGCCCAACACCCCCATTATCGCCATGGTGAGCCGTCTGGTATCCCATAAGGGATTGGATCTTCTGCGGGAGGTCATGGGCGACATCATGGAGCTGCCTGCTCAATTTGTGGTGCTGGGCAGCGGCGATGCCGGATATGAGGAGTTCTTCCGCCGGACGGCGGAGCGGTATCCCGGCCGTATGGCTGTGCGTCTGGGGTATAATGAGGCACTGTCCATGGCTATCTACGCAGGTGCGGATCTGTTCCTGATGCCCTCCCGCAGCGAGCCCTGCGGCCTCTCCCAGATGATCTCCATGCGCTACGGCACGGTGCCCATCGTCCGGGAGACCGGCGGCCTGAAGGACACTGTTCAGCCCTATGAGGCCTGGCGTGACGCCGGTACCGGCTTCACCTTTGCCAACTACTCCAGCGCGGATATGCTCCATGTGATCCGGGAGGCGGTGTATCTCTACAAGGATTATCCCGACGCCTTTGCCCGTTTGAGAGACCGGGCCATGGCACAGGATTTCAGCTGGAACCGCAGCGCCGGGGACTACCTGCGGATCTACGGCGCTGTCACTGGCCTTTCCTGGGAAAAGTCTGCCCCGGAAGCGCCTGCCGCGGAGGCTGCCGCCCCCACTGAGGAGCCGGTGATCGAGGTTCCTGCCGAGGAAGCTGTTGTTTCCGCTGCGGAGCCGGTCAGTGAGACCGCTGCAAAGCCTGCTGCCAAAAAGACGGCGCGGAAAACGGCTGTAAAGAAGCCTGCGGCCAAAAAGACAACAACGAGAAAGACCGCAGCCAAGGCCACGACTAAAAAGGCGGCCGAAAAAGCGGTGGAAAAACCGACTGAAAAAGCAGCTGAGAAGCCCGTTGAGAAGCCGGCCGAAGAACCTGTTAAGAAAACTGCCGCGAAGACCATGGCGCCTGCGGACACCGTGGAAACCACGCAGCCTGTTCAACCCAAAAAGAAAGGAGCCGCTAAAAAAGCGGCAAAGTAAACCCGTATGACCGTACCATTTACCACGCAATCGTTACAAGACGCCCTGACCGCCAAGCTGGCCTTGAACTTCGGCACCGAGCCGGGGGAAGCCACGGATCAGGAGATGCTGAAAGCCTGCGCTCTGGTGCTGCGGGATGTGATGGCCCTCCGGGGCGTACAGACCGCCAAGGAAACGAAAAAGGAGCAGAAAAAGCAGGTTCACTATCTCTCTCTGGAATTTCTCATGGGCCGGAGCCAGATGAAAAACGCTTACAATCTGGGCGTGCTGCCCGAATTGAAGGAGGCTCTGGGCAACCTGGGCTTCAAGTCCGGCGACCTGTTTGAGCTGGAACCGGACGCAGGTCTGGGTAACGGCGGTCTGGGCCGCCTGGCCGCCTGCTATCTGGACTCCATGACCACGCTGGACATCCCAGCTACCGGCTATTCCATCTGCTATGAGCTGGGTATTTTCAAGCAGAAGATCGTGGAAGGTCAGCAGGTGGAGCTGCCTGATGACTGGAAGGGCGTTGGCTCCGCTTGGCTGCTGCCCAAGCCCGACGAGGCTCAGGCCGTCCACTTTGGCGGTACCCTTCGGGAATTCTGGCATGACGGCCATCTCCACATCGTCAACGAGAACTCCACCACCGTGCTGGCCGTTCCCTGCGATATGGTGGTGGCGGGCTATGATACCGACCACGTCAACACGCTCCGGCTGTGGGACGCCCGGTCCACCCGCCCTGTGGACATGGCCCTGTTTTCCCGCGGCGAATATCTGAAAGCCTCCGAGGACGAGGCCATGGCGGAGACCATCGCCAAGGTCCTCTACCCTGAGGATAACCACTACGAGGGCAAGTCCCTGCGGCTGAAGCAGCAGTATTTCTTCGTTTCTGCCACGGTGCAGTCCATCGTCACCAAGCATCTGGAGACCTATGGCACCCTGAAGAACTTCCATGAGAAAAACATCATTCAGATCAATGACACCCATCCGGCTCTGGTGATTCCGGAGCTGATGCGGATCTTCATGGACGAGGCGGGCATGAACTGGGACGAGGCGTGGGACATCACCTCCCGTTCCGTGGCCTATACCAACCACACGGTCCTTTCCGAGGCGCTGGAGCGCTGGCCCCAGCAGCTGGTGGAGACCCTGCTGCCCCGCGTGTGGCAGATCATTCAGGAGATCGCCCGCCGCTGGCAGGAAAAGGTGGAGAATTTCTTCCACGATCCCTCTGTTACTGAAAAGATGGCTATTGTCTGGGGCGGCGAGGTACGGATGGCCAACCTGTGCGTTGCAGGCGGCCTGTCCGTCAATGGCGTGTCCGGCCTCCATTCCGAGATCCTGAAAAAGGACGTATTCAAAAATTCCTATGCCATGGAGCCCTGGAAATTCACCAACGTCACCAACGGCATCGACCACCGCCGCTGGCTCAGTGAGATCAATCCGGGTCTGGACAGCCTGGTACGGGATCTGGCCGGTGGAGACGACTACCTGCTCCATCCTCAGGCGCTGAAAAAGCTGGATGCCTATGCGGACGATGCGACTGTCCTCAAGCGTCTGGACGAGATCAAGTGGCAGAATAAGGTGAAGTTTGCCGACTACGCCCGGAAAGCTCAGGGCGTGACCCTGGACCCCAACGCCATTTTCGACGTGCAGGTGAAGCGGCTCCACGAATATAAGCGGCAGTTGCTGAACGTATTGCACATCATCACCCTGTATCAGCAGTTGCAGGACGATCCCAACTGCATCACCCGGCCCCACACCTTCCTGTTCGGCGCCAAGGCCGCGCCGGGATATGCCGTGGCCAAGCGGATCATCCACCTCATCAACTCTCTGGCGGATGATATTTCCCATGATCCCCGCTGCCGGGGCAAGCTGCAGGTGGTGTTCCTGGAGAACTACCGGGTGTCTCTGGCCGAGCATCTGATGCCCGCCAGCGAGGTCTCTCAGCAGATCTCCACCGCCGGCAAGGAGGCCAGCGGCACCGGCAACATGAAGTTCATGATGAACGGTGCCCTCACCGTGGGTACTTTGGACGGCGCCAACGTGGAGATGCACGATGTGCTGGGCGATGAGAACATGTTCCTCTTCGGCCTCCATGCCGATCAGGCTGCTACACTGAAGCGGGAGGGCTATGTGCCCCAGCGCTATATCAGCCACGATCCCCAGATGGAGCGGTGCCTGAATGCCCTGCGGAAGGGCTTCCGGGACGGCGTCAGCTACGAGGACCTCTACCAGCGGCTCATCAGCCAGGACGAGTACCTCCTGCTGGCGGACTACCGGGCCTATTGCGACGCCGAGCGCCGCATGGCAGAGACCTATGAAAACCGGGAGACCTGGAACCGCATGAGTCTCCACAACATCGCCCGCAGCGGCATCTTCGCCGCCGACCGTGCTGTGGCGGAATATGCCGACAACATCTGGGACGTTCCCCACAGATAATCAGATTTGATCCACTATCAGCGCCGCCCTTTTGGGCGGCGCTGATATTTTTTACTCCTTCTGCCTTTGGAGTGTCCGCGAAGGGGAAAGTATTTAGATAAATTTCTAAATACCTGTTGACAGCCTGCGGGACATGTGCTATTTTCTATTTAGAAAATTTTCTAAATACTATGCGAGGGAGGGCTGCGGATGGCCTTTGCCGAGACCTTCAAGGCCCTGTCGGACCCGGTGCGGCGGGAGATATTGAATCTGCTCAAGGGCGGGCGTCTGACGGCGGGAGAGATCGCCGGGCAGTTTGACATGACGGCGGCCACCGTGTCCTATCATTTATCCCAGCTGAAAAAAGCCGGTTTGATTTTCGAGAGCCGGGAGAAGAATTACATCTATTACAGTCTCAACGCCTCCGTGCTGGAGGAAGTTTTGCTGTGGTTACAGGATCTGAAAGGGGCGAACGACCATGAAGCATGAGAAAAAACGATTGATTTTAACGACGGTCATTTGTTTACTGCCAATTATGGCGGGATTGGTACTGTACAGCCGTCTGCCGGAGCGGGTACCCACCCATTTTGATTTCAGCGGCACACCGGACGGCTGGTCCAGCCGCCCCTTCGCGGTATTCGGCCTGCCCTGTCTGCTGGCGGCGCTGAATGTGTTTCTGTATGCCTGCCTGAACCGGGATCCTAAGAGGGCCAACATGAGCGGCGCCTTGAAAACCGTCAGCCAGTGGAGCCTGCCGGTTCTGTCAGTGCTGTGCTATGGCCTGACCCTGACGGCGGCGCTGGGCTATCCCTCCCGGATCGAGATCGTCGTCCCGCTGCTGACAGGCATCCTTCTTCTGGTGATCGGAAACTATCTGCCCAAAACGAAACAGAGCTACACCATGGGCATCCGCCTGCCGTGGACGCTGCAAAGCGAGGAAAACTGGAACCGCACCCACCGCCTGTCCGGCTTTTTGTGGGTGGCCGCCGGGGCGGCGTTCATCCTGCTGTCGCTGCTGCGGCTGTGGAACATCTGGCTGCTGGGTGCCTTGCTGCTGGCGCTGATCTTCGTACCGATCGGGTACTCCTATTTTCTCCACAAAAAGGGCATTTAAGTGAAAAAGAGGACCACCATTCTGAGAATGGTGGTCCTCTTTTTGTATGCTTACACAGAGAACAGCAGGTCGCTGTATACCGGGAAGGGCCACCGCTCGGCGGGGGTCAGCTCCTCCAGCCGGTCTGCCAGTTCACGGGCCTTTTCCATGTCAGGGATCAGGTGATCATGGCTGTAAGCCATGGCCTTCTTAGCGTCTGCCGGGATCTTACTGAGGTCTCGCTCCATTTTTTCCGTGGCGGCATAGAGCTTATCCGTCAACTGGCCCATTTCACGGGCCACGGCGTCATCCGCCTTGTGGCTGACGCCCATCTGCTCCTTTTTCCAGCCTCGCTCGCACAGCTCTGCCGTCACTGCGGATACGGCGGGCAGGATCTGCCGCCGCAGCATATCCGCCATGGTCTGGGCCTCGATGGTCAGGACCGTGGTGTAGTTCTCAATGTGGATCTCCGCACGGGCATTGATCTCCTCTTTCGTGTAAATCCCATGCTTGACGAAGAGGTCCACGTTTTTCTTGGCGGTGTAGACCGGCAGAGCGTCCGCTGCGGATTTCAGGTTGCTGAGGCCACGCTTTTCCGCCTCGGCGATCCAGGCGTCATCATAGCCGTTGCCATTGAAGATGATCCGCTGGTGGTCGGTAAAGACCTTTTTGATGAGCTTTTCCAGATCCGACTGGAAATTTTTGGACTTTTCCAGTTGGTCGGCAAACTGCTGTAATTCCTCCGCCATGATGGTGTTCAAAGCAATGTTGGGACCGGAGATAGACTGGCTGGAGCCAAGCATCCGGAACTCAAACTTATTGCCGGTGAAGGCCATGGGAGAGGTGCGGTTCCGGTCCGTGTTGTCCTGGGGAATGGGGGGCATGGCGTCCACGCCGATCTGGAGGGTGCGTTTGCCGGCCTCCTTGAACTCCGTACCGCAGATGATGGACTGCACGATGGCATCCAGTTCGTCACCCAGGAAGATGGAGAGGACTGCGGGAGGTGCTTCGGAAGCGCCCAGACGGTGATCGTTGCCGGGAAATGCCACCGTAGCCCGCAGGAAGTCCTGATACTCGTCCACACCCTTCACAAAGGCCGCCAGGAACAGCAGGAACTGGGCGTTCTGGCTGGGGGTCTTGCCGGGCTTGAAGAGGTTCTTGCCGGTGTCGGTGTTCAGGGACCAGTTATCGTGCTTGCCGGAGCCGTTGACGCCGGAGAAGGGCTTTTCGTGGAGCAGGCACACCATGTCGTGCTTGTCGGCGATCTTCTTCATGATCTCCATGGTGAGCTGGTTGTGGTCGCAGGCGGTGTTGGCGTCGGTATAGACGGGAGCCATCTCGTGCTGGGCGGGGGCCACCTCGTTGTGCTTGGTCTTGCTGTAGATGCCCAGGGCCCAGAGATTTTCGTCCAGGTCCTTCATGTAGGCCGCCACCCGGGGACGGATGGCGCCGTAATAGTGGTCATCCAGCTCCTGGCCACGGGGGGGCTTGGCGCCGAAGAGGGTGCGGCCGGTCATCCGCAGGTCCTCCCGCTGGCTGTACATCTTTTTATCCACCAGGAAGTACTCCTGCTCCGGGCCTACGCAGGGGATGACCCGGCGGCTCTCAGTGTCTCCGAACAGCCGGAGGATCCGGATGGCCTGGCGGCTCACATCCTCCATGGACCGCAGCAGGGGGGTCTTTTTGTCCAGGGCGTGGCCTCCGTAGGAGCAGAGGATGGTGGGGATGCAGAGGGTGCCCTCCTTGATGAAGGCAAAGGAGGAGGGGTCCCAGGCGGTATAGCCCCGGGCCTCAAAGGTGGCCCGCAGGCCGCCGGAGGGGAAGGAGGAGGCGTCCGCCTCACCCCGCACCAGGTTCTTGCCGGAAAATTCCAAGATCACCCGGCCGCCCTCGGCAGGGGCGATGAAGCTGTCATGCTTTTCCGCCGTGACGCCGGTCATGGGCTGGAACCAGTGGGTATAGTGGGTGCAGCCACGCTCCACCGCCCAGGTCTTCATGGCCCCGGCAATCTCGTTGGCGGCAGCCAATTCCAGAGATGCTCCATCGGTGACGCAGCGCTTCCACGCCTGATAGCAGGCGCCGGACAGCCGCTCCTTCATGGTTTCCTCATTGAATACTCTGCTGCCAAACAGTTCGGGCAGCTTCAGCTCGCTCATGGCGGTCCCTCCGTTCAAGACGATAAAATATCAAGTTTATCCTACCATAAATTCATGTAAACGCAAGAAAAACATTGAAAAATCTCACAATATGAAACTGAGTGTATCACGGGGCTGTCCCCCTGTCAAACGGTAAACTGCACAAATACGGCTCCGTCCGGCGGCTTGGGTCTGTCTGCGGATTTTTTTACCTTTTCTTCCCCGGCATCTTTCCAAAACCGACGGCCTGTGCTATACTTTCATTTATATGTTTAAAAACAAAAGATAAGGGGCGTTCATCATGGGAGCCATTGGGTTTGACAATCAAAAATATCTCACTACGCAGTCTGAACAGATCAAAAAGCGGATCCACCAGTTCGGCGGGAAGCTGTATCTGGAATTTGGCGGGAAGCTGTTTGACGACTATCATGCCTCCCGGGTACTGCCGGGCTTTGAACCGGACAGCAAGATCCGGATGCTTCAGCAGTTGAAGGATGATGTGGAGATCGTCATCGCCATCAACGCCGGGGACATTGAGAAGAATAAAATGCGGGGGGATCTGGGTATCACCTATGATGAGGATGTCCTCCGCCTGATTGATATTTTCCGGGACATGGGGCTGTATGTGGGCAGTGTGGTGCTGACCCGCTACAGCGGACAGGATGCGGCGAACGCTTTCCTTCACCGGCTGGAAAAGCTGGGAATCCGCTGCTACCGGCACTATCCCATCGCCGGATATCCCTCCGATGTGGCCCATATCGTCAGCGATGAGGGCCTGGGCAAAAATGACTACATTGAGACCAGCCATTCCCTGATCGTGGTAACGGCTCCCGGCCCTGGCAGCGGCAAAATGGCTACCTGCCTGAGTCAGCTGTATCACGATCACAAGCGGGGCGTCGATGCCGGCTATGCCAAGTTTGAGACCTTCCCCATCTGGAACCTGCCCTTGAAGCATCCGGTCAACCTTGCCTATGAGGCCGCTACCGCCGATCTGGATGATGTGAACATGATCGACCCCTTCCATCTGGAGGCCTACGGCATCACTACCGTCAATTATAACCGGGATGTAGAGATTTTCCCGGTGCTCAACGCCATTTTCGAGAAGATTCAGGGCAAATCCCCCTATAAATCCCCCACAGATATGGGCGTGAACATGGCGGGGAACTGCATTGTAGACGACGAGGTATGCCGCGCCGCCTCCCGCATGGAGATCCTGCGGCGGTATTACACCGCGAAAACCGAACTGGTCCAGGGTAAGGGGGCGGAGGAGACTGTCCGCAAGCTGGAGCTGGTGATGCAGCAGGCCGGCGTGACGCCGGAGATCTGCCCCGCCGTGGCAGCGGCGCTGGACAAGGCGGAAGCCACCGGCGCTCCCGCCGGCGCCATGGTGCTGCCGGATGGCCGGATCATCACCGGCAAGACCTCCGGGACATTGGGGGCTGCGGCGGCGCTGCTGCTGAATGCTCTGAAGGCTTTGGGAAATATCGACGATCAGTTTGAACTGATCTCCAAGCAGGTCTTAGAGCCTGTCTGCCATCTGAAAACCACCTATTTGGATCACCGTAACCCCCGACTCCACACCGATGAGGTACTGCTGACCCTGGCGATCTCCGCCCTGACCAACCCGCTGGCGGACCTTGCCAAGCGGCAGCTGCCCGGTCTCCGGGACAGTGAGGCCCACTTCTCCGTCATCATCAGCGAGGAGGATCTGAAAATCTTCAAGCGTCTGGGTGTCCGGGTGAGCTGTGAACCGAAGTATGAGACCAAGCGGCTCTATCACCGCTGAGAACATTTGCCCCTGCGCTTGACACATCAGAAAGGAGACGGCGTGTGACACCGAAGATCGTCTGCGTCGCAGGCCCCACCGCCTGCGGCAAAACCACACTGGGCGTTCTGCTGGCCCAGCGCTTTCACGGAGAGGTGGTCTCTGCCGACTCCATGCAGATCTACCGGGGCATGACCGTCGGCACCGCCGCCCCTACGGAGGCGGAAATGCAGGGGGTTCCCCACCACATGATCGCCGTGGCGGAGCCCAGCGAACAGTGGAGCGCCGCAGAATACGTGGCGAAGGCCACGCCCATCGTGGATGACATCCTTTCCCGGGGGAAGCTGCCCATTCTGGTGGGCGGCACCGGATTGTGGATGGATGCCCTGATCCGGGGACACGGCTTTGCCGGCGGACACGCCGGCGGAGAGGTGCGCCGGGAATTGGAGACCCGGTTTGACCGGGACGGCATTGAGCCGCTGCTATCGGAGCTGCGGCAGGTGGACCCGGAAAGCGCCGCACGGCTCCATCCCGCCGACACCAAGCGCATTCTCCGAGCGCTGGAGGTCTATCTGGAAACGGGCGAGACCATCTCCGCCCACAATGCCGCCACCCGCCAACTGCCTCCCCGGTATGACGCGGTGTGGATCGGCCTGCAATTCGCAGACCGGGCCGACATGAAGGCGCTCATCGACCGCCGTGTGGACAAGATGGCGGAGGAGGGGCTTTTAGAGGAAGTCCAAGCTCTGCTGGCCATGGGACTGCCCCGGAATGCCACCGCCATGCAGGCTATCGGCTACAAGGAGTTTTTGGGCGTGCTGGACGGGACCCTTACGGAGCAGGAGGCACTGGAGCTGGTCAAGCTCCGCTCCCGGCAGTATGCCAAGCGCCAGCTCACCTGGCTGCGGCGGAATCCGGCTATTCACTGGATCTATTGGGAAAAAGGCCGTGATTTTGCCCGTGCCCTCCAGATTTCGACAGAAATTTTGACCGCTTCTGGCTTAGGATAAGACCAGGGGCGGCGGTCATCGACCGACAGAGACAGCGTACCGCTGGCACAGCCGCTCCCAAATAAAGAAGGAGCGGAATACTATGCAGAAAAAAATCAATTTACAGGATCTCTTCCTCCTGCGTCTTCGGCAGGAGCGGCTGCCCGTCACCGTGTTTTTGATGAACGGGTTCCAGATGCGGGGCACCGTTACCGGCTACGATCCCTTCGTGGTGGTGCTGGAAAGCGACGGCAGGCAGCAGGTGATCTACAAGCACGCCATTTCCACGGTGGTCCCCCTTCGTCCGGTGGCCCTGCGGGAAAGTGAGGAGGAAGCCGCCCTGTAACGATACGAGGCGTACATGAATCGATCATCCTTTGTAAGCAAGCTGTTCACGCCGGTCATCACCCTTCTGGTGCTGGCCTATTTCGGCTATCAGATCTACGGCTATGTAAGCGACCCCTTTTCCACCACCCTGGCCTACACCTATCAGGTGGAGGACACGGTGGACATCAGCGGCTATGTGGTCCGGCAGGAGCAGGTGCTCACCGGCGATGCCGGCGGCCTTATGCGGCTGCGGAAAAACGAGGGCGAACGGGTCGGCACCGGCGGGGCCGTGGCCACCGTCTACGCCGATCAGGCGTCCTTGGACCGGCAGAACGAGATCGAAACGCTGAATAACCGTATCGAGCAGCTGGAATACGCTCAGGAATCCATGCTGGGCGCGGAGGTCACGCTGAAGCTGGACAGCCAGATCGCCCGGTCCCTGCTGGATTACCGGACCGTTGTGGCGGCGGGACGGCTGGACGCGGCGGAGAGCCGGGGGCAGGAACTGCGGTCTTTGGTCCTCAAGCGGGATTATACCTATTCCGGCACCGAGGATCTCAGCGGACAGCTGCAGGAACTGAAAAACCAGTTGAAAACTCTGCGGTCTCAGGCCGCTAACTCTGTAAAGACCATCCGGTCTCCCCGGTCCGGTTTGTTTTCCGCCGTGGTGGACGGCTACGAATCCGTTCTGACGCCGGACAGTTTGTCCGCGCTGACTCCCAGTGCTCTGAATAAGCTGTCCCCTGCCGAGGTCCCCGCCAACACCGGAAAGCTGATCCTGGGGGACAACTGGTATTATGTGGGCGTGGTCTCCGCACAGGAGGCCCAGACCCTTCAGACCCGCCAGAACCGTCTGGGGACCGGAGAGAGCCTGTCCCTCCGGTTTACCAAGAACGTGGACCGGGACCTGTCGGTCACGCTGTTGTCCGTGGGTGCGGAGGAAAACGGCCGCTGTGTGGTGACTTTCCAGGGGAATACATATTTGCAGGAACTGACGCTCCTGCGCCGTCAGAGCGCCGAGATCATTCTGGATACCACCGATGGACTGCGGGTCCCTCTGGCTGCGCTGCGTGTGGCCACCCAGACCGTTACGGAAAAGGACCCGGAAACCGAGGAGACTGCCAGCAAGGAGGTCAATGTCACCGGTGTTTACTGCGTCTCCGGCGCAAAGGCCCGGTTCAAGCCGGTAGAGGTGCTGCTCACCGGTGACGATTACGCTGTGGTCCGGTCTGCCGGCTCCACGGAGAAGCTGCGGCTGCGGCCCGGTGATGAGATCATAGTTGCCGCACGGGATCTGTATGACGGAAAAGTTGTTTCATAAAGAAAGAGAGGGATGTTCTATGTCCGTTCAGACAAATATTCAGGAGGTCCGTCAGCGGATCGCCGCCGCCTGCGGAGAATGCGGCCGGGACCCCAAGGAAATCACGCTGGTAGGCGCCAGCAAGATGAATGACGCCGCCGCCTGCCGGGAGGCCATCGCCGCCGGGATCGACGTGCTGGGCGAAAACCGGGTCCAGGAGATGACGGAAAAGATGAGCCAGAACGCCTATGACGGCGCGCCGCTCCACTTCATCGGTCATCTTCAGCGGAACAAGGTCAAGCAGATGGTGGGCAAGGTGGCCCTGATCCAATCCGTGGGGTCTCTCCCCCTGCTGGAAGCCGTTGAAAAAGAGGCGGAAAAGCAGGACATCGTTCAGGACATTCTTCTGGAGGTGAACATCGGCGGCGAGGAGGCCAAGAGCGGCTTTGCCCCCGCGCAGTTGGAGGACGCCGCCAGAGCAGCTCAGGCCATGTCCCATGTCCGGGTCCGGGGATTGATGACGATCCCCCCCGCAGACAGCGACCGGGACACCAATATCCGCTATTTTCAGGAAGTCCGGGCACTTTATGTTGACATCAACGAGAAATTGTTCCATAATGAATTAAAGTGCCTTTCTATGGGCATGAGCGGCGATTTTGAGGATGCTATCCGAAATGGCGCCACCATGGTCCGTGTGGGCACCGCGATTTTCGGTGCCCGGTATTATCCCACTTGATTGCAGGAGGTTTTGGCTTATGGGTATTTTGGACGAGCTGAAGAAGCTGACCCATCCCTATGATGACGAGGATGAGGAATATGAGGATTTTGAGGAACCCCGTGAGCGCTCCTTCGATGACCGCCGCAACAAAGCGGAGGATCGCCGGAACAAGGTGGTAAACATCCATGCCACCACGCAGCTGAAGGTGGTGCTGGTGAAGCCGGACCGCTTTGAGAACGCCTCGGAGATCGCCGATCAATTGAAGGACAAGCGGACGGTGGTGCTGAATCTGGAATCCACCAACAAGGATGTGGCCCGGCGGCTCATCGACTTCCTTTCCGGCGTGGCCTATGCCGGCGAGGGCAAGATCAAAAAGGTTGCCGCAAACACCTACATCATCACGCCTTACCACGTGGAGCTGGAGGGCGATCTCATCGACGAGCTGGAAAGCAACGGCTTATATTTCTAAGCAGGGAGGATATTGGATATGCTGACACCTCAGGAGGTTTCGACCCATTCCTTTGCCAAGGCGTCCTTTGGCGGCTACAACATGGCCATGGTGGACGAATTTCTGGATGAGCTGACTGACGATTATACCGCTCTCTACAAAGAAAATGCAGCGCTGAAAGCAAAATTGAAGGTCCTGGTGGAGAAGGTGGAGGAATACCGTGCCACCGAAGATTCCATGCGGGCCACCCTGCTCACCGCTCAGCGGATGGCGGATTCCATCGTGAAGGAAGCCGAACAGAAGCGGGATCAGATGATGACGCAGGCAGAGATCGACGCCAAGCTGAAGATCAACTGCCTGAAAAACGAGGCTGCCGCCGCGGAGGAACGTCTGCGGAAAGGCAAGGAGGAGCTGGAGAAGTTCTCTGCTGCTGTCCGGGCTGTGTGCGATAAGGAGATCCAGCTTTTGAACGAGCTGCCTCAGGCCCCGGTAGAGCTGCCTCAGGAGGAAGTCAAACCGGAGGACTCCGTTCAGGAGATCGAGGACAGCGTCATGGCCGCGTTCAGCGAAGCAGCGCCGGAGGACGGCGACACGGCGGAGACCCAGACGGAAGTGTCTGAGCCTGTTGCCGAAGCGACGGATCCCGCCGCTGACACCAGCGATCCCTTTGGGGATTTTCCCGACCTTTCCAGCACACGCCAGATCAATCTGGACGAACTGAAATTCGGCCGTAATTACAATACTTGACAAAAAGCGGCCTGTAAGGCCGCTTTTTGCTCTTTCAGGAGGTAGCTATATGGAAACGCAAGCGCCGATCATCGCCTTCCTGTATGACTTCGACAAGACTCTGTGCACCACGGACATGGAGGACTACGCCTTCATCCCCTCCCTTGGGTATACCCCGGCAGAATTCTGGGGCAGGGCCAACGCCTTTGGCTGGGAAAACCGGATGGACGGCCTGCTGGCCTATATGTATACCATGATCCAGGAGTGCGCCGCGCAGAATATCAAGCTGGACCGGGCCTTCCTGAACCACTGCGGTGAGTCCATCCAACTGTTCCCCGGCGTCCGGGAGTGGTTTGCCCGGATCAACGCCTTTGGGGAGAGTCTGGGCGTTCAGGTGGAGCACTATGTCATTTCCTCCGGCCTCCGGGAGATCATCGAGGGCAGCGGAATCGCTCAGGAATTCCGGGAGATCTATGCCTGCGAGTTCTACTACAACGAAAATGGCGACGCCTGCTGGCCCAAGCTGGACGTCAACTTTACCAATAAGACCCAGTTTGTCTACAGGATCAATAAGGGGATTCTGGATGTGTCCCGGGATAAGGAACTGAACGACTCCATGCCGGACGATTCCAAGCGGGTCCCCTTTACAAACATGATCTATATGGGAGACGGTCTTTCCGACGTGCCGTGTATGAAAATGATGCGGGCCTACGGCGGACAGGCCATCGCCGTCTATCAGGCCAGCAACCGGCAGGGTGTGGAAAAGCTGCTGGCGGACGGACGGGTGGATTTCATTTTCCCGGCAGACTACCGGGAGGGCATGGAGCTGGACCGCACCGTCCGGGACATTCTCCGGAAAATGACCATCACCGACCGGCTGCTGGAGGTCAACAACCGCCAGCTCCGCAGCATCGGCGGCGATGTACTTCCCAATCAGGTGGGGCTGTTCTGAACACGGAATATCTGAATGATCGGAAAACCGGCGCAGAAAATGCGCCGGTTTTTTCTGTTTTTCCAGGAAAATCTCTTTACTTACAGTATCGTTTCTGTTAAACTATACGCTGTGTATTGAATCAATTCAGCCGGGGCAGCGCCCCGGCTGTTTCACGGAGGGTATCCATGGCAACAGAATTTTCCAGAACGCTGTCCCTGCTGCGGAAAGAGCGGGGGGTTTCTCAGCGGGTGGCCGCTGCGGATCTGGGGGTGTCTCAGGCCCTTTTGAGCCATTACGAAAACGGCATCCGGGAGCCGGGCCTTGCCTTTGTGTCCAAGGTCTGCGACTACTATCATGTCTCCGCAGACTATATGCTGGGCCGGACGCTGGCACGGGACGGCAGTATGCTGACTGCCGAAGAGATCCTCAACGCCGCCGAGCCGAGCAATGTGCTCCAGGGCAGCGTGCTGGCCACCCTGCGGGGCAAGCTCATCACCAGCGCCAGCGGCGTGCTGTTCGGCCTGCTGGGCAAGCTGGGAGACAAGGATGCTATCAACGCCGCGGCGGACAGTCTGGGCTGCCACATCTACCTGCTTTACCGGCTGCTCCACCGGGCCGCCGGAGGCAGCACCGCCTATTTTGCTTTGCCCGAGGAGGACTGCGCTGCAGGCGCCGCCTCCGCCGGGGCCTCTCTGGCCCGGACGGACTACGCCCGTGCGCTGGCGAAACTGTCCCGTGAAAAGGCC
>Ga0129314_1001509_pt1 | contig 15907 bp, 17 predicted proteins | sample O1111metagenome_FD_94431 | JGI IMG/M metagenome (GOLD analysis project Ga0129314, IMG submission 94431) | Orangutan individual fecal microbial communities from fecal samples from Wisconsin, USA - O1111 metagenome | ecosystem: Host-associated > Mammals > Digestive system > Large intestine > Fecal...
ACACCATGGACAGAGAGAGAAGCAGCGCGACAAGTTTCTTGGAATTCTTCAAGCTGATCTACCTTCCTTTCAAGATAATGGCCTGGCGCGGGGCACAATCCTTACCTTCCGTCCGTTGTGGCTCCGTTCTTCCAGGCACGGGCCCATTATAACGCAATTTTTACCTAAGCGCAACCGATATTTCATCTTTATCACCGAAAGTTTACAAGAATGTTTCTAAAGTGTTAACCGCCCGATGCAAAAAACCGGCTCCGCCTTAGAGCGGAGCCGGTCAGGCTGTCAAAAAACCCTCCTGGAGAAGAGCCTCGCAGAGTTCCGTCGTCCGCAGACGCCGGAAGGAAAGGAAGCTCCGTCATTTTCGGCGACATGCGCGTCGGAAATGACACCTCTCATGATGGACAGGGCGACTTTTCTGCAAGAATCGAGCCCTGTCCGTCATGCATCCCTCTGTCGAAAAAGGCCAAAGGCCTTTTTCGACAAGCTGAAAACCGGCTCCGCCTTAGAGCGGAGCCGGCTTCCACTGTTTTCAGTACCCTTCGCCCTGCTGGCCCTTTACCAGCTTGACGATACGGGAAGTCCCCAGACGGTCCGCGCCCAGGGCCAGAAAATCCTCCGCATCCTGCATGGAGGAAATGCCGCCGGCAGCCTTGATCTTTACGCTGGGGCCCACGTGTCTGGCGAACAGCGCCACGTCCTCCCGGGTGGCTCCCCCGGTGGAGAAGCCGGTGGAGGTCTTGATATAGTCCGCCCCGGAGGCGGTGACCAACTCACACAGCTTGATCTTCTCCGCCTCGGTCAGCAGACAGGTTTCCACAATAACCTTGAGGATGCGGCCCTGACAGGAAGCCTTGACCGCCTTAATCTCGTTGAGGATGTCGTCCCAGCGCTGGTCCTTGGCCCAGCCGATGTTGATGACCATGTCAATCTCGTCGGCGCCGTTGTGGATGGCATCCTCGGTTTCAAAAACTTTTACTGCTGTGGTGGAATAGCCGTTGGGGAAGCCGATGACCGTGCAGATCTTCAGGCTGTTGCCCACATACTCGGCACAGGCCTTCACGTAGGCGGCGGGAATGCAGATGGAGGCGCAGTTGTATTTTTTCCCGTCGTCGCAGACCTCTTTGATCTGCGCCCAGGTGGACTCCTGCTTCAGCAGGGTGTGGTCGCAGTGGGCCAGAATTTCCTTGACATCCATAGTCGTCATCCTTTCCATAACCCATTTTCCTTGGGGGGCTCGTCACAGGAGCCGCAGATACCTTACAGACGGATCAGCTCGTAGTCCCGGCTGCCCAGGCCGATCTTCTCGGCGTGCTCCAGACAGCTTTTCCATTCGGTGTCCGGCGTGGTGTTGCAGAAGTGGTCGTGCTGATCCACAAAACCCTCCTCGTGCATCCGCTGGTCCAGCAGGCTGCCAGGGATGGGGTCGAGCTTCAGGCAGGCGTCCACGCAGGCCTGGTCCAGCGCCACCGGGTCGAAGGAGGCAAACATACCCACGTCCGGCAGGATGGGGATGTCGCTCTCGCCGTGGCAGTCACAGTAGGGGGAGATATCCTGAACCCGGCTGATGTGGAAGGCGGGCCGCCCGTCCACCACCGCTTTGGCGTACTCCGCCATCTTGCGGTTGAGCTCGCCGTTGGCACTGTCGTCCGGGCTGAAGATGGCGTCGAAATTGCACACGCCGATGCAGCGGCCGCATCCCACGCACTTTTCGTAGTCGATGGCCGCCCGCTTGTCCTCTCCGTAGGAGATGGCGTTCTGGCCACAGTGGTGGCTGCACACCCGGCAGCCCACGCAGCGGCGCCTGCTCACCCGGGGTTTGCCCGCCGCGTGCTGCTCCATCTTGCCCCGGCGGCTGCCGCAGCCCATGCCGATGTTCTTGATGGCTCCACCAAAGCCGGTGGCCTCGTGCCCCTTGAAGTGGGTCAGGCTGATGAACACGTCGGCGTCCATAACAGCCCTGCCGATCTTGGCGCTCTGGATGTATGCTCCGCCCCGGACCGGCACCTCCACGTCGTCGGTTCCCCGCAGGCCGTCACCGATGACGATCTGGCAGCCGGTGGACAGGGGCGAAAAGCCGTTTTCATAGGCGGCGTCCAAATGCTCCAGGGCGTTCTTCCGCCGCCCGGCGTAGAGGGTGTTGCAGTCGGTGAGGAAGGGCACGCCGCCCAGCTCCTTCACCATGTCGGCCACCACCTTGGCGTAGTTGGGGCGCAGGAAGGTCAGGTTGCCCGGCTCCCCGAAGTGCATCTTGATGGCCACCAGCTTGCGCTGGAAGTCCATCTCCTCCATGCCCGCCTTCCGGATCAGCCGGTCCAGCTTTTTCAGCACGCTGGTCCCCACCGGCGCGCGAAAATCGTCAAAATATACCTTTGCCTTTTCCATGGGTGTCGCTCCTCACTTTCATGTTTCTGCCGCCCGGCGGAGCCGTCAGCAGGGGTAGTACCGCAGCAGGCCCTCTCCGTCCGGCTCTTCCCGGATCAAGTCCCTGCGCTTGAGATAGTCCATATGGGAGGCGCACTCCCCTACGGCAAACCATTTCTGGGCCAGAGGGAATTCCTCCCAGGAGTTGGCCCGAATCTTCCAGGTCATGTGCCCTGCCAGGAAGTAGGCGGTGTTGCCCGGGTACTTCTTTACCACCTCCAGCGCCTCGGCCAGACGGTGCTCATGGTGGGCCAGCAGATCGTCGATGCGAGCCCGGAACACTCCTCTCCCCCGGTGGCCAGGCAGGGGGAGGGCCACATCGTAGGCCCGGATGGCCCGCAGGCTGTCCAGGTAGTTGCCCAAGGAGTCGTCCACCCCCTCCCAATTGGTGATATTGGGGGTGATGTCGAAGAGGACGTGGTCCCCCAGCAGCATGGCCCCTTCCTCCTCCAGCCAGTAGCACATCTGGCCCGGAGTGTGCCCAGGGACCTGGATGCACCGGAGCCGGTAGCCGCCGCACGTGATGACGTCGCCGTCAAACAGGCTTTTGTAGTTGTCGGTCACCGGCGGGGCCATGGTAACGGCCGGGTTGGACCTGCCCTCCGCGGACAGCTCCTCCTGGGTAAAGCCCTGGGCCCGGCGCAGAAGGGTCTTCTGGTTCACGCCGCCGCTCCGCTGGACCTGGGCATACTTCTCCAGCAGCCTCCGGTCTACGTCCCCGACGTAGATGTGCCGCCCCTCCCCCGCGGCTACCTCGGCGGACAGTCCGGAGTGATCGGAGTGCAGGTGGGTCAGCAGCACGTCGGTCTCCTCCGGATGGACGCCCAGCTCCCGCAGCCCGGCAAACAGCGCCCGGCGGCAAGGCTCCTGGCGAAAGCCGGTGTCCACCACCAGCGTCCGGTCGCTCCCCTTGATGACATAGCTGTTGAGTTCCTTCAGCGGGTTCCCCGGCAGGGGCACCGGGACCCGGTAAAGATTCTTCCGTATTTCTTCCGGCATAGGGCCCTCCTCGAACTGTTTGTATAATGAGTTATAATAATGCGTACTGAACAAAGCGGAAAGCCTTGAATCCCAAGGCTTTCAAGGCCAATTGGCTTTGTTCAGGTGCAAGGTTTTTTGGCAAATGAGCCTGAAAACCTTGCACCTTCCGCTGGAGCAATACGGCGCTCCAGCGGAAATACGCATTGTAACAATGTCTCAATTTCATCAAAAGGGCTATAAATAGCCCTTTTGATGAAATTATGCGGCAGTGGCCGCACAAATAAACCGCTTGGCGGTTTATTTAGTAGACATTATAATAGCATAGGTTCTGGAAAAAGGAAAGCCCCGGATTGGCCCCACCTCTGCCGGGAGGAAAGGAAGAAAAGGGCCCGCGGCAATGCCGCGGGCCCTGGAGGATACAGGCTTAGTAGTTGTCGGCGTGGATCTCGAAGTAAGCCTGGGGATGGCCGCAGACGGGGCACACGGCGGGAGCCTCCAGACCGTACTCCAGATGGCCGCAGTTGCGGCAGTACCAGACCTTGATGTCGGCCCGCTTGAAGACCTCGCTGTTGGAGAGGTTCTCGGCCAGCTTCATGTAGCGCTCCTCGTGGCTCTTCTCGATCTTGCCCACGGCGGCGAAGGCGTCGGCCAGAGCGTGGAAGCCCTCCTCCCGGGCGGTCTCGGACATCTCCTTATACATCTCGGTCCACTCTTCGTGCTCACCCTCGGCGGCGGCGATCAGGTTGGCTGCGGTGTCGCCGATGCCGCTGAGCGCCTTGAACCACAGCTTGGCGTGCTCCTTCTCATTGCCGGCGGTTTCCTCGAAGATGGCCGCGATCTGCTCATAGCCCTCCTTGCGGGCCTTGCTGGCAAAGTAGGTGTACTTATTGCGGGCCATGGACTCCCCGGCAAATGCCTTCCAGAGATTGGCCTCCGTCTTGCTCCCCTTCAGTTCCATGCGAAACAGCTCCTTTCTTTTTTTGTGGATGCTTGTGTGGTGTCGTTACTCGTTGCCCTTCCAGAAGCCGTGGAGATTGCACAGCTCATAGGCGGTGACGGGAGCCTCGGAGCTCACCTTGAGCACGGGCTCGTCGCCGGGCTTGGGCAGCTTGAAGGTGACGGTGTCACCGGCGGCAGCGGCGATGATCTGGATGTAGTGCTCCTCCAGCATGGGGTGGATGACGGAGCCGACCTGGACGGAGACTTCCTTGCCGTCACGGCTGACGGCGGGGACGTGCTTTTCCAGCGCGCCGTCGGTGGTGTTGGGCACCAGCTCATCCATCTTCTGACCGCAGCAGAACAGGGGCACTCCCTTGTCTACCAGCTTGAACGCCACGTTGCCGCAATGGGCGCACCGATACAATTTCAGTTCCATAAGTTCAGTCCTCCTAATTGTAATATTTTTCTATTCTTGGCTGTGCTTACTATAGCACATGCTTTCGGGAAAATCAATGCCTTTTCGTGCAGTGAACGCAAATCCCGCTGAACACCAGCTCATGCCGCTCGACCTCGTGCCCGCTGGCGGCGGAGATCCGTTCGTCCAGCTCACGGTCATAGGGCAGGCCCTCCAGATCGTACACATGGCCGCAGCCGCGGCATTGAAAATGAGGGTGGGGCCGGATGTTGGCGTCATAGCGCTCCACTGGGAAGGCCATTCGGGTAATGCTGCCCTCGTCCGCCAGCAGATTGAGGTTCCGATAGACCGTTCCCAAACTCAGGCTGGGGTTTTCCGGCTTCAGCCAGTTGTAGATCATTTCCGCGGTGGGGTGCTGGTCTGTCGCCATCAGGGTCTGATAAATGAGCTCCCGCTGGCGGGAGTATCGCTTGCCCTTCATAACTCACCTCCCAGTCCATTATTGATAATCATTCCTGTTACTGATTGAAGTATAACAGGAATCATTTTCAATTGCAAGTCTTTTTTTCAATTCCTCTAAAAAATTTTTCCGTGTGTAACTGTGCCGCCGCCGCACATACTAACCATCGGACGGAATGTCTCATTGTATGAATAGGAGGATGCGCAATGAAACGCAATCTGCTTGGTCTGGCCCTGGCTCTCAGCCTGGTCTTTGCGCTGACCGGCTGTACCAGCGACAAGGCCCCCAACGTGACGCCCAGCCCTTCCACCAGCGTAGCCCCCAGCGTAACGCCCAGCACCACGCCCAGCACTACGCCCAGCACTACGCCCAGCGCTACACCCAGCGAGACCCCGGGGGACATCACCGAGACTTCGCCGGCGGTCACCCCCAATCCCACCCACTCCAATTATGAGGCCGGCACGGACGGTGCGGTGGAGAACACCGACAACGCCGCAGGCAAGACGGTGCGCAACGCTGTGAACGACGCGGGCAACGCAGTGCGCCGCGGCGTGAACGATGTGGGGCAGGCGGCCAGGAATATCGGCAACGATGTGTCCAACGCCCTGCGCTGAACCCGAAAAGAGAGACGGCATGCCGTCTCTCTTTTCGGGTTCAGATATCCCCGTCGCCCTTCCTGACATAGCGGAAGACCCAGGCGCCGTCGGGGCGCAGGTAGCCATAGCAGTCCTCGCCATAACGTCCCGTCTGGAGCAATCCGCCGTACAGAGCTCCGGAGGTTGCCAGCACCCTGCCGTCCTCGTCCAAAAGCAGGACTTCCCCGGGATTCTCATCGGTACTCTTCCAGAAATACGGTTGGCCGGTCAATTCGTCCGTGGAACTGTAGAGCCTCCCTATCGAGCCGAAGGGCGCCACCACCTCCCCCTCCGGGGAGATCAGCACACACTCGCCGGTATCCTCCAGGGCCACTATCCCATGGGGGCCCACCGCAGAGCAGTATTGGTACCGGAACTCCGTGACCCACCGGCCCTGATCGTCGGCCAGAGCGTACCGGTTTACCCATTCCCCATTCTCTTCCCTCACAGCGCCCAGGATCAGCAGGGGCAGGGTCCCCCGGCCGTCCGTGTCATAGTCCCACCAGCCGGCCTGATAGACCGAATGAAACACCGGGTCGGTAATGAGCTCGCCCTCCGCATTGCAGAGGCCCCACAGCTCCTGCCCGCCGGAAAATCCCCACTCGTCTGCGTTTCGGCGGTCCAGCCTGGCCCCCCGGTAGGGCAAAAGCTGCCCATAATCCCCGGCGGGGATCAGCCGGTCGGTAAAACTCTCATACCGGCGGGTGTAGAGGCTCTCCCGGTCCTCCGGCACGTAGGGGGTCAGCTTGGACCAGTCGGTGTAAACCACGCAGGGCTCCGTTTCCGCAGAGGTGGAGGGGGGCGGCGGCATCTCCGCCTCCGGTGCACAGCCCGCCAGCAGCAGGAGTGCCAGAACAAGAGCCACGCCTCTTTTCTTCATTCCACATCCCCCAAAAGCAGCCAGGGCCAACAAAAAACCCAGACGCCGTCCGCATTCCGATAGCCGCAGCCCCAGTCCTCTAGGACATAGGTGAGCCCCTCCTCCGACGGTTCCAGCTCATAGGTCTCATCGCGGTAATCTCCCGTGCCGTCCCGGAACCCGGCCCGGAGCTCCGTCCGGCCCGTCTCCGGCGGCACATAGAAAGACAGCGATTCGCACTCGCCGTAGCCGGCCAGGACCGTTCCGTCCAAAGACACCAGGGCGTACTGATACGCCTGCTCGCTCAGCGCCTTTTGCAGGATGACATATTGCCCTGCCGCCTCCCGCACCACCCCCGCCAAAGGCAAGGGATAGGCCACACCATTTTGATAAAACAGAGTCTCGTTTCCCTGCATGCGGGACACGGCGCTGCCCCACCAGGTGGTCACCCGCTCCCCTACGGCGGGCTGTGCCAGCGGTGCGCCGTCCCCGCCGTAGGCTCCCAGCACCGTCACCATGCCGTTTCCGTCCTCGGCGGTGCAGTGGAGGTACCACAGCCCCTCCCGCCCGCCGACGTCATAACCATAGGAGTCGCCGCCGCAGGGGATGATCTGCTCCCCCTGGTTGGCCTCCAGCGCGAACCTGCCGTCCCGGCCCACCAGGGCGGGCAGGGAGCCGATGACCCGCACCAGAGCCATCCCCTGAGAGAAGTTTCCCGCCTGTTCAAACATAGGCTCGATGGCCCAGGCGCCGGCCTTGTCGATGTAGCCCCACAAACCGCTCCTGCCATCCTGCACGGCGGCCAGCCCCTCATAGAAGGGCTGGGCGGAGAGATAGGGGCCCAGAAGCCGCCGGCCGGTCTGGGCGTCGTAATAGTAATATTCCCCCTGGTAGGAGGTATTCACCACCATACCGTCGGACCAGCCGCACATTTGAGGGGACCAGCCCCCCTCCGACTCGGCCGGGATGGTGAAGCGCACCGTCCCGCTCTCGTCCCACACCTCGGTCTCGCCGTTTTCCCGGGTGAGCAGCAGCGTATGATCGTCCGCGGCATAATAGTCGGTGTAGACCAGCTCTGTGACCCAGCTTCCATCCCGGGCTGCCGCGCCGTACCGCCACACCCAGGCCACAGGTCCGTCGTAGTCGGCGTCCAGGTCGGGCTCCCGCTCCACCAGGACCCCCAGCAGCAGCAGGTCCGGCATGGGGTGGTAGAAGCTGGGGCCGTCCAGATAGCGGTCGCAGGGCGGGCCCACCAGATCGTACACCGGGTCCACCACCACCTCCCCCCGCTCGGTCACCAGGCCGTATTTGTAGATGTCCGTGGGGACGCCCTCGTCCTCCTCCCCCATATACCGATGCCGGGCGGGGACCTTCTCCCCGGCGAAGGGGTACAGCTTTCCGTAATCGTCCGCCGGGATCAACCGGTCCGTCCCGTTCTCATACCGCCGGGTGTAGAGTGGGACATGCCCCTCCGCCTTGGGCTCCAGCTTGGACCAGTCGGTCTGGACTCGCACGCCGGGGGGAGACGGGGAGGCCGCGGGCGCAGGGGTCTCCTGGGGCGTCCCCGCGCATCCGGCCAGCAGGGCCAGCGCACACACAAACGGCATCCATTTCTTCATCATGGTTCACCTCGCTTGTCCCCATCCTATCACACCCCCCGCGAGAAAGCCAGTCGGACCGGGCAACAAGAGTGTGACAAATGGTTACGCGAAAGGCCCCCGGCGCAAACCGGGGGCCCTGCGGCTCTGCTTTTACTTCATGTCCGGGTAGAGGCGGATGGAGTCCAGCGAAGCCCAGGACACGGCCTCCTCCCCGCACAGGGCGGCCAGGTCGGCGGGGCGGCCGCTGACAAAGACCCCCTGGGCCTGCACCCCGTGCGCCTCCACGTAGTCCAGCGCCCGCTGGTATTGGTCGTGCTCCGCGCCGCCCAGCTCCCACACCGTCTGCTTCTGGTCCATCATGTACCGCAGCAGGTCCTTGAAATGGTTTTCATAGAACGCCCCCCGGTCCGCATCCTCCCGGTGCTGCTCCGGGAACAGCCAGGGGTAGCGCTCCCTCATGCCATCCCCTGTGTCGGGGATAAAACCGTCGGGCTCCAAGCCGGTGGGCGGCAGGAGAAAGCCGTCCCCCTCCAGGGTGCGCACCTTGACCCAGCAAACCCGCAGGTCCGGGTGGGTGTCCATCAACCCGGCCAGCTCGTCCATGGACAGATCCCGGTCAAAGGACAGGCACAACACCCCCTGGGTGTAGTCGGGCAGCTCCCGCAGCTTTTTCGCCGTCTCCGCCGGGCTCTGCCCTGGAGCGTACTCCCCGCCGTCCCCCGCGGACTTCCATTGGTTCACCGGACAGTACCCCTCCCAAAAGGCGTCCTCGAAGGATAGGTCCCACAGATGGACTGCGCCCTGCATGCGGGCAGGCCGTCTGCCGCCTCCGGTCCAGTCGCCCATCTGGAGGGTCACCTCCCACCGGCCCAGGCCGGTGTTCTCGGCATAGGCGCCGGAGCAACTCCGGGTCGGGAAGAACAGAGAGGAATAGACCGCCATGGCCTGCTCCAGGTTCTCCCGCTGGGGGTTATAGAAGAAAAACCGATTGAGCAGCGGCCACAGCAGAAGCCGACCGACGAGCAGCACCGCGCAGGTGAGGATCACCGCCAGTCTCACGGTCTCTCTCCGGCTGCGGCGGGCCCGCCGCTTCACCGCCCGGTACTCCCTCGCTTCGGCCTCTGTCGGGGGCTCCGGCAAGTCCAGCTCGTCATGCTGGGCCACATGGTCGGTGAACAAGCGGAATTTGGCCAGTTCTTCCTCCACCCGGGCCGCCTCCTCCGCCGTGGCCGTCCCCGTCCGGTATCTCTCGTAGAGCTCTTCAAACCTCACAGCCATCCTCCTCCATGATCTGTCTCAGCCGCTGCCGGGCCCGGCACAGGGCGGTCTTGGCCGCCCCGGGACTCAGGCCGGCCAGCTCCCCTACCCGGGCCAGGGGCAGTCCCCCGAAATAGTGGAGCGTCAGCAGCTCCCGGGGCCTTTCCGGCAGTCTGGCCAGAGCCCGGTAGAGGGCGGCGTACCGCTCCTCCTGCAAAATTCCCTCCAGCACATCGTCCGGAGCGGTCAGCGGCAGGTCCTCCGGCGGCGCCGGGTGCCGCCGCCTTCCCCGGCGGACCTCGTCCAGCCACCGGTGCCTGCACACCTTCAGCAGCCAGTAGCGAAAGCCGGGGCTGCCCTCCTCCAGGGTGAGCAGAGCGGTCTCGAAGGCGGTGGAGACGATGTCCTCCGCCTGGGCCGGGTCCCCGCACAGGGATAGCGTATAGAGGAGGGCAGGGCGGTAGTGGGCCCGGTACAGCCCCTCCAGCGTGTCGCGGCGCATCGTCCTCCCTCCTTCTGTTTCGAAAACGTTTCCGGCGGCAAAAGGTTACACAAAAGGCGCGGAGAAATGCTCCGCGCCTTTTCATGTTCAGCCTCCGCCCTTCCGGGGCCGGGCGTTCTTCTTGGGCTTGGGCTTGGCCCAGCCCGCCTTCCGGACGGGAGCCGCCGGGCGGGCGCAGGCAGCCTGCCGGGCCGCCGTTTTTTTCTGTCCCGCCGGACGGGAGCCCTTCTTGGGGCCCTGAGAAGCCCCGCCCCCCGCCGGACGGCGGCCGTCTGCTGGACGGTCAGGCCGGAGCAGGCACTCCCTGCCATAGCCGATCAGGTCCTCCCGGTGGGTGCGGCGGAGGGCCTCCAGCACCAGCCGCCGCTTTTCCGGCCGCTTCCACTGCATCAGGGCCCGCTGCATGGCCTTCTCGTGGGGATCGGTGGGGACGTAGACCGGCTGCATGGTCCTGGGGTCCAGGCCGGTGTAGTACATACAGGTGGACAGGGTGCCGGGGGTGGGGTAGAAGTCCTGAACCTGCTCGGGCTGACGGCCGGAGCGGTTGAGCCACTCGGCCAGCCGCACCGCGTCGTCCAGAGTGCAGCCCGGGTGAGAGGAGATGAGGTAGGGCACCAGGTACTGCTCCTTGCCGTACTTCCGGTTGAGTCGCTCGTACTTCTGCCGGAACTTCTCATAGACCTCCACATGGGGCTTTCCCATGTAATCCAGCACCCCGTTGACACAGTGCTCCGGGGCCACCTTGAGCTGGCCGGACACGTGATATTTCACCAGCTCGGCGAAGAACTCCCCGTCCCGGTCCTGCATCAGGTAGTCGAACCGGATGCCGGAGCGGATGAACACCTTTTTGACGCCGGGGATGGCCCGGATCTCCCGCAGCAGCTTGAGGTAGTCGGTCTCGTCGGCGTCCAGGTTGGGGCAGGCCTGGGGGGACAGGCAGGCCCGGTTCCGGCACATGCCCGCCTTGAGCTGCTTCTGACAGGAGGGATGCCGGAAATTGGCGGTGGGCCCGCCCACGTCGTGGATGTAGCCCTTAAAGCCGGGGTGCTTCACCAGGCGCTCCGCCTCCCGCAGCACGCTCTCGTGGCTCCGGGCGGAGATGGTCCGCCCCTGGTGGAAGGCCAGGGAGCAGAAGTTGCAGGCCCCAAAGCAGCCCCGGTTATGGATGATGGAGAAGCGGACCTCCTCGATGGCGGGCACGCCCCCCATGGCGTCGTACATGGGATGGGGCTCTCCCACATAGGGCAGCTCGAACACGGCGTCCAGCTCGGCGGTGGTCAGGGGCATGGCGGGGGGATTGGCAATGAGCAGCCGGTCCCCGTGCTTTTGCAGGATGGCCTTCCCCCGCACCGCGTCGTGCTCCTCGTACTCCACCTGATTGGCCTGGGCGTAGGCCCGCTTGTCGGCGCAGACCGCCTCGAAGGAGGGGACCTCCACCATGGGGTAGGCGCACTGGCCGGGGTGCCGCCCGGCGAAGCAGGTGCCCCGCACGTCGGTGATCTGGTCCACCGGCGTGCCTGAGGCCAGCCGGGCGGCGATGGCGCGGCTGGCGGTCTCCCCCATGCCGTAGACCAGCAGGTCGGCCTGGCTGTCGAAGAGGATGGACCGGCGGACCTTGTCCTCCCAGTAGTCGTAGTGGGCGAAGCGGCGGAGGCTGGCCTCCAGCCCGCCGATGATGAGAGGGATGTTCCCAAAGACCCGCCGGACCATGTTGGCGTAGACGATGGTGGCCCGGTCGGGGCGGAGGCCGGGCTGATTCCCGGGGGAATAGGCGTCGTCCCGGCGGCGCTTTTTGGCCACGGTGTAGTGGGCCACCATGGAGTCGATGTTGCCGCCGGAGACCATCACCCCCAGCCGGGGACGACCCAGGGCGGTAAAGGCGGCGGGGTCCTTCCAATCCGGCTGGGCCAGCACTGCCACCCGGTAGCCCTCGGCCTCCAGCACCCGGGAGATGATGGCCGGACCGAAGGAGGGGTGGTCCACATAGGCGTCGCCGGTGATGATGAGGAAATCGCAGTCCTCCCAGCCGCGGGCCCTCATATCTGCTTTGGAGACAGGGAGGAATTGGGTGTTCATGGTTTTTTTACCTCATTTGTTTTGACGTGATCGGGAGGGCGCTCCTCCCCTGCGGCGGCCTCTATCGGTCGTCGGTGCGGCCCATCAGGAAGTCCACCGTCACCTTGAAGTGGTCGGCCAGGGCCCAGAGGTTGTCGAAGCCGGGCTTCTGCTCGCCGTGCTCAAAGCGAACGACTTGCTTTGTCGAAATTCCAATCGCCTTTGCCAGTTCAGGCTGGGTCTCACCGACTTGCTTTCGCAGCGCCTTGAGTCTTTCTTCAAATTTCACGGCATCCACCTCTTGACATGTACCAATCAGTCCATTATACTAATCATGGTCTAATTAGTCTATTTATAGGGAGGGAATCCAATATGGATACTCACGTTGTCAGCGACCTCTATTTCGGCAAGCTTGACTACCAAGATGATGAAGCCGCCCGGGTCCCCGGCTATCTCCCCGCTCTGGACGAGTTTTCCAACGCCTGGGACGCCCTACGCGGGGCGCTGGACGCCGAGGAGCGCAAGCTGCTGGTCCGCCTCATCGACGCCCACAGCGCCCTGCTGGAGGTCTCCCGCGAGGAATTTTTTGTCCGGGGCTTCCGTCTGGGCGGGCAGTTGGTCCTGGAACTGGCCCCCTAATACCCGATAGACTTCTCCAGCAGGTCCAGGGGTACCCGTGTCCCCTCGGCGGAGCCCACCCGGTAAAAGCCGTAGCGCTTGTAAAACCGCTGGGCCACCAGATTGTCCGGCGCGCAGCGCAGGCGCAGGTACCGCCGCCCCAGGGGCCGGTAGACCGACACCGCCTGACCCAGGAGCTGCACCCCCAGGCCCTGCTTGCGGTGGCTGGGCATCATATAGACGAAGGGGATATAGCCGATGCCCTTCTCGGCGTGGCGCTGGAGGTCCAACTGGAGCAGGCCCGCCAGCTCGTCCCCCAGCATGGCGCAGGTCACCGCCCGGCGGTCGTACCGCCACTGGGCCAGGGCGTCCTGATAAAAGCCCTCCTCCTCGTAGTGGGCGGGGCTGCCGTGGATGTTGAGCCAGGCCTCTCTCCGGCACCGGCGGTAGATCTCCCCCTCCCGCTCCATGTCCAGGGGACGGAACCACAGGTTGGAGTCGGCGCGGGAGCCGCTGTCCTGCTTCCACCAGCGCTGGCGGGCAAAGGTGGAGATCTCCTCCGGCAGGTGGGAGGCGTCGTCGTGAAAGACCACCCGGACTGCGTCGCCGTCAAATTCCAGCAGGGAGACCGCGGTGTTGTCGCTGTGGGGCAGGCGGGCGGAGTCGGCCTCCGGGATGTTCTGGAAGGCGGCCAGCAGATTGCGGATGGCGGTGCCGTGGGAGACCACCGCCACCGTCTGGCCGGGGTGGTTCCGGACGAGCTGCCGCACCGAGGCGGTGGTCCGCCTCCGCAGCTCCCGGAAGGACTCGCCCCCCTCGGCCCGAAACTCCGGGGCGTTGCGGTTGAAGCGGTCCAGCTCCGCCGGGTCCAGCCGGGCCACCTCGCCCCAGGTCCGGTCCTCCCAGTCCCCCAGGTGGATCTCCCGCAGTCCCTTCCGGGTGGTCAGGGCCAGGCCCTTGGGCTTGCAGATGGCCCCGGCGGTGGTGCGGGTGCGGAACAGGTCGCTGGAGTAGACCGCGTCCACAGGGATGCTCTCAAAGCGGTGGGCCAGGGCGGCGATCTGCCGGTAGCCGTTGTCGGTGATGAGGCTGTCGTACCAGCCATGGATGCGGCGGTAGAGGTTGCCCTCCGCCTCCGCGTGGCGGACGAGATACATTCGAGTCATAGTCTGACGCTCACTTCTTTGTGGATTTTCCTACCAGGGTCTGACCGCCCCGGTGAGCTGAGACACCTGCTCCAGCCCCTGCCGGTCGGCCAGGGCCGCCAGGCCGTCCCGGACCTTCAGGGGCGCGTAGGGGTCGGCAAAGCAGGCGGTGCCCACCGCCACGGCGGAGGCCCCCGCCAGCATGAGCTGGGCGGCGTCCTCTGCCGTGGCCACGCCCCCCATGCCCAGCACGGGGATCTGCACCGCGCCGGACACCTCCCAGACCATCCGCACCGCCACGGGCAGCACGGCGGGGCCGGACAGGCCGCCGGTGTTCTGCTTCAGAATGGGGCGACGGGTGTTCACATCGATGCGCATCCCCCGCAGGGTGTTGATGAGGCTCACCGCGTCAGCTCCCGCTCCCTCCACCGCCCGGGCGATCTCGGTGACGTCGGTGACGTTGGGGGACAGCTTGACCATGACGGGCACGGTGGAGTGGGCCTTGGCGATCCCGGTGACCTCGGCGGCCAGCTCCGGCCGGGTGCCGTAGGCCAGCCCGCCCGCCTTCACGTTGGGGCAGGAGATGTTCACCTCGATCATATCCACCCCCGCCGCCGACAGCTTTTCGCACATGACGCCGTACTCCTCAGGCGTGTCGCCCGAGATGTTGGCGATAATTCGGGTGTCGAACTGCTTCAGATAGGGCAGCTCGGCGCGGATGAATTCGTCCACCCCCGGGTTCTGGAGCCCCACGGAGTTGAGGATGCCCATGGGGGTCTCGGCAATGCGGGGGGCGGGGTTGCCCTCCCGCCGCCGGGGAGTCAGCCCCTTGACGCAGATGCCGCCCAGCTCGCTCAGGTCGTAGAACTCCCCGTACTCGTGGCCGAAGCCGAAGGTGCCGGAGGCCACCACCACGGGGTTTTTCAGCGTCATCCCGGCCAGGGTGACGGTCAGATCAGTCATTCCAGTCCACCTCCCGGCTGTCAAAGACGGGGCCGTCCTTGCACACATGCTTCATCCGGCCGTCCGCCGTCTTACAGGCGCAGACCAGGCAGGCCCCCACGCCGCAGCCCATGCGCTCCTCCAGGGAGACCTGGCAGGGCACGCCGTACCGCTCCGCCAGGGCGGCCACGCCTTTCAGCATGGGTCTGGGGCCGCAGGCCAGGATCACCGGCCTTGCCGGCGCGCCGCAGCAGGCGGTGCAGGCGTCCCCGGCACAGGCTTCGGCGGCCAGGAATTCCTCCACCAGCTCGGTGACGAAGCCCTTCCGGCCGGTGGAACCGTCATCGCTGATGACATGCAGGCAGCGGCAGTATTCCGCAAAGTCCCCGGTGAGCATCAGATGTCCCTCGTCCCGGAAGCCCAGGCAGGCGTGGACTTCTCCGCCCCGGGAGGCGGCGTACTTGGCGCAGCCCAGCAGCGGGGGCACGCCGATGCCGCCCCCCACCACCAGCAGCTTTTTCCCGGACACGTCGAAGCCCCGGCCCAGGGGGCCCAGAACGTCCAGCTTGTCGCCGGCCTTCCGGCGGGAGAGCCACTCGGTGCCCTCGCCCCGGACCTCAAAGACCACCCGCAGGGTGTCCCCCATCCAGTCGCAGATGGAGATGGGCCGCCGGAGCAGGCGGGAGTGACCACACTTGATGTGGATAAACTGGCCGCAGGAGACCTGACCGGCCAGCTCCTCCCCCACGTCCAGGGTGAGGGAGAAGGCAAATGCATTGAGCTTCACCGCTTCCGCCACGGTGCAGAGGGCTTGAACAGGCATGGGGCACCTCCAGGATAAAAGATGATCAGGGGCGCTTACCGCTCCCAGTCGGGCTTGCTTTTCGTCTATACGATGGTCACATACTTCCGGATGTCGTCCCGCATGGCCACGGCGGCGGCTCTGGCCGCCTCCTGGTAGTCCGTACCGTCCCTGCCGGTCTTCTGCCAGGCGCACATGATGGACCGGGAGGCGTTGACGATGGCCCCGTGGCCGTATTTGTTGAAGGCGTACTGCACGTCCTCGGCGGTGCCGCCCTG
>Ga0129314_1001512_pt1 | contig 15884 bp, 6 predicted proteins | sample O1111metagenome_FD_94431 | JGI IMG/M metagenome (GOLD analysis project Ga0129314, IMG submission 94431) | Orangutan individual fecal microbial communities from fecal samples from Wisconsin, USA - O1111 metagenome | ecosystem: Host-associated > Mammals > Digestive system > Large intestine > Fecal...
CCGCGTTGTCCTCGGCATATACGGTGATAGTCTCGACCGAGCCGAAAGCATCGTCAAAGGAGTCGGCGTACATTGTGGACACTGCTTCGGCGCGCGATGTTCTCTCGACCTTGCCGTTCTTTGAGACTGAGTTGGTGTTTCCCTTATTAAAGCTCACCGCATCAGCCCATGCCGGCTTTTCAAGCGAATACTCGCCCGTTGTCTCCCGAGTGTTCGCGGATTCGGTCTCGTTCTCGGGTTCGTCGAGATGTACGTCAGCCGAGCATGAGAGCAGACACAGGCACAAAAGCATGGCTGTCAATTCTTTTCCCGTTGTTTTGTTTCTCATATACTCCTCTGACGCGCCGAAAATCGTTGATTTAAAGCATTTAATATAGTGTAAATAAACAGTAATCGTTTTTTTGAACAATTAACATTTTTCTCTACACTTTATTTTATACCATTTTGCAGCATAAAAACTCGCCTATTTCTTAGATTTTATGGACATAATTTGTCTTTTTGTGTCTCATCTTATTGACATGCGCAAATTGACCTTTTATAATTGAATTGTATTGAATAATCGTTTAACCAGCCGTCCGACGCTCCTTTACGCGGGGCTGAAATCTTAATTAAAATAAGGAGAACGCTATGAAAAAAGCAACTAAACTTCTCTCTTTGCTTCTCGCAGGGCTTTTGCTTGCATCATGCTCGAACGCCGCAGGAGGACAAAACGAAACCTCTCCTGCCGATACCGTCGCGCTGCCAAGCTCATCCGAATCCGCCGTCGAAAGCGAGTCTGAAACGACCTACATCCCCGACGACCTGCCCGATGAGGATTTCGGAGGCTACGCTTTCCGTATTCTATCCTGCGTTTTCTACAATAAGGAGCTTGCAACATACATCACATACGATGAGCTGACCGGCGTACCCGTAGACGACGCGCTTTACAACTCAAAAACAAACATCGAGGACAGATTCAAGGTCGGCATCTCGTGGATCGAAACCGGCGACGAATCCGCAGGTCTAACCACCGCGAAAAACGCCATAAACGCCGGAGACGACGCGTTTGACATTCTCATCGGACACGATACAAACACCGTCGGACTCGGCAAAAGCGGACTGCTGCGCAATATGTACGACATCGACGAGTTCAACTTCGAGAAGCCGTGGTGGCCGAACAACGCGGTCGAGTCATGGACTGTCGCCGGAAAAATGTTCGCCGCGTCAAGCTACATCTCCTACTGCGGCATTCACTGGACACGCGCCATGACGGTCAACAAGGACTGGGCGGAAGAGCTCCGGATGGAGATTCCCTATGAAGCTGTACGCGAGGGCAAATGGACGCTTGACATGCTGAACACGCTGACAGAGGACGTTTCATACGACGTCGACGGCAACAGTAAAATAAACGAAAAGGACAAGGTCGGCTTTACATCCGGTACTCAGACATGGTACTGCTTACAGGAGGGCGTTGATCTCCCCATCTACCGCAGAGACGAGAGCGGCAATATCTATCTCGACCTTGACGTTGACAGAGCGGACAAATTCCTCGAGATAATGCGCACGCTCACACAGAAGGACAGATACGTGTCCAGCGGCGACTTCGGTGTAAAGATGTTTGAAAACGGAAACGCACTCTTTGCTTACACACAGGTCGGCGACGCTTACGACTACTACAGAATCAGCGACGTGCGTTACGGCTTCCTCCCGACGCCCAAGCTCGACGAGGCTCAGGAAAACTACATCAACTGCTGCACCGACGTACCGTGGGCTATCCCGAAGACTGTAATTGGAAAGCAGCAGCATGTAGTCGGCACGATATGCGAGGCTATGAGCGCGTACAACTACAATCACGTTCTCCCCGTATACCTTGAAGGCGCGCTGAAATCCCGTGCGGCAGACTCAGCGGACGACACCGAAATGCTCCAGATAATAGCCGACACAAGAACCATCGGCTTCGCTTACGGCTACGGTCTCCAGATAAACAACATCCTCGGCGATCTTCTTGAAGGCGGTCAGGGCGCGGCGTCATACTTCAAGTCAAAAGAAAAAATCGCAGAGAAAGCTCTCAATAAAATGATAAGCAATTTCGAGGACATGGATTAATTATAATAAAATCAAAGAGAGAAACTGCTCACTTATGTGAACGGTTTCTTTTTTTGTGAACAATACCTACATACACAGTTTTATCTTTTTTCCGTATTACAGCATTTCAGTTAAAATATTTAACCTAAGCTATTGACTTTTTCCGTCATTAATGCTATACTAAGTGTGAATTAGATAACAAAAGTTCACACTTTTAGAACCTTATTAACATTTGTATAGATTTATTTTTACAGGAGAAATGCAGAATATGAAAAAGAACACAAAGGTGCTTGCGCTCATACTCGCGGCTATGATGACCCTTTCCTCTCTTGCTTCCTGCTCGGATAAGGGAACAAACGGCGGAAATGACAGCGAAACAACCGGCGGAGACGCTGCAGCTACGGAAACAACTTCTTCCGGCGAAGAAACTACAGGCGAAACCGAAGAAGAAAGAATCAAGCCCGACATTCCCGCAACCGCAGACTACGGCGGAGACGAGATTAACTTCCTCTTCTGGCAGCTCAGCGCCTGGATGGGAACCGTAAGACAGTGCAGAGATATTTACTCCGAGGGTATCACGGGAGAAGCTATCAACGACGCAGTTTACAACCGTAATATCAAAATCGAGGACGCGTACAAAGTAAAAATCGCGCTCGAGATGATGGACCTCGACAAAATCTCCACAGCTATCTCTCAGGAAGTAAACGGCGGCACAAATACATACGACGTAATGTACCCCAGACTTTACGACGCTCCCTCGCTTTATCAGAAGGCTTACTTCCATAATATAAAGAAGATTCCGAACATCGACCTCGAAAAGCCCTGGTGGGACTCCAACTCCGTTGAAGCTATCACCTGCTCCGGTTATCTTCCCGCTGTAGCTACGTCCATCAACGTAAACGACAAGGACGCTACCGCAGCAGTTGCTTTCAACAAAACTATCGCCTCTAACGCACAGCTTGAGGATATCTATTCCCTCGTTCGCGAAGGCAAGTGGACTTACGACAAGCTCTCCACCCTCGCCGAAGCTGCATATCAGGATCTCAACGGCGACGGCACTATGACTCCCGACGACGACCTTTACGGACTTCTCGGCGGAAACGATGTTATGTCATGCTTCTACTTCGGCTCCGGCTCCAGACTTGTTACACATGACGACACAGGCGCGTTCGCTCTCACATTCGGCTCCGAGAGAGACATCAACGCCGCCACAAAGGTTGTTGAAATGATGAATCAGAAATGGTTCATGAACCACCACACCATCTCCAATACCGACGACACATACTACCGCCAGCTGTTTGAAAGCGGACACGGGCTCTTCTTCTGGATGCGCCTTGACGATGTAACCAACATGAGAGCGGGCGAGGCTGACTTCGGTATCATTCCCACTCCGAAATACGAGGAATCACAGGACGCATACTACAGCATGGTTTCTCAGCACACCACCGGTCTTATGTCAGTGCCGATCACTCTCACGGGCGACAAGCTCTCCGAGGTAGGCATGGTTCTTGAAGCTCTCGCGGCTGAGTCTCACTACACCCTCATTCCCGAATACATCGAAACATCCCTTAAGACAAAGAACTCCCGTGACGCGGAAAGCGCGGATATGCTCGACATTATCATAAACAACCGCGTATTCGACCCGATGATCATATACAACTTCGGCGGATTCGCTGACAACTTCCAGGGTCTCGGCGCAGCTAACAACACCGATATCGCTTCCTTCCTCAAGAGCAAGCAGAAGGTTGTTGACAAGATGATAAAGAAGACGACGGAAGCTCTCGAAGCGGCTGACGCAGAGGCATAATTCTCGTTTGTAATTACATTCAAAAATCTCCTTAACTTCATAATCGGCAAGGCGGGTCTGAATAAGGCTCGTTTTGTCGTTTTTCAAGGATTCTTTACAGAAAGCTGGAATTGCGGACACAATTTTATATTGACACATCATTTGACAAATGTTATAATAATCCGGCGACGATAAACGTTAGATAAAAAACTATAATAATATTTGTAAAAGGACGGTAAATCATGGCAAAGCTCAAAAGAACCATGGCTGTACTCATCGCGCTTTTAATGCTTGTTCCCACCCTCGCGTCTTGCTCCGACAACAATCCCGCCGAGTCCAAGGAAACGACACCTCAGCAGGAAACAGCTCAGACTGCGGAATCAACCGACGCGTCAGCCGATGAGAGCGAAACAGAGGACGAACGCATTAAGCCGAACATTCCCGAATCCGCTGATTTTGGCGGCGACACCATCACATTCCTTCACTGGTACAACACCGCGTGGACAGAGACAGTACGTCAGAGCCGCGATATCTACTCCGAAGGCATTACAGGCGAAGCTATCAACGACGCGGTATACAACCGTAACGTAAAGATAGAGGACGCGTACAAGGTAAAAATCGCTCTTCAGCTTGAACAGAGCACCGACATTGCGTCCATGGTAGGTCAGCAGGTTACAGCAGGAGACAGCACCTACGACGTTGTATATCAGATTTTATCCGCCGCTCCCGCGCTCATTCAAAAATCCTACTTCCACAACCTCTTCAACGTTCCGAACATCGACCTCACAATGCCGTGGTGGGATCAGAACTCCATCTCTTCCCTCTCCACAATGGGCATTCTTCCCCTCGTTTCCACTTCAATCAATGTAAACGACAAGGACGCAACCGCCGCTCTCGCTTTCAACAAGACTATCGCCGAAAACAATCAGCTTGAAGACCTCTACACCCTCGTCCGCGAAGGCAAGTGGACCTACGACAAGCTCGCGGAAATGGCTGAGGCTACAGCTAACGACTCTAACGGTGACGGCACTATGACACCCGACGACATTTACGGCTTCCTCGGCGGACGTGACGTTATCGACTCCCTCTACCACGGCTCCGGCTCACAGTTCATCACAAAGAACGAAAACGACGAGTTCGTATTCACCTTCGGCACGGAGCGCGACGTTGACGTTATCTCAAAGGGTATTGACATCGTAAACAGCTCCTGGTACTTCAACCACCATGCATGGAAGGATCAGAGCGATATCCTCTACCGTCAGATTTTTGAAACGGGTCACGGACTCTTCTTCTGGATGCGCCTTGACGACGTTACCAACATGAGAGCCGGCGACGCAGACTTCGGTATTATCCCGATTCCGAAATACGAAGAAGCTCAGGACAAGTACTACAGCCTTGTTTCACAGCACACCACCGGTCTTATGTCCATTCCGATTACCTGCGCGGGCGACGAGCTTTCCATGGTAGGCATGGTTCTTGAAGCTCTCGCGGCTGAATCCCACTACACTCTCATTCCCGAGTACATCGAGACTTCTCTTAAGACAAAGAACTCCCGTGACGCGGAAAGCGCGGATATGCTTGACATTATTCTGGGCAACCGTGTGTTCGACCCGATGAACGTCTACAGCTTCGCTAACTTCGGTGACGCCATAATGGACGCAGCAGACGCGAACAACAAGGATATGGCTTCCCTCATCAAGTCAAAGGAAAAGCTCGTAAACAAGAGCATCGAAAAGGTTCTGAAGGCTGTCTCGGCTGTCGAATAATTTCGGCAAGTTATAATAAATTAACATCGCAGGGCGGAATATTGCACCAATATGGGCGTGTTCCGTCTTGTTTATTTTGTAATGTCAACAAAACTTACATCTTGACGCTGATTTTACATTCACTATATTGACTTTTGCCGCCGACGGTATTATTAGCAGTAGAAATTAACAAAAACAAAAGCAATTAACACAGGAGACAAAATGAAAAAATCAACCAAAGCCGTATCTCTCGCGCTGGTCATGCTCATGCTTCTTTCATCCTGCGCGGGCGGAAACGAGAATAACGTCGAGACACTGCCCTCAACCGACACGACAAAGCCCGTAGTTACCGAAGACACAACAGCAGCTTCCGAGAGTGAAAGCGAAACAGAGGAAGAAAAAATCCTCCCCGACATTCCGGCAAGCGCAGACTACGGAGACGACGAGGTGCTTTTCCTTGTATGGGACAGAGCCGGATGGGCTGAAACCGTAAGAAGATTCCGCGACATCACAGCGGACGAGATAACCGGCGAGGCGATAAACGACACCGTATTCAACCGAAACCTCAAGATAGAGGACGCGTACAAGGTTCAAATCGCCATCGAAAGAGTTCCCGACAACACGATAGTCAAGACCATCAACACCGAAATCACCGCGGGCGAGACAAACTACGACGTGGTTTACCCGAGACTTAACGAAGCGTCCTCGCTCTTCACCGGCGCGCAGCTCCACAACCTCCACAAGGTAAACTACATCGATCTCACAAAGCCGTGGTGGGACCAGAACTGTGTTGAATCTCTCACGACAAAGGATTATCTCCCCTGCGCCGCCTCCGCACTCAACGTAAACGACAAGGACGCGACCGCCGCAATCGCCTTCAACAAGACCATCGCCTCGAACAACCAGATTGAAGACCTCTACACTGTAGTGCGCGAGGGAAAATGGACATACGACAAGCTCTCCTCCATTGCCGAAACCGTTATGCAGGATCTCAACGGAGACGGAGTTATGAAGCCCGAAGAGGACATTTACGGCTTCCTCGGCGCGCGTGACGTTACGGAATCGTTCTACTACGGCTCGGGCGGACAAATGGTATCAAAGAACAGCGACGGCGTGTTTGAGCTTACCTTCGGCTCGGAGAGAGACATAAACGTTACCGAGAAGATAATAGACCTCATGAATCAGCCCTGGTTTATGAACCACCACCTCATCGCAAATCAGGACGACAACTACTACCGTCAGCTTTTCGAGCAGGGCTACGGACTGTTCTTCTGGATGAGACTGGACGAGGTCACAAATATGCGTGCAAGCGACGCCGACTTCGGTATTCTTCCCATTCCGAAATACGAGGAAGCGCAGGATAAATACTACAGCATGGTTTCCCGCTACATCACCGGACTTCCGTCAATTCCGATTACCCTCACGGGAGAAAAGCTTGACGAAGTCGGACTTGTGCTTGAAGCTCTCTCCGCGGAGTCGTACTACACCCTCATTCCCGAGTACATCGAGACTTCCCTCAAGACAAAGAACTCCCGCGACGCAGAAAGTGCCGATATGCTTGACATAATCATAAACAACCGCGTATTCGACCCGATGCACATCTACAACTTCGGCAGCTTCTCCTCCGACTACCTCAGCCTCGGAGACACCGCCGACAAGAACATTGCTTCATGGCTCAAGAGCAAGCAGAAGCTCGTTCAGAAGACTATAGACCGCACCGTACAGAACATAGAAGACGCAGAATAACCTTTATATAAAAATCCCGCAGAATTTCATCTGTCATCCAAACTCTAATGAGAGGATGGTAGAGCATGAGTCCTGCGGGATTTTTTTGCATGAAACAAAAAACGGCTTCCGTACCGTAGTACAGAAACCGCAGTTTTGCGTTTGTCAGATGAGTTCCTTGACCTTGGAAGCCTTGCCGACTCTCTCTCTGATGTAGTAGAGCTTTGCGCGGCGAACTTTACCCTTACGGATAACTTCAACCTTAGCTACATTGGGAGAATGGATGGGGAAGGTCTTTTCAACACCGCATCCGTATGCTACGCGGCGAACTGTGAATGTTTCGGAGATACCGCCGCCGTGACGAGCGATAACTGTTCCCTCATACATCTGGATTCTTTCACGGGTACCTTCTTTGATACGGTTGTGTACGCGAACTGTGTCGCCGATGTTGAAGGAGGGTACTGTTTCCTTCAGCTGCTCATTTGCAAAAACTTCGAGCTTGTTCATTGTTTACTCTTCCTTTCTTGAATCATAGGCATTCGTGCTGAGTCATGCAGAGGACTGCCCGTTTGCGCGTTCTTATCCTGAACACGTGCGGAGATTATTATACCACACTTCACTCTCCTTGGCAATAGGATTGTCGAAATTTATTTTCCGTGACGGGCAATGTTTACAGAATATTTACTTTTAAAAATATTGTAAATTATTTCCCGTCGAGTTGTAAATAATGCAGACGCGGTATTGACAATTTCATTTTTTCCTTGACGGGGTGCGTTTTTCGTGGTATAATCGTATACTGATATAGCTTCGCCCTTTGCGGCATATTAGGCAATTCTTACCTTATATATAGCAATATCCATACAATTCATGCCGAAAAGGGCACAGTCAACAGAATGGAGTGATAGCTCGATGGTCAAACCTCAAAAGGTTGGAAAAAACATACGAATGAGTTTCTCCAAGATAGATGAGCCGCTGGAAATGCCCAGCCTTATCGAGATACAGAAGGAGTCATTCAACTGGTTCCTCGAAAAAGGACTTATGGAAGTTCTCGAGGACGTATCCCCCATAACCGACTACTCAGGCAACCTCTTTATAGATTTCGTCGGTTATTCTCTCGACGCGAAGCCTAAATACCCTGTCGAGGAATGCAAGGAGAGAGACGTTAACTACGCAGCTCCCCTCAAAGTAGACGTTCGTCTCACAAACAAGCTCACCGGCGAAGTAAAGCAGTCGTCCATTTTCATGGGAGATTTCCCGATAATGACGGACAAGGGTACCTTCGTTATCAACGGCGCTGAGCGTGTCATCGTGTCTCAGATTGTCCGTTCCCCCGGAATCTACTACGACAGCGCAATGGACAAGTCGGGCAAGCGCATCTACACAGCTACCGTAATCCCCTACCGCGGCGCATGGCTCGAATATGAGACTGACGCCAACGATATATTCTACGTTCGTATAGACAAAAACAGGAAAATCCCCGTAACAATCCTCATCCGCGCTCTCGGAATCCAGACAAAGGAAGAGATTGAAGAAGTATTCGGCGCTGAAACAAAGCTCGCGGTAACTCTCGAAAAGGAAACCTGCGAACAGAGAGCCATCGAAAACAAGACTTCAATCCGTGACGAAGCGCTGAAGGAAATCTACACAAAGCTCCGTCCGGGCGAACCCGCTATCGTTGAATCTGCGGAGATTCTCATGAACTCCCTGTTCTTCGATCCCAAGAGATACGACCTCTATCCCGTAGGACGCCACAAGTACGACAAAAAGCTCGCTCTTGCAACGCGTATCTCCGGACAGACGCTCTCCCGCCCCGTTATCAACCCTCTCACAGGCGAGCTTCTCTTTGAAGAAGGACATCACCTCACGGCAAACGAGGCTCTCACAATCGAACGCGCCGGCGTATGCGAGGTTTACCTCTTACTTGAGGACGGAACGGAAGTAAAGCTGTTCTCAAACGGTGCGGTAGACCCCGAATACATCCTCGGCTACGACCTCCACGACTCGGGCGTTGCTGAAAAGTGCCGTCTTGACGTTCTTCAGGAAATCATCGAAAACTGCGGCGGCGACGAAGCTCAGATCCGTGCGGAAGCTAAGAAGCGCATTGCAGAGCTTTGCCCGAAGCACATCACAAGAGAAGATATTCTTTCGTCCATCAACTACCTCCTTGCTCTCTCCCACGACATCGGAACAACCGACGACATCGACCACCTCGGCAACCGTCGACTCCGCAGCGTAGGCGAGCTTTTACAGAACCAGCTCAGAATCGGTCTCGCCCGCATGGACAAGATCATCAAGGAGAGAATGAACATCCAGGACAACGAATCCCTCTCTCCCCAGACTCTTATAAACATCCGTCCCGTTGTAACAGCTATCAGAGAGTTCTTCGGCTCATCCCCGCTCTCACAGTTCATGGACCAGAACAACCCGCTTGCAGAGCTTACTCATAAGAGACGTCTCTCCGCACTCGGTCCCGGCGGTCTTTCACGTGACAGAGCTTCCTTTGAAGTCCGCGACGTTCACTACACGCACTACGGAAGAATGTGCCCGATCGAGACTCCCGAAGGTCCGAACATCGGTCTTATCTCCTACCTCGCAACATACGCAAAGATATCCAAGTACGGCTTTATCGAAGCTCCTTACCGCAAGGTCGTTCACGAAACTCTCGAAGACGGCACCGTACGCCACAGAGTAACGAACGAAATCGAGTACATGACAGCCGACATCGAGGACAACTACATCGTAGCTCAGGCAAACGAACCCCTCGACGAAAACTCCTGCTTCGTTAACAAGAAGGTAACGGCAAGAGAACGCGGAGAAATCATGTCGATAGACCCCGCAAAGGTTTCCCTCATGGACGTCAGCCCGAAGATGGTTGTTTCCGTCGCTACGGCCTGCATCCCGTTCCTTGAAAACGACGACAACTCCCGTGCGCTCATGGGTTCAAACATGCAGAAGCAGGCAGTTCCGCTCCTTGTAACAGACTCTCCTATCGTTGGTACGGGTATGGAATACAAGGCTGCAAGAGACTCCGGCGTGTGCGTTGTCTGCGAAAACTCCGGCTGGGCCGAAAGCGTTACCGCGGATGAAATTGTGGTTCACTGCGACGACGGACACAAGGACACCTACCGCCTTATCAAGTTCAAGAGAAGCAACCAGGGTACCTGCGTAAACCAGCGTCCTATCATCAACCAGGGTGAGCGAGTAGAAGCCGGTCAGATTATAGCCGACGGTCCTTCCACATCACAGGGTGAAATCGCTCTCGGTAAGAACGCCCTCATCGGATTCATGACATGGGAAGGCTACAACTACGAGGACGCCGTACTTCTTAACGAACGCCTTGTACGAGACGACGTATATACATCAATCCATATAGAAGAATATTCACACGAAGCGCGCGACACAAAGCTCGGTCCGGAAGAAATCACACGTGAAATTCCGAACGTAGGCGAAGACGCGCTGAAAGACCTTGACGCCGACGGTATCGTAAAGAAGGGTACCGAGGTCAGAGCAAACGACATCCTCGTAGGTAAGGTAACTCCGAAGGGCGAAACCGAGCTTACGGCTGAGGAAAGACTGCTCCGCGCTATCTTCGGCGAAAAGGCAAGAGAAGTCCGCGACACATCCCTTAAAGTACCGCATGGCGAGCAGGGCATCGTAGTCGACGTTAAGGTATTCTCACGCGAAGCCGGCGACGAACTTCCTCCGGGAGTAAACAAGGTCGTCAGAGTATACATCGCGCAGAAGAGAAAAATCTCCGTCGGCGACAAAATGGCAGGCCGTCACGGTAACAAGGGTGTCGTTTCGAGAATACTCCCGCCGGAGGATATGCCTTTCCTTCCCGACGGAACACCGCTTGACATCGTGCTCAATCCCTTGGGCGTACCTTCCCGAATGAACATCGGACAGGTGCTTGAAGTACATCTCGGAATCGCGGCAAAGAAGCTCGGCTGGAAAATCATGACTCCCGTATTCGACGGCGCAACGGAGGCTGACATTTCCGAATGCCTTAAGCTCGCGGGACTTGACAGAAACGTGCTTCCCAACGAAAACGTAGCCGGCAAGAACATCTTTGAGGAAACCATAGACCCCGCAACCGGAATCCGCGACCTCAGACCTATCACGGGCGAGGAAAAGGAGGACAAGGCGCACCTCGAAGAGCTTAGACAGGCAGGCAAGCTCAAGATAGTCGACGGCAAGACCATTCTCTACGACGGACGTACAGGCGTACCGTTTGACAACCCGGTTACAGTCGGCATCATGTACTACCTCAAGCTCCACCACCTCGTAGACGATAAGATCCACGCGCGTTCCACCGGACCTTATTCTCTCGTAACGCAGCAGCCTCTCGGCGGTAAAGCTCAGTTCGGCGGTCAGCGTTTCGGAGAAATGGAAGTTTGGGCGCTTGAAGCATACGGCGCGGCTTACACTCTCCAGGAAATCCTGACTGTAAAGTCCGACGACGTAACGGGACGTGTTAAGGCTTACGAAGCTATAGTCAAGGGTCAGAACATCCCGACTCCCGGCGTACCCGAAGCGTTCAAGGTTCTCGTTAAGGAGCTCCAGTCACTCGGACTTGACATCAAGGTTCTGGGTGAGGACGGAAACGAAGTAGAGCTTTCCACTCTCAATGACGACGACATAGAAGCTCCGAACATCGTATCCGACGAAAATGACGTAACCGAAGACGACGTTGGAGAATCCGTTGAAACAGACGACCTCTACAAGTCTTATCAGGACGAAAACCTCGACGACGCAGAAGAGCCGGACGACGACGTTCTGTTCGCTGCCGACCGCGGTGAATACGACTTCGGCGACGATATGGACGATGATTTTTAATTAAATAATAAGGATGGCTTTAATACAAGCTGTCCTATCGGTGAAATACGTTTCTTTGCTTCTTTCTTTACTCAAAGAAAGTCGAAAATTTCAAGAGAAGGTACACTGTTAATGGAACGCAATGTTTTTGATTCTATAAAAATAGGTCTGGCGTCTCCGGAAATGATAAGAAGCTGGTCGCACGGTGAAGTAAAAAAGCCCGAAACGATCAACTACCGCACCCTCAAGGCAGAAAGAGACGGTCTCTTCTGTGAGAGAATCTTCGGCCCTACAAAGGACTGGGAGTGCCTCTGCGGAAAGTATAAGAGAATCCGTCACAAAGGCAAGGTCTGCGAAAAGTGCGGCGTCGAGGTTACTCAGAAGAAGGTCAGAAGAGAAAGAATGGGTCATATCGAGCTTGCCGCTCCCGTGTCCCATATCTGGTACTTCAGAGCCATCCCTTCAAGAATGGGTCTTCTCCTCGATATTTCCCCGAGACTTCTCGAAAAGGTACTTTATTTCGCGTCGTACATCGTAATTGATCCCGGCACGACACCCCTCGCCAAGTACCAGCTCCTCAAAGAGAGCGAATACAGACAGGCAAGGGAAAAATATGAAAACGACTTCCGCGTAGGCATGGGAGCTGCCGCTGTTAAGGAACTCCTCGCCGAGCTTGATATAAACGCACTGTCCGAGCAGCTTAAAGAAGAGCTCGAGCAGGCAAGCGGTCAGAAAAAGGTAAGAATCGTCAAGAGACTTGAAGTTGTAGAAGCATTCCGCAAGTCAGGCAACAAACCCGAGTGGATGATTCTCGACGTAGTTCCCGTAATCCCGCCGGAAATCCGTCCTATGGTACAGCTCGACGGCGGCAGATTCGCGGCTTCCGACCTCAACGACCTCTACAGACGTGTTATCAACCGTAACAACAGACTTAAGAGACTGATGGAGCTTCACGCGCCGGACATCATCATCCGCAACGAAAAGCGTATGCTCCAGGAAGCAGTAGACGCGCTCATCGACAACGGCAGACGCGGCAAGCCTGTTACAGGTCCCTCCAACCGTCCTCTCAAATCCCTCTCCGAAATGCTCAGAGGTAAGCAGGGACGCTTCCGTCAGAACCTTCTCGGCAAACGTGTCGACTACTCCGGCCGTTCCGTTATCGTCGTCGGTCCTGACCTCAAGATTTACCAGTGCGGTCTTCCTAAGGAAATGGCGCTCGAGCTGTTCAAGCCCTTCGTAATGAAGAGACTTGTTGAAACCGGCAAGGCTGCCAACGTCAAGGAAGCTAAGAAAAAGGTAGAAAAGATCCATCCCGACGTATGGGATTCACTCGAAAACGTAATCAAATCTCATCCCGTACTTCTCAACCGTGCGCCGACCCTCCACCGTCTGTCAATTCAGGCGTTCGAGCCGGTTCTCGTTGAGGGTAAGGCAATAAAGCTCCATCCTCTCGTTTGTAAAGCCTTCAACGCGGACTTCGACGGCGACCAGATGCCGGTACACGTTCCGCTTTCGGCAGAGGCTCAGGCTGAGGCAAGATTCCTCATGCTCTCCGCGAACAACCTCTTAAAGCCTGTCGACGGACGCGCTATCACCGTTCCTTCACAGGATATGGTCCTCGGTTCGTTCTATCTTACTCTCGACAAGCCCGGCGAGCTCGGCGATACAGGCGACCCGGATCACCCGAAGATGTTCCGCGACTTCGACGAAGCTGTCATGGCTTACGAAAACGGACTTCTCGGACTCCACGCGCCTATCGAGATCATGATGACCAAGGTAATCGACGGCGTGGAAAAGACAGGCAGAGTCCGCGGTACTCTCGGTAAGTTCATCTTCAACCGTCCCATCCCGCAGGACCTCGGCTATGTAGACAGAAGCATCCCCGGCAACGAATTCAAGCTTGAAATCGACTTCAACACAAGCTCCGGTAAGCTCGGCGATATCGTCGACAGGTGTATCAAATACCACGGATTCGCCACCACCGCGGCAGTGCTCGACGAAATCAAGGCTATGGGCTACAAGTACTCCACAAGAGGCTCCATTTCCATCTCCGTTGCCGATATCACCATCCCGCCGGAAAAATACACACTCATCGCGCAGGCTGAAAAGAACGTTGAAGTTATCCAGAAGCGTTACAACCGAGGCGAACTTACCGAAGACGAACGCTACAAATCCGTCATAAAGCTCTGGGAAAAGACGACGGACGACGTAGTCGCAGCTCTTCAGGCGGACTTCGACAGATACAACCCGATTAAGATGATGTCGGACTCCGGTGCCCGTGGTTCTATGACACAGATGCGTCAGCTCGCCGGTATGCGTGGTCTTATGTTCGCGACAAACGGACGTACAATCGAAATCCCGATTAAGTCAAACTTCCGTGAAGGTCTTTCAATCCTCGAATACTTCATGGCAGCAAAAGGCGCGCGTAAATCCCTTTCCGATACCGCTCTTAAAACCGCCGACTCAGGTTATCTTACCAGACGACTTGTCGACGTTGCACAGGACGTTATCATAAGAGAAGAGGACTGCGGCTCGAAGCACGGTATCTGGGTATCCGCAATCACTGTCGGCAACACCGCAGTCGAACCCCTCAAGGACAGACTTGTCGGACGCTACTGCATAGGCGACATTGTAAATCCCGAAACAGGCGAAGTAATTGTTGAAGACAACCACATGATTTCCGAGGCTCAGGCTAAGGCCGTTGTTGCGGCAGGTATCGAAAAGGTACACATCCGTACCGTCCTCCAGTGCTGCTCACACTACGGCGTCTGCGCACACTGCTACGGCTCCGACCTTGCTAACGACAAACCCGTCAACGTCGGCGAATCCGTCGGTATCATCGCGGCTCAGTCCATCGGCGAACCCGGCACACAGCTTACGATGCGTACATTCCATACGGGCGGCGTCGCTGCGGCTAACATTACACAGGGCCTTCCCCGTGTCGAGGAGCTGTTTGAAGCAAGAAAGCCGAAGAAGACTGCCATCGTAGCAGAAGCCTCCGGTTCTATCTCAATCGAGCTTGTCAAGAGAACGCACAATATAACAATCAAACCCGACGACGGCTCCGAAGAGCTTGTATACCAGATCCCGTTCGGTACAAATATCGTAGTTGAAGACGGTCAGCACGTTGACGCGGGCGCGGCTCTCACCGAGGGCGACATGAACCCGGCGGATATTCTCCGTATCAGCGGTATCGACGCGGTTTACGACTACATTCTTCTCGAAGTTCAGAAGGTTTACCGCAGCCAGGGTATCAATATCAACGACAAGCACGTTGAGGTTATCGCTCGTCAGATGACAAGAAAGATAAAGATAACGGACGAGGGCGACACACCGCTTCTCTCCGGCTCGACAGTAAACCTCAGCGAATTCTACTACGAGAACGACCTGCTCGACAAGCGCATTGCAGAGGGTGAGATTGGTCTGAAGAAGGCTGAAGGCGAACCCGTGCTTCTCGGTATCACAAAGGCTTCCCTTCTCACAGAGTCCTTCCTCTCCGCCGCTTCCTTCCAGGAGACTACAAAGGTCCTCACCGAAGCCGCAATCAAGGGAAAGACCGACCACCTGCTCGCACTCAAGGAAAACGTTCTTATCGGACGCCTTATCCCCGCCGGAACAGGTATGGACAGATACCGCAATATCAAAGTTGAGCGTACAAACCCCGCCGACTCTCCGATATACAACCTCGACTTCTCCGCGCTTGAAGAGGAAGACTCCAAGTCAGCCGCTCCCACGGAAGATGAGGACGA
>Ga0129314_1001513_pt1 | contig 15877 bp, 14 predicted proteins | sample O1111metagenome_FD_94431 | JGI IMG/M metagenome (GOLD analysis project Ga0129314, IMG submission 94431) | Orangutan individual fecal microbial communities from fecal samples from Wisconsin, USA - O1111 metagenome | ecosystem: Host-associated > Mammals > Digestive system > Large intestine > Fecal...
CACCGTTGTGTCTCTTTGAGAGGCGCGGGGGACATAGAGCTTTCCGCGGTCGCCCGCAGCCCCTCATCCATCGCAGGAGCTACGGCAGCATCGGCAGGGTCTGCGTGCGCAGGCGGCCGTTGGCGAAGGGTCGAAAGGGCCGACCGCCCGACCCAGCTCCCTACTCCGGCGGCATCTCGCTGGGCTTGCGGCGGGCGCGGACAATATCGTAGGGGCGCAGGGGGCGGTCGCAGGTCATGCGGTAGGTTTCCATCTGACGTGTGACGGCATCGACCGACACGGGGGCCGCCACCTCGGCATCCGCGCACGCGCCCTCGCCTCCGCTTGTCTGCACAGGCAACCAGCGCAGGTCGCGCACGTGAAGGAGCTCGCTTGCGCAGCCCGGCGAGAGAACCTCGAGCTCGCTCGCGCAGTCGAAACGGTTGCGGGCGCGGAACGTGACTTGGTAGGCAACGGCATGGGCAGCCTCCTCGCTCGCAGGCCTGGCAGCGGCACCAGTGCCCCCGCGATCTGCGCACACAGCTGCACCAGCGGTGCCCGAACCCGGCTCGTCAGCACTCAGCGCCGCAGCCTCGCCCGCCTCGCCTGCTTGCTCGCACTCCAACACCTCGGCGACCCACATCCACTCGGACTGGGATTGGCGCAGGTAGGGGGCCTGGTGCGCGGGGCCGAAGAAGAAGCCGGTGCCATAGGGGTGGTGCGAGACCGTCTCAAGCTCGCTCGCAACAGCCGCCGGATCTTCGCCGTCGAGCACGCGGCGGTAGGCGCCCGTCACGGTCGCCGCATAGAACGCGCCGCGGCCGCGGCCCTCGAGCTTGATCGAGTCGACGCCGGCAGCCTCGAGCTCGCCCAGGTGCTCCAGCATGTTGAGGTCGCGCGAGCTGAAGAGATACGTCGCCCGCTCGTCCTCCTCCAGCGTGAACGTCTCGCCCGGGCGCGACGGCTCTTCGAGCTTCCACTCCCAACGGCACGGCTGCGTGCAGTGGCCGCCGTTGGCAGGACGTCCGTTCAAGAAGTCGGAGATGATGCAACGCCCCGAGTACGACATGCACATGCTGCCGTGGGCAAACACCTCAAGCTCAAGGGAAGCGGGCAGGTCGGCATGCATGGCGGCAATGTCGGCCAGCGACATCTCGCGGGCGCACACCACGCGGCGAGCGCCCAGCTCGTGCCAGGCAAGCGCGGCGGCGGAGTTGGACACGCTCGCCTGGGTGCTCACATGCAGGTCGACCTCGGGTGCATAGCGCTTGGCCAGGGTAAACGCCCCCATGTCGGAGATGATGAGCGCGTCGACCCCGGCCTTCTGCACAGCCTCGAAGTAGGCCGGGAGCTCCTTCAGGTCATCCTCGTGCATCACCGTGTTGCACGCCACATGCACGGCGACCCCGCGCTCGTGGGCGTAGGCACTTACCCACGGCAGGTCCTCCACCTTGAAGTTGGAGGCGCGCTTGCGCATGCCGAAGCGCTCGCAGGCAAGATAGACCGCATCAGCACCGAAGCGAATTGCATACTCAAGCTGTTCTTTGCCACCCGCCGGCGCCAGAAGCTCCATCGCGTGCACCTCGTCCTTTCCGTCAAAAACCAGCGAAAACGGCCCTGAAAAGGTATCCGTTCGCTAACAACTCATGCTATCGGTCAAAAAAGCCAATGTATCAGTCATTTTTGCGTCTGAAAGCGTTTTCAGGGCGCAATAAAACAAGTATTATGCCCCATGGTGCTTATCCTTAGGCACCCTGTGACACCAACCCACAAAAATGGGTTGCTATCGAAAGGGAAGGGATATGGAGAAGCTCTTTAAGCTCAAAGCCAACGGCACTTCGGTGAAGACCGAGATCGCCGCCGGCCTCACGACGTTCATGACGATGGCATACATCATCGCCCTGAACCCGAACCTGCTCACCAACTTCAGGTCGGGCGGAGGCGACGAGCTGTGGAACGCCGTCTTCCTGGCAACGTGCCTGGCCTCCGGCATCGCCATGGTCTGCATGGCGTTCTGGGCCAACAAGCCCTTCTGCCTTGCCCCCGGCATGGGCCTTAACAGCTTCTTCGCCCTGGTCGTGACGCAGATTGCCTCCTTCACGGGCGCGAGCTACATCGCCTCCTTCCAAGCCGCCCTCATCATCGTGCTCGCCGAAGGCATCGTGTTTTTGATCCTCACGCTGTGCAACGTGCGTGAGAAGATCGTCGAGGCCATCCCCTACGGCGTGCGCACCGGCATCGCACCTGCTATCGGCCTCATGCTGCTCAACATCGGCATCGGCTCCAACGCCGGCGTCTACGACAGCAACGGCAACTGCTTCTACGTGATGCGCGACTTCTTCGGCTCGCTTTCGGCCACCACCGTGGCAACCAACATGGGCGACGCCTACCCCACCATGGTGCTCACCGTGGTCACCATGTTCCTGGGCCTCTTCGCCATCATCCTCATGGCCAAGCGCGGCATGCGCGCTGCCGTCATCCTTGGCATGCTCATCGCCTCGGTCATCTACTGGGCCGGCGAGGCCATCTTCCTGGGCGTCGACCCGTTCGCCGGTCTTGCCACCGCCTCCTGGATGCCCGCCTTCGGCGCCATGGCTGAGCTCACGCTCTTCAAGTTCAACTTCGCCACGTTCCTCGAGATGGGCTGGTTCACCGTCATCACGCTCATCATCACGTTCTGCATGATCGACATGTTCGACACCATCGGCACCCTCGTGGGCACCGCCTCCCGCGCCGGCATGCTCGATGAAAACGGCAAGATGCCCCAGATGAAGGAAGCCATGCTCTCCGACTCCGTGGGCACCATCGTGGGCGCCTGCACCGGCACCTCCACCGTCACGACCTTCGTCGAGTCTGCCTCGGGCGTCGAGGCCGGCGGTCGCACGGGCCTCACCTCGCTCACCTGCGGCATCCTGTTCTTCGCCTGCATGTTCATCGCCCCCATCGCGGCCATCATCCCCGCACCGGCGACTTCTGCTGCCCTCATCTACGTCGGCATCATCATGCTCTCGGCCCTGAAGAAGATCGACCTCGACGACCTCGACCAGGTCGTTCCTGTGGCGCTCATGCTCATCGCCATGCCCGTCTCCGGCTCCATCGGCCACGCCATCGGCATCGGCCTCATCGCCTTCACCGTGATGAACGTGTGCTCCGGCAAGGCCAGCAAGCAGTACATCCTGACCTACGTCATCGCCGCCATCTTCCTCGTGAAGTTCTTCCTGGTGGCATAAGGCGCAACGCGCGCATACGACGCACAGAGCAAGGCGCCCTGCGGGCTTGGCGATTTTCCGCCGACCTGCAGGGCGCCTTTTCGTGTCCGATTGCCTGACAAATCTCTCAATCAGGTCTGCCATTGTTGCTAAAGGTTGCTTTTAACTATGCTTATTAGTATTATTCGTTTAAATTAATACTAATAAGCGAAAGAGACCGCCCATGCACAAGGAAAACCTCATTGAAATCCTTCAGGACATCGACGGTGCAATCGCATCGGGCCAGATGGATTGGGGGCTTCTTGAAACTCTTGTATATGGGGAAGACGAGGCAAAAGCGTCGTGTCTCGTCGAGCGGCGCTATGAGGAAATGGTACGCGCATACGAGACGATAAAAGCGAGATGGGGACGATGAATCTCACGTTCAAGGGCTTTCTGCGGGGATACTGCCGCGAACTCACAGGGGTCAAAGGCGACAACTTGCAAAAGATGCTCGCCGCAGTGGTAACCAAGGCACCTGCGGCAGCCGAAGCAGTCATGGTGTTTGCCGCCGAACAGGGCAAGGCCACCTACCTCGCAAATCTCGCACGGGGTACCTGGGTTGCACAGGCATACGTCGAGTTTGCGAAAAAGCTGGGCGAGGCAGAGTCCATCGAGGGGCTTCTTCAGACCGAGGAGGTTCCCGAACGATACCGCAAGGTCTGGCTTGCATGGCTTGCACATCGAGATGCCATTCAAAGAGACCGTCGTGTAATCTCCCTCATGCGCGACCAGACACAGGCAACGCTCGCAAACAAACAGGCGACCGCGTACTCTCTCTGCAAGCTGCTCGGCCTCAATCGGGGAAATTTCTATGCCTATCTCAGGGGAGATGTTACGAGGGTCAGTCGAGCCACGGCCCGGCGCATTCTAGAAACTGCACGCACCATGCAATAGGCGAGAGGGCCGCCATTTTCCTCGTGAAGTTCTTCTTGGTGGCATAAGGCGCCACACATACCGTGCAACGCAAGGCGCCCTGCAGGCTTGGCGATTTTACCGCCGGCCTGCAGGGCGCCTTTTCCGTGCGCTCGCTATAGATGAAGCAACGCGGGCTCGTTACCTGCGCTTATAGAGAAGCTTGGCCGCGCCCTTCTTGTTGACGGTCTCCACCTTGTGAACGGCCAGGCCCTGGGCGCCCTCCTCCTGCATGGCGGTCAGGCGGTAGAAGAAGCCGCCCTCGCGGTAGACGTCCACGGCCACGCGCACGATGGCGCCCTCGCGGTCGAACTCAACCACGGCGCTCTTGTCGCCGGGCTCATGGAGCGCGATGTCTTCTTCCACATGCAGGCACACGGGGCACGCCATGGCAAACCCGCGCTTGTCCACGGGCGCGTACTCCACGTGGCAGAACTTGTAGCCCGGGCTCTTCACGCCGACGCGCACATGGTCAAACACGCCGAGCGGGCAGTTGTCAACGAGGCCCTCTGCCTGTGCCATAATGTCGTTGAGCTGGGCAATCACACCCTCCAGGCACTCCAGGTCCTGCGGCGCCTTGAAGACGAACGTCGTGAACGTGCCGCCGCCCTTCTTGTTGGTGCTCAAGGGCACCATGCCCTGCACGCCACAGGGAAACGGCGCAGTCTTCTCCTGGGTGGGCTTCGCCACACGGTCGCCGGCGAGGCGGATCTTCTCGCCCCCGAGCTTGTCGTTTGACCCTACGAACTCCATGCTGTCCACGCTCCTTCGCTGTTTTGCAGTCGCAAGCATCATACAGGCAAAGCCATTGGCCCGTCTCGCGACAGCCCCGGTCTCGAAAAGGTTAGAATCAAAGAATGCGAAAAATCCCAGGCCGGAAGGACCGTCATGAACCACGCCGCGCAGCATCCCGACACACACGCCAGCTCTTACCCTGAGCGTCGAAGCAGTGGTGCGTCCCTCGCCCAGGATTGTGCGCGCGGCCAGCAGGGGCTCACGCGCCGCTCGTTCTCGACGTATCTGGCCACCGCAGCTGTGGGAACACTGGGTCTTGCCTGCACCGCGTGCGGGGCGGAAGACGTAAGCTCGGATGCCACCCATATCGTTACCTCCGCGGTTCCCGGCGATATCGCGGCGCCAGGCACAGGCGACGCGCCTGCATACTCGGGGGACACCCGCATCACGTTCTGCGCCGTGGGCGACAACCTCGCCAACGAGCGCACCTTGGAAATTGCTGAGATGTGGGGAGGCGCCGGATCGGGCGACGGCGTGTACGACTTCTCGCCCCTGTACCGCGAGATTGCGCCCATCGTGAGCGGCTTTGACATCGCCTTCGTTAACCAGGAGACCGTCCTGGGAGGAAACACCGACTGGGACTGGAGCGGCTACCCCAGCTACAACACGCCCGACTCCATGGCGCAGGCGCTGGTAGATGCGGGATTTGACGTAGTGAGTTCCAACACCAACCACACCTACGACTACTGGACGGGCCCCATCGAGCACATGCAGCAGCTGTGGAAGGGCTACCCGGACATCGCCTTCATCGGCAGCTACACCGACGAGGAGGACCGTGCACAGGTGCGCGTGGTGGAGCGCAAGGGCGCCAAGGTCGCCTTCCTCTCCTATTCTTACGGCCAGAACGGCTACGACCAGGCAGATTTGCCCAACGACTATTACGCCGTGCCCTGGGACGCCGCAGCGTTCGCGCAGGACTACGCCCGCGCCCGCGCGGCGGCCGACGCCGTGGTGGTGTACATGCACGGCGGCGAGGAATACACGAGCGTCCCCAACGACTGGCAGCGCGAGGTGGCCCAGACCTGCGCCGATGCCGGAGTCGACCTGGTCATCGGCAGCCACGCCCATGTCATTCAGAGCTTCGAGCAGGTACCCCGGGCAGACGGCAGCGGCACCATGCCGTGCGTCTACGGCATGGGCGACTTCGTGAGCAGCTACACCGACTACCCCGAGACGGTGCTTTCGGGCATGTTCAGTTGCGATATTGTGATATCTGACTCCGGAATGGTCAGTATCGAAAATCTTGCCTGGACCCCACTCGTAGAATACTGGACCTACTCGGCAGACGGCACACCCGATGACTACGTACGCCTCGTGAGCAACATGAGCGCCGAAGAAGCCGCCGGCGACTACCTACTGTCGAGCCTGGGAAGCGACGCCCTCGCCTGGATGCAGGAGCATACCGCCGAGGTCGTCGGCAACTCCGGGATTACCATCAAAGGCTAGCGAAGGGCTGTGTGAGCAGCTCGGATGCATGTGCGCTTATGCGTGAGACCAGTGGGAGTAGGAATGAGCGAGGAGCAACAGGACACGACGGACATGCAGGCGACCGGGGAGGAGAAGGCCCAACCGGCTCAAAGTCAGCACGACAAAGACCTTGAGACCATCATCGATCGCCTGCTTACGAACGACCCCTCCTCGCACCACGAGATATTCAATCGCCTCAAGATGGACTGGCATGCCACCGTGGAGGAGCACGGCGACGTCCTGGCAACCAAGGCCGGCATCACCGCGAAGTCGTCCATCGTGACGCGCACGGGCAAGCTCATGCTGTCAAGTGGAACCGGAGCCTATCGCGTTGAGGCCACCATGCAGCATGTGGGCTCGCTGCTCGGCGTGTCATGCACGGCCGACGTCAGCCTCGTCTCCATCGACTCCACCGTGTCGGACGGCCGCTCGTCGTTCACCGAGGTCGTGTCGCTGCCCAAGACCGGCGTCAACACCGAGCGCATCCAGATCATGGAGCGCTTCCAAGACGAGCTTGAGGCCAACCTCGACACGCTTACCGTAAACGACATCCACAAGATGCTCGACGAGATTGAGCATCGCAAGCCCCGCTACAGCGCCTGGCAGCTTGGCCTGGCGTCGGGCTTTGCATGCTTTGCCTTCGTGTTTTTGCTCGGCGGCGGCCTCATCGAGATGACCGGCGCTCTCATCGGAGCGGGATTTGGCAACTTCACGCGCGTGACGCTCGGCAGGAAGCACTTCAACCACTTCGGGGCAAACATAGTGTCGGTCGCACTGGCCGGCCTTCTCTACCTGGGCACCCTCGGCGTGCTGTCTTTGTTCATCCCCGACGCGTTTCAACACGAGGCGGGATATATCGGAGCCTTGCTCTTCGTCATTCCCGGTTTCCCGCTCATCACGAGCGGGCTGGACTTCGCGAAGTTCCGCTTCGCCTCGGGCGTGCAGCGGCTCACCTATGCGGGCACCATTGTGTTCCTTGCCACCATCACCGGCTGGATCGTGGCCATGATTGTAGGCTTCACGCCCAACGAGTTCGCGCCGCAGAACCTCGACCCCGTGTCAACCTGCCTGCTCAGGTGCCTCATGAGCTTCGTCGGCGTGTTCGGCTTCTCCATCATGTTCAACTCGACGCCGCGCATGGCCTTCACCGCGGCCTGCATCGGCCTTGTCGCCAACACGACGCGCCTGGAACTCATCGACCTCGCCGGCATGCTGCCTGAGTCTGCAGCCCTCATCGGCGCGCTTATCGCCGGGCTTCTCGCATCGTTCGTGGGCCTCAAGATGACGCTGCCGCGCATCAGCCTCACCGTGCCGTCCATCGTCATCATGGTGCCGGGCCTGTACCTGTACCGCGCGATGTACTACCTGGGCATTCTCGACGCAGGCGACGCTCTGTCATGGGGCCTGCGCGCCATGATCATCATCTTCTGCCTGCCCATCGGCCTGGCGCTCGCCCGTATGCTTACCGACAAGAGCTGGCGCTACGACGGGTAAGAGGCGCGTTACAAGAGGGCTTGCACGCGCTCCCAGAGCCTGTCTGCCATGCAGACGGCGAAGACAGGGGCAAGGCCCTCTGCCTCGAAGGCAGCCCAAACGCCCAGCTCAATGCCCTCGTCAGTGGGCATTGTGTCACACGGGTCGAGCATGCCGGCCGCGATGAGAGCACCCAAGAGGTCCTCGGCCGACGTAGCAGACGGCGCGAAACGACCCTGCTGCCTCCAGAGGTCAAGCAACCCCTGCAAGTCGACGTAGCCCATTTCCTGGGCCTGCTCAGGCAGAAGGATGTCTTCGGGGGCAGAATACGGAACTCGGGCAACAGAGTCCGAGGTACCCGCAGGCGCAACGGGAGCATCGGCCACCGCGTCCGCCTCCGAAGCAGGCGCTTCGGAGGCGGACGCTTCGATGCCAGCCTGCTCGGGCACAAGCGTCTCGGGGGCAGGCACTTCGGGGGCGATTTCCTCACTAGCAAGCACCTCAGGGGCAGGCGCCTCAACTGCAGCCTCCTCGGCCACAGGCGCCCCATAGTCGGCGCCCCCCTCGGTTGCGCTGCCGGCACGCAAGTCCTCGGGCAGTATGCTCAGCGTCTCATCGGGCGAGGCGCAGACAACGCGCGCTTTGCATCCGGCCTGCTCAAGCGCCGCTTCAATAGCCGCGGTTGCACGGTCGGGCGCATTGTACTGGCGCGACAGGTACAGCGCCACGACGTCCTTGAGGCCCGGCCATGCGTATGCCTCCACCGTGGAGGCCGCCTGGGCGTTGGAGAAATTGCCGCGCACGTCCACTGCAAAGCGCACCTGCGGGTTGACCTTCGCGGCCTCGTCGAGCAGACCCGAGTCGTAGTTTGCCTCGATTGCAAGCAGGCGCGCATGGGGCAGCTCGCTTTGCGCCTCGCGGCTCAACACGCCCACGTCGGAGAGCAGCACGAGCGAGTCGGTCTGCTCATCGCCCGAGGCACGCGTCTCGAAGCGAAAGTTGTAGCAGCTGCCCTTGTCCTCGTTGTTGTGGAAGGTGCGGAAGGGCCGCACGCACACGTCGCCCACCCAAAAGGGCTGCTTGGTGTGGAACTCGCATACGTCGGCAATACCCTGCAGCTCTTGGAGCACAGGGCTTGCAGCCAGAACCCCCGGCTCAACGTACACCTGAGGCGCCACGCCGCGCTTCTGCAACCACGTCAGCGTCGACTTGAGGCCTTTAACCTGGTTGGAGTGGCAGTGCGTGATGAGGAACGCCTGAACCTTGAACGGAATGAGCCCCGTCTGTGCGCACGCGTCGGCAAACGTCGCGCCCGTGATGCCGCAGTCGACGCAGACGAATTCCTCGGCACCCGCCAGACGCACGGCGGCGCACGAACCCTTGTCGCCGCTTCTCAGCACATGCAGCTCAAGCATTCCCATGATGAATCGCTACGCTCTCTTGGTCTTTGCGGGCGCAGTCTTGACGAGACGCTCGTCGTTGAAGACGCGCTTGAGGGCGCGCTCGCAGTCTTCGATGTCCATGCCGTAGTCCTCGCAGGCCAAAAGCGCCACCACAAAGGGACGCTTGGTCGAAATGTCGCGTGCAATCGTGGGGCTGCCCGCGCCGCTTAAGTGACGCGCAGCGGCGGCGGCCTCATCCTTGGACGACTTGCCCACCAGACAGTGCAGGTACGAGTTCATCGACGACTTCATCGTCTTCTTATCCTCATAGGTGAGAATGACAAAGCACCCCTCCGTCTTGTCGGGCATGGGGATGCTCGTGAGCCACTTCATCTTCGCGACGAGCTTGGCCCGGGAGGACGGTTTTGCCTCGTCTTCGAGCAGCTCATACACCGAATCGATCTGCGCGTCGGAGTCGCCCATCCCCACGCCGGCGCGACGCAGCACCACGGCGGCAATGACGATGCCCAGGAAAATGAGGATGACAAAAATCATGACGGACCCGTTTCTCGTGAGGAGGCGGTAAAAAGCAATGTGTCAAGTATACGCATGCACAGGGCCTATGGGGAGTAGGATTCTGGGTGTCATCTGTTTGCTTGCTCATATGTTGATATGCACATCTACCAGCTCAAACAGGCGTTCACATGTATATTTTGGATCAATTGGGACGTGATGGTCCCTCAAGAGGTATACACGGCTTACCTTGGATGGCGACATTTCGCAACAATGGATTGGATGCCCCGTTTTGGACCTGTTCTTGGATTGTCTTCTCGACGCCGCGCTCGACACGCTGCGCCTCGTGCCGTTTCTGCTTGCGACCTATTTCGCCCTCGTGGCACTCGAATACAAAGCCGGCGCAAAGACCCGCGAGGTCGTTGCCCGCGCAGGCGCCTCCGGTCCCGCCATCGGCGCCATGCTCGGTGCAGTGCCCCAGTGCGGCTTCTCGGCCGCGGCGGCCATGCTCTACGCAGGACGCGTCATCACACTCGGCACGCTTTTCGCGGTGTTTCTCTCCACCTCCGACGAGATGCTGCCCCTGATGATTGCCCAACAGGCCGACCCCGACCTCATGGTGCAGCTCGTGCTGCTCAAGGTCGCACTCGGCATGGTGACGGGCTTCCTGGTGGACCTCGCCATCCGCGTGCTTGGCATCAAGGTCCAGGGCATGGGCGCCGAGTTCGTGGGCTCCGACGAGCCCGAGATCTTCCAGCTAGATTCTGGCTCCATTATCGCCATCTACCCCGACGGCTCGGCCACACTCGACGGCGACCCCTTCGACCTCGAGGCCCTGCTCGCCCAGGCAAACGAGGAAGAAGGCCTCTCGCTCGAGGAAATCGAGGAGGGCGCCAAGGGCCAGCTTGAGGGCGAGACGGTCGGGGGCAAGACCGCATCCGAGTCGGCGGGCACCCAAGACAGCACCCGTGAGACCCTCGAAGCGGCCGACACCAGCGAAGCCGCTGCCGAAGTAAGCGGGTACGCAGCAAGCGCTGCGGCGGGCACCTCCGACTCCGATGGCCGCAACTCCTCCGGCCAGCCCGCCTCCTCCCCTGCGCCCGTCTTTGTGGGCAGCTGCGGGCCGGGCTGCGCTTGTGGGGCCGATATGGGCTGGTCAGGCGTGGTGCGTGAGACGCTCGTGCGCTCTGCCGAGGTCACGTTCTTCGTCTTCCTCGTCACGCTCGTGCTCAACCTCATTCTGGGCCTTGCAGGCGAAGATGCCCTTGCCGGCGCCATCTCGGCGGTGCCTGGCCTCTCGATCTTCGCAAGCGCCCTGGTCGGCCTCATCCCCAACTGTGCCGCCAGCGTCGCCATCACCCAGCTCTACCTGGCAGGCGTGCTCAGCATGGGCGCAACGATGGCAGGCCTTCTCGTCTCGGCCGGCATCGGCCTGCTCGTGCTCTTCAGCGCCAACCGCTCCACCAAGCAGAACCTCGCCATCCTCGCCGTGCTGTACTTCATCGGCGTGGCCTGGGGCTTCGTCATCGACCTTCTGGGGATCGCCTTCTAGCGTCACCCCCAATACCCAAACAACCAACCGCCCCGCGGCGCCCAAGCGAGCGTTGCGGGGCGGTTTTTTATCGGAGCTCGAAATTTAACATACATCTCACCAGTTGAAATGTATGTTAATTCAGCAAAACACCAGTTGGCGCGATTTTCAAAATCCTGAAATGTATGTTAATTGAAAAGAGAGACCGACCCCCTACCCCCTCGGCATCAAACAATACCCCGCACGCCCGTCCGCATCGGCCGGCATCCGGTGCAGGCGCACGTCAAACACGCGGTCGATGATACCGGAGTCGGCGACTTCCTCGGCAAAACCAAACGCCTGCACTCGACCCTGGGCAAGCACCGCCGCCCGGTCGCAGAAGGACAGCGCCAGGGGGATGTCGTGCAGCACCATGGCCACCGCGGCCCCGCCCCGCGCAAGACCGCGTGCCATGGCCATGAGCTCGAAGCACGCCGTGGGGTCGAGGTAGGTCGTAGGTTCGTCCATCACGACGACGTTCGCCTCTTGGGCGAGCACCGCCGCCAGAAGCACACGCTGCCGCTCGCCTCCCGACAGGCGCGCCATGTCGGCCCCAGCATGCTGCAAGCATCCCGCCTGGCACATGGCGCTGTGCACGATCTCGTGGTCGCGCGCCGTGGGAGACGCCAGGGCCGCCCGATGCGGATAACGCCCGCACATGACGAACTGCTCGGCGCGCATGCTCGCAACGCCGACTGCCTGCCCCAGCACCGCCACGTGACGAGCGACCTCTTTGCGGCCCATGTCGGCGACATTGCGACCCTCGATCACAACCTGACCAGCGCTAGGCGTGAGCTGGCGGTTTATGAGCTTGACCGTCGTGGACTTGCCGCAGCCGTTGGGGCCCAGAATCGCCGTGACCTCGCCGCAACGCAGGGACAGATTCACGTCTTCGAGGATGGGCCTCTTGCAATAGGAGAACGACACCCCGCGCAGCTCCACAGCCAGCGAATCATTGCTGCTCACAGGTCCCTCCCCTTCCCGCGCACCACGAGCCACACGAAGAACGGCCCGCCCACAAACGCCATGAGGATGCCCACGGCCAGCTCGTAGGGAGCGAACAGCGTGCGCGCCAAAAGGTCGCACGCACAGACGAACGCGGCTCCGCCAAACATGCTCACCGGCATCAAAAACCGCAGGTCATTGCCAGTGATAAGGCGTACCACATGCGGCACGATAAGACCCACGAAACCGAGCAGGCCCGCAAAGCTCACCGCCGCACCTGCGAGCAGCGCCGCCACGGCGAGCATGCCCAGGCGCACCGCACGCACATTCATGCCCACGCCCTGCGCCACCGCGTCTCCCGTGAGCATGACGTTGAGCGCGCGCGAGCCAAGCAGGGCGACAACGAGACCCACGACGATGCACACCGCCGGCCACACGAGGTCCACCATGCGCACGCCTGCCAAGCCACCCACAAGGAATGTGCTCGCGCCCACATAGGCGTCCGGGTTCACGATGAGCACGGTGTTCATGCCCGCGCCGAACACCGCCGTGGCCGCCATGCCCACAAGCACGATGGTCATGCGCGAGGCGTCGGCGACAGAGGCCACCGCAAACACAAGCAGCGTCGTAAGAAGCGCGCCGCCAAACGCGGCCGCCGGCAGGGCTGCGGCGACATTGGGCAAAAGGGCGCTGGCCAAGAGCACCGCCAGGCCCGCGCCGGAGTTGATGCCGAGCACGTTTGGGCTGGCCAGGGGGTTGTTGAGCACCGTCTGCGTGATGCAGCCCGACACCGCCAGGGCAGCGCCGGCCAACACTCCTGCAAGCATGCGCGGCAGGCGCACATGCTCCACAATGTTGGCCGCCGCAGGGGTGGACGTTTGCCCGCCCGTCAAAACGGCGAGCACATCGGCCAGCGAGACGTTCGTCGAGCCGAGCATGACCGCGGCAAGCGCGGCAACAAGGCAGAGCGCAGCCGAAACGACAAGCGCAACACGGCCCCGGCGCTCGGATGCATGCGCGCGATACGAGCTCGCGGCTGCCGCGGGCGAACAGGCGGGGGCGGGGGCACCCGCGCCCAGCCCCTCGCCTCCCGCCGCAGTCCCGCCGGCAGCGCTCGCCGCAGCCGCGCCCGTGAGCTGCCCTTCCTTACGCGCAGACATCGTCGCCGTAGAGGTTCTTCGCCATCGTGCGGTACATCTCGTCCCACGCCTCAAGCGGCTTGTACTGGAAAAGCTCGGGGTCGAGCGTGATGAATCGGCCCTCGCTCACCGCCGTGAGGCCAGCCCATGCGGGGTTGTCCTCGGTCTGCTCCTTAAGCGCGCGCTCGGCCGCCTCGGGGTCGTTGCCCATGGCCATGACGAAGATGAACTTCGGATCGAGCGCCACCACACTCTCCAGCGAATAATCCTTGAGCAGGCTCGGGTTCTGGTCGGCAAGGTTCACGGCGCCCAGGTCGGCGGCGGCGGCGCCAGACTGCGTAGACGAGTTGAGCACGCGCGTGCCGCCGGAGTACGTCGTCATGATGAGGCAGGTAGGCACCTCCTCACCCGATTCACTGCGGGCCTGAGCGGCGGCGGCGAGCACCTCGTCGATGCGGTCGCGCGTGGCAAGGCCGTTCTCGTGGTACAGGTCGTAGCGACCGGTAAGATCGCAGCAGGCACGGAGCATGCGCAGATAATCGCCGAAGAGGGTGACCTTGAAGGTGAGCACGGGAACGCCGGCCGACTCAAGGGGCTCCACCAGGTCCGTTTGGCTCGACTGGCCGCCACGGCCGGCAGAAGCGGCGCTCATAATGACGAGCGTGGGATCGAGCGCGAGGATCTGCTCGAGGTTGGGTGCGGTGAAGTCGCCCACAGAAGCGATGTTCTCGGCACCCTCGAGCTCGTAATCGGCCAGGGCGTCCGCCGTCGTGCCCGCAAGCGAGCCGCCGGCGAGCTGCCAGGTCTTGGCGAAGCTGCCCATGCACACCACGACGCGCTCAAGCGAGGACACCGTGACCTCGCGGCCCGCGTCGTCAGTCAGCGTGACGGGGAAGGCAACCTCGGCGGCCTCAGCAGGCACGTCATCGGCACCCTCAGGCACCGCCACATGCTCGGCAACCTCGCCGGTCGAGGCGGCATCGGCGCTCGTAGGACGACCGGAAGCGGCATCAGCAGGCTTGGCAGCATCGGATGCAGTATCGGCCCAGGCAGGAGCGGCAATGCCAAGGCCGGCAAACACGAGGGCGACACCGCCCAGGGCGCATGCCTCGCGGCGGGACAAGCTGCGTGCAGAGTCGGCGTTGCGATAGAGGGAAACACTGTTCATGGGGGACATCCTTTCAATAGCGATTAAAACGCCGTTTGCCAAGTAGGATTGCGGCGGGATGCGACAAAAGTGCCGAGCCTCAGGAGGCTGTAGCAGAATGCGACAGAGGTGCTGCAGACACCAGGAAGCCCATCTCGAGGCACACCAAGGGCAGCGAAAACCTTGCAGCCTTCCCTACTCAACTACGATCTCGCGACCGTGCGCGCAATAGTCATCCTGCGCCATGAAGTCGCCGTCGTGGTAGTAAGCCGCACGGGCGCGGCACCCGCCGCAACCGGCGCGGAAGTCGCACGTGCCGCAGGAGCCGCCGTACTCGCGCGTGCGCAGGCGCTCGAACACCGGGCTCGTCTTCCAAATCTCGTCGAAGGGCTGCTCGCGCACGTTGCCGGCCTCCTCGGTCATATAAGCGCACGGGCGCACGACACCCTCGGGGCTCACGATGCAGTACGTGAGACCCGCCAGGCAGCCGCGCTCGAAACGCGTCTTGACGCCCAGCTGCTCGGCCACACGCGTGAACTGCGGGGCGCACGTAGGCTTGACGTCGATGGAAACCTCGGCCTGCTTGGCCATGATCTGGCGCAGCAGGCGCTCGTTGGCCGCAACTTTGAGCGATGTGTCGTTGATGTACTTGCCACGCCCCACCGGGATGAGGAAGAAGATGTAGTGAGCGATGGCACCGTGCTCAACGGCGAAGTCGGTGATGTCACACACCTCGTGCTCGTTCCAGTCGAGCACCGTGGTGTGAATCTGGAACGGCAGGCCCACCTCGCGACAGGCGCGCATGCCGGCCACCGTGGCGTCCCATGCGCCCTCAAGACCGCGGAAGGAATCGTGCTTGGCTCGGTCGAGGCTGTCGAGGCTGATGCCCATGGCGCAGGCACCGCACTCTTTGAGGCGGCCTGCCACCTCGGGCGTGATGAGCGTGCCGTTGGTACCGAACACCGGGCGCAGGCCCTTGCTCGCCGCATAAGCCACGAGGTCATAGATGTCGGGGCGCATGAGCGGCTCGCCGCCGGAGAAAATCATGATTTTGAAGCCTGCAGCGGCGATCTGGTCGATAAGCGTGCGGGCCTCGTCGGTCGTGAGCTCGTTTGCGCACGCGTCGGGGCGCGCGTCCTGGTAGCAATGCTTGCAGGTGAGGTTGCACTTGTTGGTGGTCATCCAGGACACGATCATGACAGTCTCCTTCCCACGTGCCTGCGAGGCGCGCGGTAGCTGGTAGGGCGGTTGGTTGTTTGATTGCTTGTTGGTTGGGGCGGACCAGAATCAGACGAGCCAGAATC
>Ga0129314_1001514_pt1 | contig 15874 bp, 14 predicted proteins | sample O1111metagenome_FD_94431 | JGI IMG/M metagenome (GOLD analysis project Ga0129314, IMG submission 94431) | Orangutan individual fecal microbial communities from fecal samples from Wisconsin, USA - O1111 metagenome | ecosystem: Host-associated > Mammals > Digestive system > Large intestine > Fecal...
AGCCACGAGGGAGAGAACCTAAGAGTATAGGGCTGAGTCTTGCTTACGCAAGCACTCGGACGTTTCGCTTTGCTTCACTGGGCTGTCAAGTCCAGCGGAGCTTTAGCGGAGCGCACGAGCCTTGCGTAAGCGAGGCTCAGACTTGCGTCTAGTCTCTTTGGTTCTTTCCCTCGTTAATATTGACAGGTGTATTAATTTGAATAGCGAACCCGAGAAGTGCTGTCCGACAAAAAGAACTATCGGTAGCTTGCTATCATTGTCAGAACTGAACGATATAATAGAAGTATATCAAATAAAAGACTTTTTTATAAATCGAGGCTGTCGGCACGCATAAGCCGACAGCCTTTTATATTCACACACCGCCGTGTGTACCCTCTTTCCCGTAAGTCTTTTTCTTGTTCTTGGTATAAGGTATCCCGTCACTGTCCGGTACGGCATAAGGATAAACATTGCGGTATTCATCAGCCGCCGTTTCGCTTGTCGGGTCGGAAGGGATAAGTCCTGTGCAGTCCGATGAGGAACAGCATCCGCAGAAATTATCGAGAATTATTTCTTCCGTTTCACTGCGTTCCTCAGGCGTTTTTGGGACAGGCTTTTTCATAAGCCTGTTTTGCTTTTTTAAATCGTTATTATCCATAGTTGTTCCTTTCATAATGTAAAATCGGTTGCCGTTTTAAAACGGCACAGCGTTGCGTGAGTTGCGTGAGTTACATGAATAGTATGCGTAAAAATCCGCATCATTATTATGACAGAAGTTATCGCAGATTCTAAAAAATGTAAATGCACAAATTCGTACACAGAAATTAATAATAATTTGTGCAAATTTTATCAAAAAATCTCTTGACAAAGTGCAGAAAGTGTGTTATATTGTGTTTAGCACTCGGAGAGGTAGAGTGCTAGCAGATAAAAATTATGAGTGCTAACCAGCCGGAAACAGCGGAGTGCCGCTGAAAGAAGGGAAAAGGAATATGGAAAACCGTACACTCAGGATCCTTGAAGCGATAGTTGACGAATATATACGCACCGGCGAGGCGGTCGGCTCAAAGCTGATAGCCGAAAAGCTGGATAATGCAGTTTCTAGTGCAACTATAAGAAATGAGATGGCGGCTCTTGAACAGCAGGGCTATCTTGAGCATACGCACACAAGTTCGGGACGGCTTCCGACATATCAGGGACTGAGGCTTTATATAGAAAAGGTAATGTCACCCGCACAGTTACCCGATGAAGAAAAAGAGGAGATAGACCGTATATTTGATAATATCGGCGGAGCGACCGATGACGAGATAATTGACAATGCGTCAAGGGCTCTTGCGGATATTACGAAATGTGCGATAGTTTCTACCAACACCGTAAACAAGTTTTCGGTAATAACAAAGGTAGACGTTATCCCCACAGGCAAAAGAATGTATGTTCTTCTTCTGATAACCTCCGAGGGCAATATCAGAAACAGGGTATGCAGACTGAGTTTTGATCTTACAAACGAGCAGATGGATTTCTTCACGCAGTTTGTAAACGAGAACCTCAAAGGCGTAAACCTTGATGAACTGTCCGATGAATATATAGATAAGCTGACGCAGGCAATGGGCGGATATATGATGACGTTATCGCCGCTTCTCAAAGCGGTAGTCGATATATCGGCTGAAATGCAGCAGCAGGTAGAGTTCAGCGGAGAAAAAAATCTGCTGACCTGTTCTGATTTCTCGAACACTCAGATAGCAACGATACTTGACGGCAAGAACGAGCTTTGCAGCTGGCTTGACGATACGTTCTCAGGCATACAGATAAAGTTCGGAGCCGAAAGTGATACATTCGCCGTTACCAATTCCAGTCTGATAGCGGCAAGCTTCAATAAGGACGGGCGAAAGGCAGGTTCTTTCGGAGTTATAGGTCCTGTAAGACTGGATTACAAGAAGCTGATACCGTATATTGAATATTTCTCGTCAAAGGTCACCGATGCATTGTCGGCAGGCAATGACGAAGAAGAAAAGAACGAAGAAAAGGAGGCGGATTCAGTTTGAGTAAGAAGGAAAAGGAAACCAAGGAAGAAACTCAGCAGACCGCAGATACAGCCACCGAAAAGGTAGCTGAAACAACCGGAGAGGTGACAGAAGAAAAGGCTGAAGCAAAAGCCGAAGAAATCAAGGTAGATCCCAAGGATCTCGAAATTGCCGACCTTAAGGATAAGCTGCTCAGGACTATGGCGGAATTCGACAATTACAGAAAGCGTACCGCCAAGGAAAGAATGGAGCTTTCCCCCGAAATAACGGCAAGAAACCTAACGGAGTTTTTACCCGTTATGGACAATCTCGACAGAGCGCTTGCGGCGGAGTGCAAAGACCCCGACTACAAGAAGGGCGTTGAGATGATACACGAGAGCTTTGTTACGGCTCTTCAGAACTTAGGCGTTGAAGTGATCGAATCGGACGGCGCACAGTTCAATCCTTCGTATCATCAGGCTGTACAGCAGGTTGAGGATGACAGCAAGGAAGAAGGCACTATAGCCGCCACATTCCAGAAAGGCTATAAAATAGGAGAAAAGGTTCTCCGTTTTGCGATGGTAGCAGTCGTAAAGTAAAAAGCAATCAAATGGGCTTAAGCCCGAAGAATAAACGGTTCGGTAAGAACCTTACGGTAAGGAGATAATTATCATGGGAAAAATAATAGGTATTGACTTAGGTACAACAAATTCATGTGTAGCAGTTATCGAAGGCGGCGAGCCTACTGTTATCACAAACAGCGAGGGCGCAAGAACAACTCCTTCAGTTGTCGCTTTCACTAAGGACGGCGAGCGTCTTGTAGGTCAGCTCGCAAAGAACCAGGCAGTTACAAACCCCGACAGAACGGTCATTTCGATCAAGCGTCACATGGGCAGTGACTACAAGGTAGACATTGACGGCAAGAAGTACACACCTCAGGAGATCTCGGCTATGATTCTTCAGAAGCTGAAGACAGAGGCTGAGGGCTACCTCGGTGAAAAGGTAACAGATGCTGTTATCACCGTTCCCGCATACTTCACAGACTCACAGCGTCAGGCAACAAGGATGCAGGTCAGATAGCAGGTCTTAACGTTCAGCGTATCATCAACGAGCCTACAGCCGCAGCTTTAGCTTACGGCATTGATAAGGAAAACGAGCAGAAGATAGTCGTATATGACCTCGGCGGCGGTACATTCGATGTATCCGTTATCGAAATAGGCGACGGCGTACAGGAGGTTCTTGCCACAGCAGGTAACAACCACTTAGGCGGCGATGACTTCGACCAGCGTCTTATCGACTACTTTGTAGCAGAGTTCAAGAAGAGCGACGGTATCGATCTTAAGAATGATAAGTTCGCTATGCAGAGATTAAAGGACGAAGCAGAAAAGGCAAAGATCGCACTTTCGAACGCTCCTTCGGTAAACGTAAATATTCCTTATATCACAGCAGACGCTACAGGTCCTAAGCACCTGAACGTTCAGCTTACAAGAGCAAAGTTCAACGAACTGACAGCCGACCTTGTTGAAGCAACAATGGGCCCCTTCAAGCAGGCAATCAGCGATTCCGGTCTTTCAATGAACGAGATCGACAAGGTACTGTTAGTCGGCGGTTCTACAAGAATCCCCGCTGTACAGGAAGCTGTTAAGAAATATACAGGCAAGGATCCCTTCAAGGGAATCAACCCCGATGAGTGCGTTGCTATGGGTGCGGCTCTGCAGGGCGGCGTTCTCAACAAGGAAGTAACAGGTCTGTTACTGCTCGATGTAACTCCTCTGTCACTTGGTATCGAAACAGCAGGCGGTGTCTGCACAAGAATGATTGAGAGAAACAAGACCATTCCTACAAAGCACAGCCAGATATTCTCGACTTACTCGGATAACCAGCCCTCAGTTGATATAAACATCTTACAGGGTGAACGTGAATTTGCCAAGGATAACAAGTCTATCGGTACATTCAGACTTGACGGTATCGCTCCCGCTCCCCGTGGTATCCCCCAGATCGAAGTAACCTTCGATATAGATGCCAACGGTATCGTAAACGTATCCGCTAAGGATCTCGGCACAGGTAAGGAACAGCACATCAGCATCACCGCTTCAACAAATATGAGCAAGGACGATATTGATAAGGCTGTCAAGGAAGCTGAAGCATTTGCCGCTGAGGATAAGAAGAAGAAGGAAGAGGTTGAGGCTCGTAACGCCGCAGATCAGATGGTTTACCAGACTGAAAAGTCGATGAACGAATTCGGCGACAAGGTTACACAGGCTGATAAGGATTCCGTAAATCCCAAGCTCGACGCTCTTAAGGAAGCTCTCAAGGGTACGGACGTTGAGGCTATCAAGAAGGCTCAGGAAGAGCTTCAGACAGCATTCTACGCAGTAGCCGAGAGAATCTACAAGGAACAGGGCGCTGCAGCACAGCAGGCTGAGGCTGCTCAGACAGATGTTCAGGGCGAAGGCACAAATGCCGCAGGCGGTTCGGATGATAATGTGGTTGACGCTGATTACACAGATGCCAACTAATCAATAACATTGCGTATGAGCCGGGAACTCTCGGCTCATATTGCTGATTTTGCAATACTTTATAATACGGCAGATAATTCTGTCGGGAAGGTTAGACCATTATGGCAGAAAAAAGAGATTATTACGAAGTGCTCGGTTTGCAGAAAGGTGCGACCGACGATGAAATAAAAAAAGCCTACCGTAAACTCGCCAAGCAGTATCACCCCGACCTTAACCCCGATAATCCAGAGGCTGAAGCCAAGTTCAAGGAGATAAACGAGGCAAACGACGTTCTCTCCGACCCGCAGAAACGTGCAAAGTATGACCAGTTCGGCCACGCAGGTGTAGATCCGTCATACGGCGGCGGTGCAGGCGGATTCGGCGGCGGATTCGGCGGATTTTCCGGTGGATTCTCGTCAGCGGACGGCATAGACCTCGGTGATATTTTCGACTCTATATTCGGCGGTGGCGGCGGACAGCGTTCCAACCCCAATGCGCCAAGACAAGGTTCGGATATAGCCATAAGCCTTGACATCAGCTTTATGGAAGCGTGCAAGGGTCTGTCGCACGAGGTTGAGATAAACCGTGCCGAAACCTGTGACAGCTGTCACGGCTCCGGCGCAAAGGCAGGCACAACTCCCAAGACCTGCCCCGATTGTCACGGAAGCGGTCAGGTAAGAGTACAGCAGAGAAGTATGTTCGGTATGATGTCCTCCACACGTCCTTGCTCACGTTGCGGCGGTAAGGGCAAGATAATAGAAACACCCTGTCCCACCTGTAACGGTCAGGGCAGAGTACAGCGCCGTAAGAAAGTCGTTATCAATGTACCCGCAGGTATAGATAACGGTCAGACGCTCTGCGTAAGAGGCGAGGGTAACTGCGGTACTAACGGCGGCCCCAAGGGCGACCTTAATGTACGCATTACGGTACGCAAAGACCCGATATTCGAGCGTAAGGGCTTCGATGTATGGTGCGAGATACCGATAACATATTCACAGGCGGTTCTCGGCGATGAACTTACAGTGCCTACAATAGACGGCAACGTTAAGTACAGCATCCCCGAGGGTACACAGCCGGGTACTGTTTTCAGGCTGAGAGGCAAGGGCATAAAGAAGCTGCAGCGTGAAGGCAGAGGCGACCAGATGGTAAGGGTAGTTATCGAAGTGCCCAAGAAGCTGAACAAGAAGCAGAAGGATGCTTTGCTGAGTTTTGAAAAGGAACTTACTCCGTCAAACTATGAAAAGCGTACCAGCTTCTTCGATAAGATAAAGAAGTTCGGCGACGATCTTAAAAAGAATTTCCAGTAATAAATATAAGCTGTCATGCGGTAAGACGTGTGACAGCTTTTCTTTTGCCCGCAAAACAAAAAAATCCCCGTTGCTTGTCATTTTCTTTAGGACACGGACATATAATTCTTCAGATGAAAAAGCAAGGAGGATTTATTATGTTCGTTATGACTATGACCAAGCGTAAGCTTATCCGTGCGGTCATGTTTGTGTTAGTGCTGATTACCGGCATCGCTATAGGTGTATTCGCCATACTCTCGTCTATAGATACCGGTGCGGAAAACGTAAAGCTGCCGATATATAACGTAAAACGCACCGACAACAAAATCAGCATTACGTTTGACTGTGCGTGGGGAAACAGCAACACCGACAAACTGATCTCGATACTTGCCGAAGCCGATGCGAAGGCTACATTCTTTGTTACGGGCGAATTTGCGGATAAATATGCCGACGATATAAAGAAACTCAGCGATGCGGGCCACGAGATAGCAAACCACAGCGACAAGCATCCGCATATCAAGGGTATGAACGTAAACGACCTCATAGCCGATACGAAGGAATGCTCACGCAAGATAAAAATGATAACGGGCAATGCTCCCACGCTTTACCGTGCACCCTACGGAGAATATGACGACAAGGCGGTAACCACGCTTTTCGGAATGGGAATGAGCGTTATCCAGTGGAACAAGGACAGCATAGACTGGGATAAGCCGACCCCCGAAACTATAATCGAGCGTACAACAAAGAATATTTCGGGCGGCTCGATACTGCTTTTCCATAACGACCTTGAAAACACGACTCAGGCACTGCCGACCGTGCTTAAAAGCCTTAAGGAACAGGGCTTTGAACTTTGCACCGTGAGCGAACTTTTGCTTGAGGGAGATTATACGATTGACTCAAACGGAACTATGATGCCAAAAAGCAAGGCAACGGTAAATCAGATAGTTTTCAGTGATAACGATGAGGCAAATTCAGCATTTGAAACGCTTGCCGAAAAGCTGAGCATAAGCGATATAAACGCATTGCAGAGCAAGGACGTTTCGATGGATACCGCCCGTAAATTAGCGTCATATCTTACGCAGGAGCAGATAACAGCGCTGAAGGCACTGCCCGAAGAAAGCCTTTACAACGGCTTTGCAAAGCTGAAAGAGGCAGTATATGCCCGTGAAAATGCCGTTCCGGGAAGCTCGACCGAGCCGATAATCAAAGACTGATAAATAATATTTCACCGCACGGTAAAAACGCTGTGCGGTATTATTTTTGCGCCGCAGTTGACCGACAGTTAAAAATCGTGTAATATAATATAAGAAAATTATATCGGAGGAATTTTAATATGAAAGCCTTACTGATAGTAAATCCCGTTTCGGGAAAAAGGAGAATAACAGGTGAACTTGTAGGGATAATCAGCCGTCTTGAAAAGGGCGGATATGTAACTACCGTACACGTTACCGAAAGACGAGGCGATGCTACCGAAACCGCAAGGATACACGGCGGCGAATATGATGTGATTGTTTGCTGCGGCGGCGACGGAACGCTCAGCGAAACGGCAAACGGCATGATAAAGGGCGGCCACAAGACAAAAATCGGTTACATTCCGTCCGGCACAACTAATGATTTTGCATACGGCATAGGACTTTCATCGGATATTATGACAGCGGCTGACGATATTGTAAGCGGAGCACCCAAAGCGTTTGATGCAGGAAGATTCAACGAGCGTGAATTTATGTATATAGCCTCTTTCGGCGCATTTACGCAAAGCTCTTACGGCACACCGCAGAATCTCAAAAACGCATTCGGTCATTTTGCGTATATCTTAAGCGGAATAAAGGAGCTTGCCGAGATAAAGCCGTATCATATGAGCGTATATGATTCGGACGGAATACTGCACGAGGGCGATTATATCTTCGGTGCGGCCTGCAATGCAACATCTGTCGGCGGAATAATCAAGCTTGACGAGAATCTTGTAGATCTGAGTGACGGAGTTTTTGAAGTGATGCTTGTGCGTTGCCCGAAAACACCTGTCCAGATAAGCCTTATGGCAAAGGCTCTTCTCAGCGGAAATTACGATAACGAATTTCTTGATTTCTTCCACACGAAACAGCTTGACATCCACAGTGATGAGGCTCTGCCGTGGTCGCTTGACGGAGAAGAAGCAGACGGCGGAAAAGATACTCATATCGAGGTATTGCACGAGTCGGTGAATATTATTCTTCCAAAGAAAAGAGGATAGGCAGCGGTATGATAGAGTATATCCACGAGCCTACGGACTTACAGTGCGGCCAGGCTGTGCTTGCAATGGTACTCGGAAAGACGGTAGAAGAGATAGTTACATTTCTTCAAAATGACCGTGAAACCACCCTTGCCGAGATGAAAAGAACGTTCAGAGAACACGGCGTTCATATATCCGATGAGCGCATAGCGGTGCAGAAAAAGGAGCAACTGCCTCCCCTTTGCCTGCTCAGCCTTGAAACGCCACGTTGCTGGCACTGGTCGCTGTACGCAGACGGCACATTCTACGATCCCGAACACGGGGTTATGAGTGATTTTCCCCGTGCAAACAGAAAATATTATTGGAAACTGGAAAAGCAGTCCGTTTTATAGGACACAACCTCTGTTATAATATAAACATAACGAGGGAGCGAAAAGCTCCGGACAATTTTCACATTCTTTCGTTTTGCGGTCATCGGCTACGGTGACCGCAAATCAAAAACTATCATCAGTCCGTTTTATCGGACAGGAAAGATGTTAAAATATAATCATAACGAAGGAGCGTTCGCTCCGGTATACATTGTTTACCTTCCTTTTCAAACGGCGGTCTGCAAAATACAGACTGCCAACCGAAATTTACAGTCCGCTGCGGCGGATATGAACGTTAAAGGCTGATGGCGTGACGACCCATCGTGAAAGGTCTTTATCTGTTCACTGTTTACATAGTTCTGTGCTGTTTTCCTCATTTTTCGGCACAGATGTATTCTCCTTTTTAAACTTCCCGTATCGTACATTACCGATACGGGAAACGAAAGATACACTACCCGTTAAATTCTTCTGGTAAGCGTTTTCGATAAATTCCTTTCAGTGTTTTTGTTACCATCCATTTTATGTATTTGGCAAACAGGCTTACCCTTATCGGTAAGCCTGTTTGCTCAGTCTGTCGATGAACCGATTATTAAAACAGTATGATGAAATATATCGCCAACACCGCTTAAAACCGTTTTCATACCGACAAGGTATTAATATTTTCGTGACATTATCAGTGCAACAGCTCTAACATTGACTCTTCAAAAAAACGCCACTAACCTGAGATATATGCACTAACTTGCGGACGTGTAGCGTTAAGCGTCCCTGCATTGACAGGATATACAATGTTCAGGTGGTTTTACGAGTTTAGCCAACACCCCGACGGGGTGGGGGTGTGAGTAAGGAAAGAGGGATGCCAAGCTGAGCATTGCTTTAGCAATGCTCCCGCTCCTCACGTCGCTCAAGAGGAATAACTGATTTGGGAGAAAACCTAAGGGACAGGGTATAGGGCTGAGCACTAACCTTTGGCAAGTGCTCAATCGTTTCGCTTTGCTTCACTGCGGCAGTCCAGCGGAGCTTTAGCGGAGTGCACGAGCATTGCGTAAGCGAGGCTCAGACTCTCACCTGATCCCTTTGGTTGTCTCCCTCTTTCATATTGACAGGTGCATTGATTCGAATAGCGAACCCGAGAAGTGCTATCCGACAAAAAGAACTATCGGTAGCCTGTTATCATTGTCAAAGCTGAACGATATAACAGAAGCACATTAAACAAAATACTTTTTCTACAAATTGAAGCAAACAGGCTTAAGCCTGTCCTTTTTATAGGCCACCTGCTATGATATACTCAAGACAATACAAAAAGAAAGCGACACTTTCTTTTGTATTTTCCTTATTTCCTTATTTCCCGGTGACAGCCTGCTGTTTTACAGTGGGCTGTCATTGTTTTCCGAAATATATAAGATGAGCGTTTTGTGATATAACGGCAAAAGTCTTGATTATTACGACAAATTGTGCTATACTAAATTCGATTATAAACTACTTCCGCTCAAAAGCGGTTTCAAGGATGTGTCGTATTGAATAAGGATAAAGAAAAATACAAACGTACCGCTCTTATAGTAGATGCTCTGGTACTTCTTACATGGGAAACCTCCACCTTCGGCATTATATGGCTGAATTACTATAACAGCGAGATGGCTTTCAGCTTCTTTAGAAAAGGAAACTGGCTGTTATTCGGATTGTACTTTGCAATTCTTTATGTTTTCTCAAGAATATACAAGGGACTTAAGATCGGCTCTCATAAGACGACCGATATTATAGTGTCGCAGATTCTTGCTACACTTTGCACAAACTTCATAACCTATATCCAGATATGCCTTATATCACGCTCTATGCTTGACCCCCGACCGCTTCTTGTCGGAACGCTGTATCAGGCGGTGGTCATAGCTTTGTGGGCGTTTATAAGCGGAAAGATATTCCGTGCCTTATACCCTGCAAAGAACGTGATAATGATATACGGACTTGAACAGCCCGCAAGAATGCTTGTCGAAAAAATGAGCAAGCGTTACGACAAATACAACATTACCCGAATGATGAACGTTTCCGAGGGACTTGAAGCTATCACTGCAGAGATACCGAATTATGACGGCGTGGTTATCTGCGACACCCCCAACGAGATAAGGAACGATATATTGAAGTTCTGCTTCAAGACATCAATAAGAACCTATCTTGTGCCGAAAATAAGCGATATTATCGTAAGAGGCGGAGATAATATGGAACTGTTCGACACTCCGCTTATCATTTCCAAAAACTACGGACTGGGTATTGAACAGCGTTTCTTCAAGCGTTGCTTTGACATTCTCCTGTCCTCGATAGGCATTATTGTTGCTTCACCCTTTATGCTGATAACGGCTGTAGCGATAAAGCTGTGCGATCACGGCCCCGTGCTTTATAAGCAGGTGCGTCTTACAAAGGATTCCAAGGAATTCAAACTTCTTAAATTCAGAAGCATGGTTGTAAACGCCGAGAGCGACGGCGTGGCACGACTTGCAAGCGACGGCGATAAGCGAGTGACCCCTGTCGGAAAGTTCATAAGAAAAGTAAGACTCGATGAGCTTCCGCAGTTGTTCAATATCTTCAAGGGCGATATGTCGGTCGTAGGACCCCGTCCCGAGCGACCCGAGATCAGCCGTGAGTACGAAAAGGAAATGCCGGAGTTTGCATTCCGCCTTAAAGTCAAGGCAGGGCTTACCGGTAACGCACAGGTTGTCGGCAAGTATAACACCACACCTTACGATAAGCTGAAACTCGATCTTATGTATATTGAAAAATATACACTTGCCAGGGATATTCTGCTTATACTTAAAACCGTCAAGATTATCTTTATGCCCGAAGAAAGCACAGAGGGCATAAAGGAAGGATATATAACTCCCCTTCAAAAAGGCGAGGATATGCAAAGTAAGGAAGGAAATGACAATAATGGAAACGTTCAGTAATCTTATCGACCTCGATTCATATTCACCTGATGAGTGGAATATGATAGTTGAGCTGGCACAGCAGATTCAGAAGAACCCCGCACTTTACCGTTCAAGATGCAGCGGAAAGATAATGGGTACTCTGTTCTACGAGCCGTCAACAAGAACGCAGATGAGTTTTCAGACTGCAATGCTGAGGCTCGGCGGTACGATAATAGGATTTGATAATCCGTCAACATCCTCTGTTTCCAAAGGCGAAAATATCAAGGATACAACGAAAATAGTCAGCAGCTATGCCGATATTCTCGTAATGAGAAATCCATATGAGGGCAGTGCAAAAGCGGCGGCACTCACAGCCGATTGTCCTGTTATAAACGCAGGCGACGGCGGACATCTGCACCCTACGCAGACGCTTACCGATATGCTGACGCTGAAAAACGAAAAGGGCAGGCTTGACCACCTGAAGATAGGTCTATGCGGCGACTTGCGTTACGGAAGAACGGTGCACTCACAGCTTAAGGCGCTGTCACGCTATGAGGGCAACGAGTTTATACTTATATCAACACCTGAGCTTGCTCTGCCGTCATATATCAAGGACGTGCTTAACGCAAGAGGCTGTACTTATAAGGAGATATATTCTCTTGATGAGGCGATAACAGGCGAATCGCTTGATATGCTCTATATGACAAGAATACAGAAGGAGCGTTTTTCAAGCGAGGAGGAATACAACAGACAGAAGGACGTATTCCGCCTTGATACCGAAAAAATGAAGAAAGCGCCAAAGGATATGATAGTAATGCATCCGCTCCCCAGAGTAGACGAGATAGCAATGGACGTGGATGACGATCCGAGAGCAATGTACTTTACTCAGGCAAAGAACGGAATGTTCGTGCGTATGGCACTTATAATATCCGTGCTTGAGGGCAGGCTCGGTGCGCCTAAGCTGCTGACAGGTACGATAAAGAACGATGTTGAATGCACAAACCCCAAGTGCATCACAAAGACCGAGCATTATCTCCCCCACAGCTTCAAGGTACAGGGCGATATATGCGAATGTGAATATTGTGACGAGCGTATTCTGCTCGACTAAGCAAGAGGAAATATATGATGGATTTTTCAAGCATAAAGAGAATTGTTATAAAGGTAGGCACAAGCACACTTGCCCATAACACAGGCAATCTTAATATAAGACGTGTTTCGAAGCTGATAGAGGTAATGTCGGATCTTAAGAATTCCGGCAAGGATGTGATATTTGTTACATCGGGCGCACAGGGCGTAGGTGCGGCAAAGGCAGGACTTCACTCAAAGCCTAAGGAGATGCCGAAAAAGCAGGCTTGCGCCGCTATAGGTCAGTGCGAGCTTATGCACATTTACGACCGTGAATTTGCAAACTACAATCACACGGTCGCACAGGTGCTTCTTACCCGTGACGTTATCAGCAACAAGACAAGAAAAGAGAACGTTATAAACACGTTCAATACGCTTCTTGATATGGGCATAGTGCCTATAATCAACGCAAACGATACGGTTTCGATACAGGAGCTTGACTTTGACGAGAACGATACGTTATCCGCAATAGTAGCGGCACTTTGCAGTGCCGACCTGCTGATAATCCTTACCGATGTTGACGGCTTATACGACAAGAACCCTAAGCTTCCCGGTGCAAAGCTGATTCCTGAGGTAAAGCAGATAACAAGCGAGATGATAAGTTCGGCAAAGGACAAGGGCAGTGAGTTTGCGAGCGGCGGTATGATAACAAAGCTTGAGGCGGCTACTATCGCAAAGGAGCACGGCATACCCACTGTAATAATAAACGGTCAGCGTCCCGAAATACTTTACGATCTGTTTGAGAATAAGGCTGTCTGCACAGTATTCACCGCAGACGAGGACTGAAAGGAATAATATGAGCTACATAGACGAACTCGGAAAAAAGGCAAAATCGGCGGCTAAAAACTCAGCTATGCTGTCGCAGTCGCTTAAAAACGATATACTCGCCACTATCGCCGCAATGCTTGAAAACGGCAGAGATGAAATAAAAAAGGCAAACGAACTTGATATAACTGCGGCGCATGAAAATAATATGGCGGCTGCTATGGTGGATCGTCTTACCCTTACCGATGCCAGAATTGACGGTATGGCTGAGGGTGTAAGACAGGTTGCGGCATTGCCCGACCCCGTAGGAAAAATTCTCGGCGGAAACACCTTGCCTAACGGCCTTACCGTAATAAAAAAATCCGTACCGCTCGGCGTTATCGGCATTATTTTCGAGTCACGCCCCAATGTTACGGTAGACGCAGGATGCCTTTGCCTTAAAGCCGGCAATACTGTAATTCTGCGTGGCGGCAGCGATGCAATAAATTCAAACAAGTGCCTTGTCGGTATTATGAGAGCGGCGGCTGAAAAGCACGGTGTCAATCCCGACATCGTACAGCTTGTAGAGGACACCTCAAGAGATACCGCAACCGAACTTATGAAAGCAAACGAATATGTTGATGTGCTTATCCCAAGAGGCGGCGGCGGACTTATAAACGCCGTAATAAAGAACGCTACCGTACCCGTAATACAGACAGGCGAGGGCAACTGCCACGTTTATGTTGACCGCTTCGCCGATATTGATATGGCAGTGGATATAGTAGATAACGCAAAGACACAGCGTCCCTCTGTATGCAACGCCATCGAAAACGTACTTGTGCATAAGAATATAGCGGAGGGCTTTTTGAAGAAACTCGCTGAAAGGTGGAACGGAAAGGTGACCTTTGTCGGCGATGAAGCAAGCAGTGCATATATCACGCTTGAAAAGATAGCCGATGATGAAGATTACCGCAGGGAGTTCCTCGACCTTAAGATTGCCGTAAAGATAGTAGATGATATAGATGAAGCTATAGCTCATATCAACCGCTTCGGCACAGGCCACAGCGAGTGTATAGTGACCGAGTATCTGCGTAATGCTGAGAAATTCCAGCGTGAAGTCGATGCGGCGGCTGTATATGTAAATGCCAGCACACGCTTTACGGACGGCTTTGAATTCGGACTGGGAGCAGAGATAGGCATATCAACGCAGAAGCTCCATGTACGAGGACCTATGGGCCTTGAGGCTCTGACAACGTTCAAATATCTTGTCAACGGAAACGGTCAGACAAGAGGGTAGGAGGAACGCTTATAAATGGCAAAAAAGAGGATTAAGAATAAAAATCGTATAGAGGCAAAAAGCGAGAACAAGGTTCTTCACGGACTTGCAGGCTCTATAGAGGAGGCACTGTCGGAGGATCCGAGCGAGATTGAGCAGGACGAGGTCATCGTTGTCGATGTTCCCGAACACCGTCACAAAGGGCTTGCAAAGAAGATAGCATACTTTGTTGTCGGACTTCTCATTATCGTGTTCGCTGTAGTCGGTGCGGTAAATACCGTAATAGCGATCAGCGGTGGGATAGGCAGGATAGCCAATCAGACCGACCTTAAGGAAGAGTTCGCCCTTTACCTTTATCCCGTTGTTGCAACCGATCCCCCCAGCTTTGAGGATGCGTCAACGCTTACACAATCCACTATAATAAAGATAGCCGTTTCAAAGATACTTCTCACGGGCGACACGTCCAACTATGAAACGGACACGGGCGTAATGTATATCCCCGAATTTGACGTTGAAACTGCGGCAAAGAATATTTTCGGAAGCAGTATTGAGGTAAAGCACCAGACGGTAGGTCATGTGCAGGATCTTGCAACCTATAATTCCGAGAAAAAGGTATACATTGTGGCAGACACAACCCGTATCCCGAACTACTACCCCGTAGTTTCGAAAATAAGCAATGTCGGCGAAACATACACGCTCACCGTTGATTATTATCCGCCTACGGTATCTATACCCGGTCTTGTCAATGAGCAAGTTTCAAGCAAGTCTATGACTTATGTTGTCACAAAGAGCGGAGATAAAAAGATTATAACATCAATCGCTCTTGATAAGGTATCAAGGGAAGACGGCTAAGCAAGATGTAATCTTGCACAGACTGTCGATAAACCCACGCACCGCAAAAATGCAGAAAAGTAAATCGGCACAAACTAAAAATCCGATAAATAAATGAATTTCACACAGCCGTAAAAAACGGCTGTGTGAAAGCATTTTTGCTTACTGCGTCAATCGCCCCTCAACGTACCTTTGTACGCCTGTCGGAGCGGTTTCCTTGTCTGCGTGTGTTTCTCAACGTCTGCAGTCTGTCGAAAAAACGATTATTATTTAATGTGTAACGTTAAACATATCGCCAACACCGCTGAAAACATTTTCCGTACCGACAAGGCAGTAATATTTTCGTGAGTGTATCAGTGCAACTGCACTGACATTGACCCTTCAAAAAAACGCCACTAACCTGAGATATATGTACTAACCTGCGGACGTGTAGCGTTAAGCGTCCCTGAATTGACAGGATATATAATGTACAGGTAGTTTAACGAGTTCAGCCAACACCCCAGGCGGAGTGGGGGTGTGAGTAAGGAAAGAGGGATGCCAAGCCGAGCATTGCTTTAGCAATGCTCCCGCTCCTCACGTCGCTCAAGAGGAATAACTGATTTGGGAGAAAACCTAAGGGACAGGGAGAGGGGCTGTCAAGTCCAGCGGAGCTTTAGCGGAGTGCACG
>Ga0129314_1001518_pt1 | contig 15855 bp, 14 predicted proteins | sample O1111metagenome_FD_94431 | JGI IMG/M metagenome (GOLD analysis project Ga0129314, IMG submission 94431) | Orangutan individual fecal microbial communities from fecal samples from Wisconsin, USA - O1111 metagenome | ecosystem: Host-associated > Mammals > Digestive system > Large intestine > Fecal...
AATTGATGCGGCACAGGTACTCGCATCACTGGCCAATACCGATGACCCTCAATTCAATCAGGCATTGAGAGAGACTATCGTTCAAAACCGCCGTGGCAGTTCATCTGACTTCATCACGCTATTCCGGCAGAACTATGAACGGATAGCACCCGAAGGCAGGCTGGCCAATATCTACAGCATTACGATGGGTGACAGGGTACGTCCCACCGCTACCAACGATGAGGTAATCGCTATATTGCGTAATGAGTTGACCAGTGTAGCCAATAATTCTTTCAATGTGTTGGCTACGCGTATCGACCGTTTCGGGGTAGTTGCTCCCAACATCCAGAAACTGGATCGCGCAGAACGCATTTTGGTGGAGCTCCCCGGAATTACAGAACCGGAACGTGTACGTAACCTTTTGCAGGGAAGTGCCAACCTCGAATTCTGGAAAACATACAATGTGAGTGAACTGGCAGCCTACTTCAACGAAATGAATGCTCGTTCAAGCGAATATGCCATGGCGCAAAGATCGGCCCAGGCTACCACTGATACCACTACTGCTGAAACAGAAGCCGAAGAGGACGCTATAGCCGGAGATTCACTTTTGCAGGATGATTCGCTTTCATTACCTCTATTCGAAGAGGAAGGGGAAAAGATCGTCATCAACAAAAGTTTTGTGGAATATTTCAATGAACCCTACTTCGCAATGGGCGGAGCTGTGGGACCGGTAGTAGGAACCGTGTCGAAGCTCGATACAGCTGAGGTGAATTTCCTCCTGAACAGATACAAAGATATATTCCCCGCCGACGTACGGTTTAAATGGGGATTCAAACCCATCGACCAGCGTGAGACTTACTTCCAGTTATTCGCCCTCAAAGGTGATGGAAGCAAACGCGGCCCTGCATTGGATGGAGACGTGGTAACCAATGCCCGTGCCGACCAGGGACAACAGGGATCGGCCTGGGAAGTAACCATGACGATGAACTCGAGCGGTGCCAGCCGGTGGGCGACTATCACCGGCGCCGAGATTGGCAAATCAATTGCTATCGTACTCGACGGATATGTATATTCAGCCCCCACAGTAAATGGGCGTATCGACGGAGGACGCTCCTCCATCACCGGCAATTTCACGCCACAGGAAGCACAGGACCTGGAGAATGTGCTTAAATCGGGTAAGATGCAAGCCGGTGTCCGTATCGTACAGGAAGACGTGGTAGGTCCTTCATTGGGACAGGAAGCCATCCGTGACGGATTTATCTCCTTTGTCATTGCTCTGGTGGTGCTCTTTATCTTCACCTGTATGCTCTACGGTATCATCCCGGGTATGGTAATCAACGGAGCACTGCTTCTCAACTTCTTCTTTACATTGGGAGCGCTCGCGGCATTCCAGGCCGTGCTTACCCTTCCCGGTATTGCCGGTATGATCCTCTCGCTCGCGATGGCGGTCGATGCCAACGTACTTATCAATGAGCGTATCAAGGAGGAACTCGCGGCAGGCAAGACAATCCGCCGTGCATTGGAGGACGGTTATAGGAACGCTTTCTCAGCCATTTTCGACTCCAACCTCACGACCATTATCACCGGTATCATCCTCGCCATTTTCGGTGTAGGAGCTATCAGGGGATTTGCTATTACCCTGATCATCGGTATTGCCGTTTCGTTCCTTACAGCCGTATTCATTACCCGTCTGGTATACGAAAGCCGGTTATCCAAAGACAAATGGTTACACCTCACTTTCAATACGGGATTCTCAAAAGCCATCTTCAAAGAGTATAGTTTCGATTTTATTCACAACAGCAAGAAGGTACTCATAGCGATCGGAGTTTTTGTAGTAGTCAGCGTTATCTCACTCTTTACGCTTGGATTGAATTCAGGTATCGACTTCACAGGAGGTCGTAACTATATTGTCCGTTTCGATCAACCAGTCCGTGTGAGTGATGTGGAAAATGCCCTTAACCCCTATCTCAACGAATCGGTTCGCGCTATCACTATCGGGTCCAGTAATCAGGTGCGTATCTCCACCAACTATATGATTGAAGAGGAAGGTGCCGGCGTGGAAGATCAATTACGTGATCTGCTGGGACAAGGATTAAAAGAATTCATAACACCCGGAAAAACAATCGACGACCATATACAGAGTTCTCAGAAAGTAGGACCGAGTATTGCTGAAGATATGATCCGGAATGCATTCCTGGCACTCTTCATAGCTCTCGTCTGTATGGGTATCTATATCCTTTCGCGTTTTCGCAACTGGGGATTTTCTCTGGGTACAGTCGCTGCCCTGGCAGTAGACGCCTTCGCTGTAATAGGATTGTATTCTCTGCTCTGGAAGATTATGCCTTTCTCCATGGAAATGGATCAGACGTTCGTGGCGGCTATCCTCACCATCGTGGGATATTCCATTAACGACAAGGTGGTGGTGTTCGACCGTGTGCGTGAATACAGGCAACTCTATCCGAAGCGGGGATTGAGGGAGCTCTTCAACGACTCAATGAACGCAACCTTGGCTCGTACCATCAACACCGGTTTGAGTACTATCCTTGTGATTATCTGTATTCTTATTTTCGGTGGTGACGCGGTAAGAAGTTTCGTGTTCGCCATGCTTATAGGTGTGGTAGTGGGAACAATTACCAGTTTATTCGTCGCTTCACCTGTCGCCTACAAGCTTATGTTGAACCAGCAAGATAAAAAGAAATTGGACAAGTAACAGTTTTCTGACTAACAAGGGAACGGGCAGCCAAATGGCTGCCCGTTTTTTGTTACCCTTAAAAAATCGGAAGTGATTGGCAAATATCATTATTTTTTTTACTTTTGCACTCTCTTTACAAGCCACAATAGCTCAGTTGGTAGAGTAACGCATTCGTAACGCGTCGGTCGCGAGTTCAAGTCTCGCTTGTGGCTCTTTTTCGACGATTGTGCAAATAAAATTAAAATTATTCGCACAGTCGTTTTATTTTGTATCTTTGCCCTGTAGCCATCACTGAATATATAACCATATCCAAATAATTATGTCGGCATTAAATGGACATATATCCCAGATTATAGGGCCGGTAGTAGACGTGCATTTTGAACTTTCCGGATCACAGGAATCCAGACTGCCCGCTATCGATGATGCACTCTACGTAAAACGTCCCGACGGCCAAAATATTTTCCTGGAAGTACAACATCATATCGGCGAAAATATTGTCCGTACTGTAGCAATGGAAAGTACAGACGGCCTAAGCCGTGGCTTGCCGGTAAAGGCATTAGGACGTCCCATCAGTGTTCCGGTAGGAGAACAGATCAAGGGACGGTTACTTAATGTGATCGGCAGCCCTATCGACGGACTGTCAGATCTTAACCGTGAAAACCAGTATCCCATCCATCGCCCTGCCCCTAAATTCGAAGACCTTGTCACCTCTGAGGAAGTACTTTTCACAGGCATAAAGGTAATCGACCTGCTCCAGCCCTACCTGAAAGGGGGAAAGATAGGCCTGTTCGGAGGTGCTGGTGTAGGAAAGACCGTCGTCATCATGGAGCTGATCAACAATATCGCCAAAGGACATAACGGTTATTCCGTCTTTGCAGGTGTAGGCGAACGGACTCGTGAGGGCAATGACCTTTTGCGGGAGATGATCGCATCTGGAGTGATCAGGTATGGCGATGAGTTCAAAAAGGCGATGGAGGAGGGAAGATGGGATTTGAGCAAAGTCGATTATGAAGAGGTTGAAAAATCCCAGACTACACTGGTATTCGGACAAATGAACGAACCTCCCGGTGCCCGTGCGTCGGTTGCACTTACCGGTTTAGCAGTAGCTGAATCGTTCCGTGATATGGGTGGTGAAGGTAGTGATACACTACTATTTATCGACAATATTTTCAGATTCGTACAGGCAGGATCCGAAGTATCTGCGCTGTTGGGACGTATGCCTTCCGCCGTAGGTTATCAACCTACACTTGCCTCAGAGATGGGAACACTACAGGAACGGATTGCCTCCACCAGGTACGGGTCTATCACATCAATCCAGGCCGTATATGTACCCGCCGATGACCTTACCGACCCGGCACCGGCTACTACATTCAGTTATCTCGATGCAACCACGGTACTTAGCCGCAAGATCGCTTCATTAGGAATATATCCCGCAGTAGATCCTCTGGAATCATCATCCCGTATTCTCGATCCGCATATTGTAGGTGAAGAACATTACAACACCGCGATGCAGGTAAAGCAAATCTTGCAACGATATAGAGAATTGCAGGATATCATCTCCATATTAGGGATGGAAGAACTTTCGGATGAAGACCGTCTCACAGTGAACCGTGCCCGTAAGGTACAGCGGTTCTTATCTCAACCCTTCTTTATGGCAGAACAGTACACCGGTCAGCCCGGCGTGATGGTTTCTATTGAAGATACTATCAAAGGATTCAAAATGATCCTCGACGGAAGCCTGGATCATTATCCCGAATCGGCATTTATGAGCGTGGGTACCATCGAAGAAGCGATTGAAAAAGGCGATAAGCTAATGGAAAAGAGCCAATAAACTGATTTGATGATTTATTGATTTGATGATTTGAGATTGACTAAGATTAGCTAAGATTGAATTCCAAATCTTGTGTCTTGACTCTTGGTTCTTAGTTCTATTTTCAATTAATTAGTAATTAGTAATTAGTAATTAGTAATTAGTAATTAGTAATTAGTAATTAGTAATTAGTAATTGGTAATTGGTAATTAGTAATTTATAATTAGTAATTTAGAAATATGACGCTGGAAATTCTCACACCCGAATCTGTTTATTATAAAGGTGATGCAGACTCCGTCACCCTACCAGGTACGTTGGGATCATTCCAGATACTCAACAACCATGCTCCTATTATTTCATCGTTGACAAAAGGAGTGCTTTCCTTCACGGTAAACGGTGAAATCCGGCAGATTGGGGTTTCAGACGGATTAATGGAAATGCACGACAATAAAGTTACGGTTTGTATTGATGAAATTCATTGAGGATGAAAAAACTCACAATATATTTTCTTATCGTTCATACAATCATGCTACTCATCACGGGATTTGGCATTTGGTTTATCCTGAATGAATTCTTTCCCGAAATGATGGTTAACTACTACTTCATTGTTCCTCTCTTTTTCTACCTGATGGGACTTATTTTCATTTTTCAGTTCAAACGCACTCCCGTCAACGAACCCAAAAAGATGGTCAACTTCTATATGCTTATGCGCATGATCAAGATATTCATATCGGTAATCATCATTCTCATATATTGGTTCTTAGATAAACCACATATCCGCAATTTCGCAATAATCTTTGTCATTTTCTATCTTTTGAACCTGGTATGGGAGACATATATCTACATCAGGATGGAGCTCTATTTTAAATATAAGGATAAACAGCAAAAAAACTCCCAAAAGGATATCGAGCTATGATGAAACGAGCGTTATATATATCAGGTCTGTCAATGCTCCTTTTTCTTATGGTTTCTCCGGTGTGGTCAGCGACTCAGGATGACGCAAAGGAAGGACTGAATGCAAAAGAGTTTATCACGGAACATTTGGCAGATTCTTATGAATGGCAGATTGTGAGTAACGGCACTAAGCATATCACTATTCCACTTCCGGTAATATTGCATAGTAAATCCACCGGATGGCATCTATTTCCATCTTCATATTTTCACTACGGAGTAGATTCTTATAAAGGATTTGAGATCGCACCTGAAGGGAAATACAAAGGGAAGATCATAGAAACGGATGCAGACGGAAGTGCCTCTCGCCCACTCGATCTCTCACTCACCAAAAATGCAGCCTCCTTGTTGTTTGCCTCCTTACTGGTCATACTAATCATTATGGGAGTGGCCCGCACATTGAAACAAGATCCTATGAAACCGAGGAAAGGCTTTGCAGGTATGATCGAGATGCTGGTATTATCAATTAATGACGACGTCATAAAACCTTCTATTGGCAAGGATTATCAAAGATATGCCCCTTATCTGCTTACCGTCTTTTTCTTTATCTTCACAAACAATCTGCTGGGATTAATTCCCATCTTTCCCGGAGGGGCTAATGTGACGGGAAATATAGCCGTGACAATGGTATTGGCCGTTATTACATTCCTGATAGTTAATTTAACAGGAACAAAACAGTATTATAAAGAAGTATTCTGGCCCGATGTACCTACCTGGCTTAAAGTACCTATTCCTTTGATGCCCATAGTGGAGATTGTGGGGACACTCACCAAACCCTTCGCATTAATGATTCGTCTTTTTGCAAATATGATGGCGGGACACTCTATCGTATTAGGACTGACTATGCTGATTTTCATCACGGCAAGCCTGGGGATAGCCATCAATGCTTCCATGACTGCACTGTCGGTTATCTTCACTGTATTTATCGATCTTGTGGAGTTGCTTATAGCCTATATTCAGGCCTATGTCTTCACATTGCTCTCGGCGGTTTTCATTGGTCTCGCACGCATAGAATCCCATTCAGAAAAGAAGGAAACGGTTGAAGCAGAGAAAGCCGCATAAGTTTCGGCATCAGCGGTAAAATGTTTGTTATTTAGCAACAAACTGATGTTAAATAATCCGAAATACAACGATCTTCCACAAATAGTTTCATTAACTTTGCCGGGATTGATTCCTGCTTTGTGAACCGGGCAGGAAGTTATTCAACAGAGATGAGGGTATTTTTCAGATAAATAAGTTATTCATAGTGAAGCGAATCATTATATATTTGTTTTGTCTTTCCATTGCTTTGCAGTCGATGCTCGGACAGTTCCTGTTGTTGGATCATACGACAGGTTCTTTTGGTGTGTTGACTTCGGGTATCTCCCTTTTCTCAGATAGAACCGAAACCGGTCAAGGCCATGTAATGGAGGTGTCGGAAAGGGATATACAAGATATCCATGAAAATCAAGCTCCGGAAGATGTTAATACAGGCAATTTGAAATTTGTACGTGATTCGATTATGGAGCATCTGTTTTCTCCTTCCAATTGTCCGAATGAAACAATCCATATTTTCACAACTCTCTCTTTTCTCTATATAAAGAATAACATCGATCTAATTGTTATTGAAGAAAAGATCAGCAATTTTGTACACTTCTATGCATCTTTTTTTAGAAATATCCAAATAGGACTTCCCGTTGCAAAGATCATATATCCTTTCCACAACTTCTATTAAAATCACCGGAAAACATTTTAAGAATGGGTGTTGTTACTAATAAGATCACAGCCGATCCTTAGTGCATTATTTTTTCATATAAAGACTTTTTTTTCTTTACTTACTATTATCTGCCATAAAATGTATATAACTATGTGCAGAAGGTTTACGCAAGTAATACAGAAATAGTTTTCCGCCATACATGAGGTTGGCGGTATGCTGCACTGGTCGCTTCTTTACACAGATGCAGTTATTCTTCAAAATTTAATCATCATTTAATAAAAAACAGTATAATATGTTACTACTTACAGTTTTATTACAGACAGTCGGCACACTACTACAGGTAAGCGCTGACGGATTAGGATCTTTAGGGGCAGCCATAGGTATCGGTCTTGCTGCTATAGGTGCAGGATACGGAATTGGTAAGATTGGTGCATCTGCCATGGAAGGGATTTCCCGCCAACCCGAATCGACTTCAGATATCAGGATGAACATGATCATTGCAGCGGCACTTATCGAAGGAGTAGCATTGTTTGCAGTGGTTGTCTGTGGTTTTATTCTCTAACCAATCCAATAAGGTATGTCATTACTTACACCCGAACCCGGTCTTCTGTTCTGGATGCTGATCTCTTTCGGCATCACTGTGTTTGTGCTGGCAAAATTCGGATTTCCCGCCATACTCAAATCGGTTGAAAAGCGGAAAAATTATATCGAAGAATCGCTCCTTGCTGCGCGTAAAGCCCACGAGGAGTTGGCCGGCATAAAGGAGACCGGCGAAGCCATATTGGCACAAGCCCGCAAAGAACAAGCGGACATCCTGAAGGAAGCCGCCCTGCGACGGGAAACGATGATAGAAAAAGCCCGTGAAGAAGCTCGTATGGAATCGGAGAAACTGATCGCTTCGGCACGACAGCAAATCGGCGCAGAGAAAGAGGAAGCCCTTCGTTCAATCCGAAATGAGGCAGCTACCCTATCACTAGCCCTTGCCGAAAGGATATTACGGGAAAAGTTGGGTGCGGAACATGAACAGAAAAAGATGATTGACCGCCTTCTCAACGAAATGGATATCTCAAAATCGTAAACAGCATATGAACACCGGACTCATTTCTTCTCGTTATGCGGACTCTCTGCTGCAATATGCTATCAGCCTGGGACAAGAGGAAGAGGTATATGACAAGATGAAACTGCTTTCGGAGATATTCATGAAAATGCCCCGACTGCGCAGTGCAATCATAAACCCATCCCTGTCAGGTCGGGAGAAGAAGAAAATTCTCATGACTGCCTGCGGTGGCAGTATGCCGTCGTCACTCTCTAAGATGATAGACCTTATCCTGAAGAACGAAAGGGAAGAGGTTCTTCAGTACATCGCCCTTCGCTTCATCGACCTTTACAGGGATAAATTTGATATCCAGAGCGGCAGGTTGGTCACCGCCATCTCTATCGACCACAAAACGGGGCAACAGCTTGTTACCCGGATACAGAAAATGGTAAAAACGAACGTGGAAATAGAATCGGTAGTTGATTCTGAAATCATTGGCGGTTTCATACTTACCTTGGGAGATTTCAGATGGGATGCAAGTGTATCGGGTGAATTGACCCGTATAAGGAATAAGTTTCGGAAAGATTGAAGGAGATTGAAGGAGATTGATAAAGACCTAGGGTTTATATTCTTAACTTTTTAACTTCTTAACTTCTCAACTTCGTAGTTCTAATTTTCAACTTCTTATTTTTTCACTATTAATTTTTCACTATTAATTTTTCACTATTAATTTTTCACTATTAATTTTTCACTATTAATTTTTCACTATTAATTTTTCACTATTAATTTTTCACTATTAATTTTTCATTTTAATATACATGTCCAATAATAATATCAGGGTAAGCGAAGTCTCCGAGGTGCTACGGATGCAACTCGAAGGGATCGATACCGGCATTCAATTCGATGAGACAGGTACGGTCATCACAGTAAGTGATGGCGTTGTACGGATTTTCGGCCTACGTAACGCGGAAGCGAACGAGTTGTTGGAATTCGACAACGGTATGCGGGCTATCGTGATGAACCTCGAAGAAGACAACGTAGGAGCCATTCTGTTAGGTAGCTCCAGTGAGATCAAAGAAGGGTTCACCGTGAAGCGTACCGGACGTGTAGCCTCTATTTTTACAGGAGAAGGTATGCTCGGCCGTGTAATCTCCCCTATCGGCGAACCGGTCGACGGCAAAGGCCCGCTGATAGGTGAACTGACAGAGATGCCCATGGAGCGGAAAGCGCCCGGTGTAGTTTTCCGTCAACCTGTCAATACTCCTTTACAAACCGGGTTGAAAGCCGTAGACGCCATGATCCCTATCGGCAGGGGCCAGCGTGAGCTGATCATCGGCGACCGGCAGACCGGAAAAACCAGTATCGCCATCGACACCATCCTCAACCAGCGGAAAAATTTTGAGAACGGCGACCCGGTTTATTGCATCTATGTGGCGGTGGGACAAAAAGGCTCTTCAGTAGCCTCTATCGTCAAAACGCTTACCGACGGGGGCGCCATGGATTATACCGTGGTGGTCTCCTCCAGCGGCTCAGATCCCGCCGCCATGCGGTATATCGCACCCTTTGCAGGCGCAGCCATCGGAGAATACTTCCGCGATACGGGCAGACATGCCTTAGTGGTCTATGACGACCTCTCCAAACAGGCGGTAGCCTACCGGGAGGTGTCGTTGATCCTGCGTCGCCCGTCAGGTCGTGAAGCCTATCCCGGAGATATCTTCTACCTTCATTCCCGATTACTGGAAAGGGCGGCCAATATCATTTCCCAGCAAGATGTAGCAGTCCGGATGAACGATCTTCCCCCCAGTTTAGAAGGGAAAGTCAAGGGTGGCGGTTCCCTCACGGCATTGCCGATTATTGAAACACAAGCGGGTGACGTATCTGCTTATATTCCCACTAACGTCATCTCCATCACCGACGGGCAGATATTTCTGGAAGCCGACCTTTATAATAAGGGGATCCGGCCTGCCATCAACGTAGGTATCTCGGTCTCACGTGTCGGCGGTAACGCTCAGATCAAGGCGATGAAGAAAGTGGCCGGTACGCTGAAGATAGATCAGGCACAGTATCAGGAACTGGCAGCCTTTACCAAATTCGGTGGTGATATGGATGCCGTAACGGCCATGACTATTGATAAGGGACAAAAAAACGAACAACTGCTTGTACAGCCTGTACACAGCCCCATGACCGTAGAGCAGCAGATAGCTATCCTCTATTGCGGTACCCACGGGCTTCTCAAAGGTATCGCTCTCGGGAAAGTGGCAAAATTCGAAAAAGAGTTTCTCGGGATCCTCGAGACAAGCCATCGACACGATGTGCTCGATCCACTGAAAGAGGGTCAGATAAATGACGGGATCGGTAAAATTATTGAAGGGGTAGCGGCAGATACCACTCAAATAATTAATTCCTGAAACGATGGCACAACTGAAAGAGATAAAAAGCCGGATACAGTCGGTGCGATCCACACAAAAGATCACATCAGCCATGATGATGATCTCTTCTGCCCGGTTGGTAAAGACTCAACGCCTCATCCAGAGCCTCTACCCCTATGAGCAGACTCTGTACCGGATGTTACAGTTGCTGGCAGACCAGGAAGAGAGTATCGATTCCCCTTTCCTGCAAACACGTACCGTCAAACGGGTCACCATCGTGGCATTTTCCTCCAATACCGGATTGGCCGGCAGGTTCAACGACAATATTGCTGAAAAACTAAAAAAAGTAGTGGCAAACTATATGCCATTGGGAAAAGAAAATATTCTTCTTTATCCTATTGGGGAGAAAGTGGCAAAAGTCGTACGAAGTATGGGGTTCGAACCGCAGGGTAATTACAGCGAGATTAGTGAAAACCCCTCTTATAATAATACGCAGCAGATTGCAGGGGAACTGATGGAGATGTACCTGAAAAGGGAAACAGACCAAGTAGAGCTTGTCTACCACCATTTCATCACCAAAGGTACGCAGGTGGTGGTCAACGAGCCGTTTCTTCCCATCCAACCAAAGATACCCGATGGAGAAAGATCTGTATCAAACTACATAGTAGAGCCTGACAGGAAAACCATTCTTACTCAACTCATTCCCAAAATACTGAAAGTAAAATTCTATACTGCGCATCTCGACTCGGTCACCTCGGAGCACGCCGCCCGTATGACGGCCATGCGGACCGCGACCGACAATGCGGATGATCTCAATGAAGAACTCACGCTGGAATACAACAAATTGCGTCAGCAATCCATCACCAACGAATTGCTCGATATCGTAGGCGGCTCGTTTGGCAACGCGTAAAGGAATAACAGGCATATTGTATTATATCTTTGCGGAGTTTCGAGTATGGACGAAAGATTTGAAAAAGGCAGAAAAAGGAAGCCGTCCCCCGGTAAAGGACAGCTTCCCCGATTTAGACACTTTGTCTCTCAAGTCTGGCTTAGATTTAAAGATTAGAGGATGAATCCTATCTTTATGGTCGGCGCCGCTAAAAAGCCGATGCCATGACTGTCTGCCTGTAATTGTTTCAGTCCCGGTTGCGGCTGGATACCCGAAATTCCGTAGGTATAAGCCAGTGGGTCTATCTGCGCGCCGATATACAATGCCGGCAGGATAAAATAATCGATGCCCGACGTAAACGCCGCCCGCAGGTTCCAAGTCTCACCGATGAACTTCCCCATGGATTCCGCCTCATCATACTTCTTCTCATTCAGCCCGTAAGCAAACCCCACGCGCAGCCCGCTGTACCAATACAGGTTATCGATTCGGGTTGGGAAATACCTGTCGGCTCCAGCGGATACATTATAGACGAATGTCCGCGTGTTGGGCACCGCGCGGTAATCCGGTATTCCTCCATTTGCCACGTCGCCAGTACCCGGAACGCCTATATAACCGGGCGTCGACCACTTTCTCCTAGGCGTCTATTTCTGATGTAAGCGCTTCGATCAATTCTTCCTGAGAAGTGATACCGGAAATATCCGCGTTCGCATTTTCACGGTCTAAAGCTATTGGCATGCGCTATTGATCTGCTCGATATAGCTGAGCAACTCTTCCCTGCCCTGTCCTTTTTCGGATGAAGTAACAAAGATAGGTGGCAACTCCTCCCAGGTTTCCAACAGTTTTTCTTTGTAGGCATCGATATTTAACTGTAACCGGCCGGAACCTAATTTATCGGCTTTGGTAAAGACGATGGCAAACGGTACGCCATTCTCTCCCAGCCACTCCATAAACTCCAGATCTATCTTCTGCGGTTCATGGCGTGAGTCTATCAGTACAAAAAGGTTGGTCATCGCTTCCCGCTCCAGGACATAATCCTCGATGATCTTACGGAGTTTATCCCGTCCCTCTTTTCCGCGGCGTGCATAACCGTACCCGGGTAAATCCACCAGATACCATTCATCATTAATCAGAAAATGGTTAATAAGCATCGTCTTCCCCGGAGTAGAAGACGTCATCGCCAGCCCTTTCCGGTTAGTCAACATATTGATCAATGACGACTTCCCCACATTCGACCGGCCGATAAACGCATACTCCGGCTTCCCGTCCTGTGGACATTTCCGGTAGTCGCTGTTACTTATCACGAATTCTGCACTTTTTATAATCATATTATTTTTTATTCAAAGATTCAAAAATTCAAGATTCAAAATTCAAAGATTCAAAGATTCAAAAATTCAAAATTCAAAATTCAAAATCGTTAAATCAACAAATCCCTTTTCATTCTTCATTCTTCACTCTTCATTTTTCATTCTTCACTCTTCATTCTTCACTCTTCATTTTTCACTCTTCATTCTTCATTCTTCATTCTTCACTCTTCATTCTTCACTCTTCATTCTTCACTCTTCATTCTTCACTCTTCATTTTTCATTCTTCATTCTTCACTTTTCATTCTTCACTCTTCATTCTTCACTCCCTACGTTCCACTCACTTTCCATTGTCAATTGTCCATTCCCCCTTCCCACCTTTTTTCACATGTGAAACCATCCAAAGCCCCAGTCCGGTGAATAGACCGTTCATCAGCAGCAGTTCATAACCTACCTGGTAACTGAATAGCTGTTGCATCACCATTTCAATGATAAAACAGAGTACGGGTGCGGCAATAGCCACATAGGGTACCCATCTGTCCACCGGCTTCACTTTACTGTATAACCCGAAGACATAGAGGCCCAGCAATGGCCCGTATGTGTAAGAGGCCAATTTATAGATGGCAGTGATGATACTGTCCGACCCAATTGCTTCGATCAACAGTATGATAAGCACAAATGACGCACTAACCCCCACATGCACCATCCTTCTGGTACGGATATCCTTCTGTTCCTGTGCTTTTGTCTGAGAAACCGCCTTCATATTCAGGATATCCACACAGAATGACGTGGTAAGCGCCGTCAGTGCCGAGTCGGCACTTGAAAAGGCTGCGGCAACAATCCCTACAACAAAAATCCCCAACACCGTCTGACCCAGGTATTCACTGGCAATTACCGGTAAAATATTATCGGATACTTCCGGCAACACAATACCATTCTGTCCTGCAAAGACAATCAGCAATACCCCCAAGCAGAGGAAGAGAAAATTAATGGGTGCAAACGCCAACCCGTACGACACCACATTCTTCTGTGCATCCTTCAACGTGCGGATCGTCAGGTTCTTCTGCATCTGGTCCTGATCCAGTCCCGTCATCACGATAGTGATAAACATCCCGCTAAAGAACTGTTTGAAGAAATTCTGAGTGCTTGCCCAGTCGTCAAAGACAAAAATGCGGGAATGCGGACTATTCGAGATCGTCGTCACTACACCACTCAGATCCAGATTCAATCGCACAGCTATCTGCCAAACAATCAATATCAATGCTGTAATAAAAAGTATTGTCTGCAGCCAGTCTGTCCATATAATCGTCTTGATGCCGCTCTTGTGGCTATAAAGCCAGATCACCAGAATAATCCCTATCACCGTCACCACGAAAGGAATTCCCCAGGCGTCAAACACCAGCGTCTGCAGGATAAAAGCCACCAGATAGAGTCGTGCCGCCGCACCCACGATTTTCGAGATCAGGAAAAACCATGCGCCCGTCTTATAGGATTTCGATCCGTACCGTTGATCCAGATAACCATAAATCGTGGTCAGGTTCAACCGGTAATAAAGTGGCAGCAACACATAGGCAATCACCAGATAGCCGAAGAAAAACCCGAACACCATCTGCATATACGACATATCCAGATTTCGCACCATCCCCGGCACTGAAACAAAAGTCACTCCCGAAATCGATGTGCCAACCATCGCGATAGCCACCACATACCATTTTGACGATTTATTGGCACGGAAGAAAGTATCATTGCCCGATCCTTTCCGGCTGGTGAGCCAGGAAATGAGCATCAACACGGCGAAATAAACGAAGATTACAATCAGGATAAAAGTGGATTGCATACAAAAAAGGTGTTGTTCCGAGATAAAATCGTGAATAGGAGTACAAATGTAAAAAACAAAGTGCTAAAGGGCAAATAAAAAGGGTTAAAACAAAATGAAGCGCCGGTTGTTTATAAAATAATATCCTCAGCGGTATCACGCAAGAGACGGCAGGTAGGTCCTGTATGAGTCGCTTGGAGATATATGGAAGGATGGTACAAAGTCAAATCATAATACAGATGGCAAAAGAAAAGATATGTCTCATTATTAACCCTATTTCAGGTACGGACTCCAAGAAAAACATCCCTGAGGAAGTAGCGGCAGCATTTGATCAACGGAAGTATGATCTCTTTATCCGTATCACCGGTTATCCCGATCATGCCACGGAGATAGCCCGCAAAGCAGCAAAGAAGAATTACAAATACGTACTTGTGGCCGGCGGCGACGGTACGGTCAATGAAGTAGCCAAATCGCTGGTGCATACCAATACCACGCTGGGAATTATTCCATCCGGATCGGGTAACGGGCTGGCCAGGGAACTGGGTATTCCACTGGATACCGAGAAGGCCATCAAGATCATCCTCCGGGAACATACGCGTACTATCGATTACGGCATGGCTAACGGCCATATCTTTTTCTGCACCTGCGGTTTCGGCTTCGATGCTTTTATCAGCGACCGGTTTGCTGAAAGTAAAAAACGGGGACCGCTGGGTTACGTGCGTAATATCCTTGAGAGTGTGGTCGATTTCCGTTCGGAAGAGTACGAGATTACCACCGACAATGGAACTATAACCGAGCGCGCTTTCATACTGACATGTGCCAATGCATCGCAGTATGGCAACGACGCGCATATCGCACCGGGAGCCAGTATGGATGACGGCATGATGAATGTATCCATATTGAAACCTCTCAATGCCATCGAAGTACCTCAAACGACCATCCAGCTCTTTACGAACAATATCGACAAGAACAGTAAGATGACCTCTTTAATCACCCGCAACCTTCTTATTAAACGCTCCCGTGCCGGGATGATGCATGTGGATGGTGAGCCGGTGAGTACCGGCAATGAAATCAAGGTAGAAACTATCCATAAAGGGTTAAAAGTACTTGCTCCTGACAATGGTCTCCGTGGAAAAAAGCGGAGAGAGAGTGAAAATATCTTCAACTCCCTCACCCGCTGGTTTAATTAGACTTTTAGAAACTGTTTAAATTTTACCGAAATATTTTTTATAATTGGACTGTCTATTTTTCTTTGCTACTATTTTGGTCTCTTTTGCGCATCTTTTTCACTTTTTCCTTTTGATTTAGCCCGCTAA
>Ga0129314_1001521_pt1 | contig 15838 bp, 14 predicted proteins | sample O1111metagenome_FD_94431 | JGI IMG/M metagenome (GOLD analysis project Ga0129314, IMG submission 94431) | Orangutan individual fecal microbial communities from fecal samples from Wisconsin, USA - O1111 metagenome | ecosystem: Host-associated > Mammals > Digestive system > Large intestine > Fecal...
AAAAGCCTGTGTCAGCAGGCGTTTGCGCCGCGCAGCGGCAGCTTTTCGGCCCGCTGCGCGGGCAGAAAAGCGAGGCATTGTGAAGGCTGTCGAAAAAGTCCGATGGACTTTTTCGACAGCCTGCGGCGGGCCGGATATTCCGGCCCGCCGTCTATTTTTTCTCTCACTGTGAAAAATTTCGCTCTTTCTGGACAACCCTTCCGGTTTGTAGTATGATAGTATTCAAAAGTATACCTCATCGCGGGAGGGCAGACGATGTCCGACAAAACCAAAAAACTGATCGCCGAGACCCTGTTGTCCATGGCCCAGCATAAAAACCTCGATAAGATCACGGTGACGGATCTGGTGGAGGCCTGCGGCATCTCCCGGCAGACCTTCTACTACCACTTTCAGGACATTCTGGACGTCATCGAATGGACCATCGGGCAGGCTGTTCAGAACGCTCTGGAACGGAGTCTGGCGGCCAAAACGCCAGAGGAGGCTACCCGGAATTTCGTGCTCATGGCCATCCAGCACCATGAACTGTTGGACAAAATGGTCTTCTCCCAGAAGCGGGATCAGGTGGAACGGCTGGTGATCCAGGGTGTCCGCACCTATTTGCAGGAACTGGCCCGCCGTATCGGGCCCAACAGCTCCATGAGTCTCTACGACCCTGAGGTGGTGTTGGATTTTTACACCTATGGCATCACCGGCGTCCTGCTGAACAACTGCGGAAAAACCTCTGTGGACGTGGACCGTCTGTCCAAGCAGCTTTGCCAGCTGTTTGAGGGACTGGACGGCAAGGGCAGATGAGTTCCATCTCTTTTCCCGTATGTTTCCGAACCGGAGAAGCGTGTTTTTGACACTTCTCCGGTTTTGTCTATACACTTGAGGAAATCTGACAGTGGCCGCGGCCCCCAATGTCTGCCATAATAGAGCAAGATATGGATGATCCCGCCGGTAAAGTCTTTCCGCGGCGGAATTGCCGGAAGCGCCCCAGGACGGTCCTTCCGGCTGCACATAAAAGTAGGAGACCATATGAATGAAGTAAGACCCCCGAAAAAGCCTCTGCTTTACTACTACGGCATTGTTCTGATCGTTGTGATGCTGTTCAACTTCCTGGCCATGCCCTGGCTGTCGGAGCACCAGATCAAGGACGTGGACTACAACACCTTCGTCACCATGACGGAGAACGGCGAGGTGGGCCGCGCCCAGATCCAGGAGCAGGACAACCGCATTCTGTTCACGGACAGGGAGGAAAAGACCATCTTCAAGACCGCCATGGTGCCTGACGACGATCTGCTGCCCCGTCTTTTGGCCGCCGGGGTCTCCACCACCGGCGAGGAGATTGAGCAGACGTCCTTCCTGGTGTCCCTGCTGGGATGGGTCCTGCCCCTGGTGATCTTCATCGCCCTGGGCCAGTTCATGTCCAGGAAGATGATGGAGAAGCTGGGCGGCCCCAACTCCATGATGTTCAACGCCGGAAAGAGCAACGCCAAGGTTTACGTAAAATCCTCCGACGGCATCAAGTTCACCGACGTGGAGGGCGTGGACGAGGCCGAGGAAAGCCTTCAGGAGATCGTGGACTATCTGCACAATCCGGACAAGTACCGGGAGATCGGCGCCTCCATGCCCAAGGGCGTGCTGCTGGTAGGCCCTCCGGGCACCGGCAAGACCATGCTGGCCAAGGCTGTGGCCGGTGAGGCCAACGTGCCCTTCTTCTCCATGAGCGGCTCCGAATTCGTGGAGATGTTCGTGGGCATGGGCGCCAGCAAGGTCCGGGACCTCTTTAAGCAGGCCAAGGAGAAGGCCCCCTGCATCGTGTTCATCGACGAGATCGACGCCATCGGCCAGAAGCGCAGCGGCGGTCAGATGGGCGGCAACGACGAGCGGGAGCAGACCCTGAATCAGCTGCTGACGGAGATGGACGGCTTCGAGGGCAACAGCGGCGTCATCATTCTGGCGGCCACCAACCGTCCCGAGTCTCTGGACCCCGCCCTGACCCGTCCCGGCCGCTTTGACCGCCGGGTGCCGGTGGAGCTGCCGGATCTGAAGGGCCGGGAGGCCATCCTGAAGGTACACGCCAGAAAGATCAAGGTGGCGGAGGACGTGGACTTCCTGCAGGTGGCCCGGATGGCCTCCGGCGCGTCCGGCGCGGAGCTGGCCAACATCGTCAACGAGGCTGCCCTGCGGGCCGTCCGGGACGGCCGGAAATTCGCCACCCAGGCGGACCTGGAGGAGAGCATCGAGGTGGTCATCGCCGGCTACCAGAAGAAGAACGCCATCCTCACGGACCACGAGAAGCGCATCGTGGCCTATCACGAGATCGGCCACGCATTGGTCGCCGCCAAGCAGACCAACTCCGCCCCGGTGCAGAAGATCACCATTGTCCCCCGCACCTCCGGCGCCCTGGGCTACACCATGCAGGTGGAGCAGGGCAACCACTACCTGATGAGCAAGGAGGAGATCGAAAACAAGATCGCCACCTACACCGGCGGACGGGCAGCGGAGGAGCTGATCTTCAACAGCGTCACCACCGGCGCCTCCAACGACATCGAGCAGGCCACCAAGCTGGCCCGGGCCATGATCACCCGCTACGGCATGAGCAGGGACTTCGACATGGTGGCCATGGAGACGGTGAACAACCAGTATCTGGGCGGCGACACCTCCCTGGCCTGCTCCGCCGAGACCCAGGCCCAGATCGACCGTCAGGTGGTGGAGCTGGTGAAGCAGCAGCACGACAAGGCGCTGACCATCCTGACGGAGAACCGGGCAAAGCTGGACCAGTTGGCCCAGTTCCTCTACGAGAAGGAGACCATCACCGGCGAGGAGTTTATGGAGATCCTCAACGGCTGATTGGGACTTCCCTTCCTTCGATACGCGGACATCCCGTGCCCCAATGGGGCACGGGATGTTTTCTGCTTTTGCCGTATTTACTTCAGGTAGGGCTCCGCCACGCGCTCGATGCCGTCGGGGTTGGCCTGGTTCCAGGCGGCGAAATCCATGCCGCTGGCTGCCACGATGCGGCCCAGCTCCACCAGGAACGCGGGAACTTCGCTCTCCAGGATGGTGCCCAGTTCCCGGCCCATGGTCTCCGCGCCCTGACGGCTCTCGCCGTTGACAAACAGGGCAAAGGCGGGCTGGGGCTTCTTGTCCACCAGCTTGGACGCACCCCGGAAGCCGATGACGCCGGTCTGGTGCGTGCCGCAGGAGGACATGCAGCCGGAGACATACATCTGGGGCAGAGCGCCGTCGGGCAGGTCCGCCGCCCGGACCGCCTCCACGCAGGCCGCCAGCAGGCCCTGGGAATCCCGGGTGCCCACCTGGCAGGTGGTGCCGCCGATGCAGCTGACGGACATCTCGAACAGGCTCCGGGCGCTGTCCGCCGTCACGTCCAGGACGCGGCGGGCCTCGTCGCCGGTGAGGTTGATGATGTAGGCCGTCTCGTCCGGGGACAGGCGCATCTCCGCGCCCTCGATGCCCGCCAGAGCGTCGCTGAGGGCGCACAGCGTCTCCGGGGCAGCCTGGCCGCCGATGGGATGCCACACTACGGTGTACAGCCCCGGCTGCTTCTGGGGCAGCACACGGCGGTCCTCCACGGTGGAGCCGTCTCCGGTCTTGGTGATGGTCTGGGGAGCGGGATGGATGTCCAGGTCCTCGCCGCTGGCCAGCACCTCCGCCAGCTTCTCCTGATAGGCCTTCACATAGGCCTCCGGACCGCCCAGGGACTCCTGCATATAGCGGGTGCGGGCCTTGCCCCGGTTCTCATAGTTGCCGTAGGCGCGGAAGGTCAGCCACATGGCCTTGATGTAATAGAGGATCTTCTCCGGCGCCACGGCCTCCGCCACTTTCACGCCGAAGCGGGGGTTGTTGCCCAGGCCGCCGGCGCTGTAGACATCGAAGGTGCCGTCGGGACGGGCGGCAAAGCCCAGATCCCGGTAGGTGGCGTGGGGCACGTTGGCGGGAGAGTTGGAGAAGCCCACCTTCAGCTTCCGGGGCATCTTCTCCGCCTTGACGAAGTGCATCAGGTACTCACCTGCGGCCTCTGCCCAGGGCAGCACGTCGAAGTACTCCCCTTCCTCTACGCCGGTCAGGGGCGAGCAGGTCACGTACCGGGGGAAGTCTCCGCCGCCGCCCATGGGGACAATGCCGCAGTCCAGAGCGCCCTCCATGATGGCACACACCGTCTCCGGCGCCAGGTCGTGGAGCTGGATGGTCTGGCAGGTGGTGAAATGAGCCCGGGGCACGGGATACGTCCGGATGGCCTTGGCCGTGAAGGCCAGCTTCTCCTTGGTCACGCGGCCCGCGGTCATCCGCAGGCGCAGCATGCTGGCCTTGCCGCCCTTCTGGGCATAGCTGCCATACAGGCCGGAGAAACCCTTGTAGGCCGCCTTGTCCAGCTCTCCGGCATAGAACGCCGCGGTCTTCTCCCGGAAAGCCGGCAGGTCCTGTTTCCAGCTCTGGGGATCAATGTTGTTCATTTTCTCTCCACTCTCTTTCATATAAATTCCGGTCATGTCCTCATTGGGAGGGAAGTTGATTTCATTGGGAAATACCGATTGAATCTATTATAAAATACCCATATACCGAAGTCAAATCCTCCGGCGGATTATTTGAGATTATTTCTTTTTTTGACGAAAAAAGCCGTCCGGCCCAGATCTTGTCCGGGCCGGACAGCCTGGTCTTTTGATCGGACGGACCGGACAGACCTTCGCCATGTGGACGTCCTCCGGGAACACCGCCAGGATGTCGCCGGGCCGAATGGTCACCCAGGCGTCCACAGGAGCCTCATAGGGGATGGAGTTCCCCGCCGTGTCGCAAGCTCAGTTGCAAGTCCGTGACAGCGGATATGTTGATTGGCACCGTCCGCAAATACACCAAGGCAAAGACCCTGACGCCCCGTATGCTCAATGAACTGATCGATCACATCGAAGTCCATCAGGCAGAGAAGATCGAAGGCGAATGGGTGCAGCACCTTGTGAACCATTACAACTGTGTGGGCGCTATCTTCATCCCCGATGTGTTCCCACTTCCGGCACCCCAGGTGTCGGTCAATACAAGAAAAAGCGTAGTTGTCAACTACACCCCCTGTGAACCCGCTGTGTAAAAAAGGCGAGTGCTCTTAACAGCCTTTCAAATGCTGTAAGAACACTCGCCATGGTGCCGGTGGCTTCAATCCGATATTTTCGTTTCATCCCCGGTCAAAAACCGACCGCGAATCCAGCGGAGCGAATCGCGGTCGGAAAGGAAGAGCAAGGGAGCGGGCGGATGACGTTCTTTTGTTCCATAGGAATAAAAGAAGAACGTCGGAGCAAAGCGGACTTTGCTCCGACGTGGAAAGCGCGAACAGTTTCGAGGCTCCAGTTTTCAGGTCTGCACCCAAACCCAAACCGAAGCCCAGCGAAGCGGGTTCGGTTTGGAAAGGAGGAGCAGCGAAATGAGCGCGCTCTGACTTTTGAAAAAAGTCGGAGCAAGCGATATGCAGCTTGCTCCGACGTGGTGCCGGTGGCGGGACTCGAACCCGCACGCCATCGCTGGCAATGGATTTTGAGTCCACCTCGTCTACCAATTCCAACACACCGGCTTAGCCCTCTTACAATACCACAGTTTCCCTGGAAATTCAAGAGGTTTTTTCACCGGCGCTTTGACACTTACTTCGTCACCAGCAGTCGGTCTCCCTCCAGCGTCAGACGGGCGGTGTCGCCGGAGTGCAGCGTACCGTCCAGCAGCTGCTCCGCCACTGCGTCCTCCAGCTTCTCCTGGAGGCACCGGCGCAGGGGACGGGCGCCGTATTTGGGGTCGTAGCCCTCCCGGGCCAGCTCCTCCACCGCGTCCTCGTCCGCCTGGAGGGTGATGCCCACGGCGGCCATCCGCTCCGCCGTGGCCCGGAGCATCCGCCGGGCGATCTCCGTGATGTCCGTCCGGCTCAAGCGGCGGAACACGATGATCTCATCCACCCGGTTGAGAAACTCCGGCCGGAAGGTTCGGCGCAGTTCGTCCATCACCGTCTCCCGTGTCCGGCGGAAGGCCGCCTCCTCGTCGCCGGAGGCGGCGCTGTCAAAGCCCAATCGCCCGCCGGAGGAGAGGATGTGCCCCGCCCCAACGTTGGATGTCATCACCACCACCGTGTTCCGGAAGTCCACCGCCCGGCCCTGGGCGTCGGTGACCCGGCCGTCCTCCAGAATTTGCAGCAGGACGTTCCAGACATCCTCGTGGGCCTTCTCGATCTCGTCCAGCAGCAGCACAGAGTAGGGCTTCCGGCGGATCTTCTCCGTCAGCTGGCCGCCCTCCTCATGGCCCACGTAGCCCGGGGGCGAGCCGATGAGCCGGGACACCGTGTGCCGCTCCATATACTCGGACATGTCCATCCGGATCAGCGCCCGCTCGTCGCCGAACATGGTCTCCGCCAGCGTCTTGCACAGCTCCGTCTTCCCCACGCCAGTGGGGCCGAGAAACAGAAAGCTGCCGATGGGCCGCCGGGGGTCCCGCAGTCCCACCCGGCTCCGGCGGATGGCCCGGGCCACCGCCCGGACGGCGTCGTCCTGCCCCACGATCCGCCGGTGGAGCTGATCCTCCATGTGCAGCAGCCGCTGCGACTCGTCCTCCGTCAGCCGGGTGACGGGGATCCCCGTCCAGCCGGACACCACCGCGGCGATGTCCTCCGCCGTGACGGGACGGTGGCCGCAGCTCCCCTGGCGGCGCTTCTCCCGCTCCGCCTCCACCTGCTGCTGATAGTTCTGCTCGATGTCCCGCAGCTCCGCCGCCCGCTCGAAGTCCTGGTCCATGACGGCGCCGTCCTTGTCCTTCCGCAGCTCCGTCAGCTTGGCCTCCAGGCTCTTCAGCTCCGGGGACAGCTCCTCCCCCTCCATGCGGACCCGGGACGCCGCCTCGTCCATGAGGTCGATGGCCTTGTCCGGGAGAAACCGGTCGCTGATATACCGCACCGACAGGGAAACCGCCGCCTCCAGGGCCTCGTCGGTGATGGTCAGGCGGTGGTGCTGCTGATACCGAGGCCGCAGGCCCCGCAGGATCTCCATGGCCGTCTCCCGGGAGGGCTCCCCCACCTGCACCGGCTGGAAGCGCCGCTCCAGGGCGGCGTCCTTCTCGATATACCGCCGGTACTCGTCCAGGGTGGTGGCTCCCACCACCCGGATCTCCCCCCGGCCCAGGGCGGGCTTGATGATGTTGGCGGCGTCCACCGCCCCCTCGGCGGACCCGGCGCCCACGATGGTGTGCAGCTCATCGATGAACAGGATCACGTCCCCGGCGGCCCGGACCTCCCCCAGGGCCTTCTTCACCCGCTCCTCGAACTCGCCCCGGTACTTGGTGCCGGCCACCATGCCCCCCATGTCCAGGGAGAACACCCGCTTGTCCAGCAACTCCACCGGCACGTCCCCCAGGACGATCTTCTCCGCCAGCCCCTCGGCGATGGCGGTCTTGCCTACGCCGGGCTCGCCGATGAGGCAGGGGTTGTTCTTGGTCCGGCGGGACAGGATCTGAATGACCCGGCCGATCTCCTTCTCCCGGCCGATGACCGGGTCCAGCTTGCCCATCCGTGCGTCGGCGGTCAGGTCCCGGGAGAACTCCCGCAGGGTCTTCAATCTGGCGTCGGAGGACTGGGGACTGGGGGCCGGAGGTCTCGTGCCGCCGGACCAGCCCCGGGGCTGCTCCCGGACCTTGTTCATGAGAATGCTGTAAAGTCGCCTCGGTTCACAGCCAGCCATCCGCAGGACCCGGACGGCCATGGTGCCCCCCTCTCGCAGCAGGCCCGACAGCAGATGCTCCGTGCCCACAAAGTTGCACCCGCCCCGGGCGGAGTCCTCCACGGCGATCTCGATGACCCGCCGGGCCTTGGGCGTCAGGCCCTGGGCCGGGTCCGTACCCGGCAGCCCCATCCCCACGGTGCGCTTCACGATCTCCACCGCCATCTCCGCGGTGAGGCCTGCCTCTGTCAGGACGGCGTGGGCCGTCCCCTCCTCCTCCCGCAGAAGGCCCAGCAGCAAATGCTCCGTGCCCACGTAGCCGTGGCCCAGCTCTCCCGCCGCCTCCTGGCTCAGCCGCAGGGCCTCCTCCGCTCTGGGTGAAAACCGGTTTTCGTTCATAACTGTGATCCGCTCCTTTCCGCCGCGGGGCCCCGCCGTCGCCGTCAGGACCCCCACATATGCTCAGTCTTTCCACTATTTTCTCATTTCATAACATCCCTCCGCGCTTTCGGCCGCAGTCGGAACGTCCCGTATGCTTTTGTGAACATTTTTGTCTAGTTAGTGTTAACAAACTTCCTTTTTTGCAGCTTTTCCGACGCTTTTCGAAAAATTTTCTCCCGGGACTTCCGGCTCTCCCCCTTGCATTTTTGAAAATATATGCTACAATGGGGATACAATTCATTTGGAGGTGTTTCCCATGGCCTATAAGATTACTTCTGCTTGCGTTAGCTGCGGTTCCTGCGCGGACGTCTGCCCCGCCGGTGCCATCAGCCAGGGCGATGATTCTTACGTGATCGATGCCGGCGCCTGCCTCGACTGCGGCTCCTGCTCCGACACCTGCCCCAACGGCGCCATCGTCCCCGCTGAATAATTGTGACGATACATAAAATCCCGCAGGTCAGTGCCTGCGGGATTTTATTATGTATTTTTATCCGGAAACATGCCCTTGCAGCGCTCCGGGATTTATCCTATAATATAAAAACATGGACTTACGGAGAGGAGGCGCGGCATGGAACACAGTGAGTCTCTCCGCCCCGGCGGATACCGGTTTTTCTATGACGACGCATTGTTCCGTCCCGGCACGGACTCCTTCCTTCTCTCCTCCCTGCCCCGGCTGAAGCCTGGCCTGCGGGTCTGCGACCTGGGCAGCGGCACGGGGCTGCTGGGATTGCTGCTGCTCCAGCGGGAGCCGTCCCTGACCGTCACCGGCGTGGAGATCCAGAGAGCCGCCGTCCGTCTGGCGGAGAAGGCCGCCGGGGAAAATGGCCTGACGGAACGGCTCACCACCATTCACGGGGACCTGCGGGACATCCGGAGGCTGCTGGGGGCCGGGGCCTTTGATCTGGCGGTATGCAATCCCCCCTACTACGCCCCGTCCAGCGGCGGCATTGCGCCGGAGGAGGCCCGCCGCACCGCCCGGTCGGAGGTGTCCTGCACCCTGGAGGACGTATGCCGGGCGGCGTCGTATCTCCTGCGGTGGGGCGGGGCCTTCTGTCTGGTCCACAAGCCGGAGCGGCTGACGGACCTGCTGTGCCTGCTGCGGGAGACCGGTCTGGAGCCAAAGCGGCTACGGTTCGTGGTGAACCGGACCGGGGCGGCGCCGTCCCTGGTGCTGCTGGAGGGCCGCCGGGGCGGAAAACCGGGACTGACCGTAGAGCCGCCCCTGATCCTGCAAAAGCCGGACGGCTCCCCCACGGAAGAACTGGACGCCATCTATTTTCGGACAACGGAGGACACGCCATGAGCGGAACACTGTATCTGGTGGCCACCCCCATCGGGAATCTGGGAGACTTCTCCCCCCGGGCGGTAGACACCCTGGAAAACGCCGATTTCATCGCCGCCGAGGACACCCGAGTGTCCATGAAGCTGCTGAATCATTTTGGCATCAAAAAGCCCCTGGTGAGCTACCACGAGCACAACCACGTCACCGCCGGACAGTCCATCCTGTCCCGGCTGCTGGCGGGAGAGACCTGCGCTCTGGTGACGGACGCCGGAACGCCTGCCATCTCCGATCCCGGCGAGGATCTGGTGCAGCTGTGCGCGGAGAACGGCGTGCCGGTGTATTCCATCCCCGGCTGCTGTGCCGCCGTCAGCGCTCTGGCGGTCAGCGGACTGCCAACGGGGCGGTTCACCTTTGAGGGCTTCCTGACCGTCAACAAAAAAAGCCGCCGGGAGCGGCTGGAGCAGCTGAAGTCCGAGGAGCGCACCATGATCTTCCACGAGGCCCCCCACAAGCTCCGCACCACCCTGGCGGACCTGCGGGACGCCTTCGGCCCGGACCGGCGCATCAGCCTGTGCCGGGAGATGACGAAGCTCCATGAGGAGACCATGCGCTGCACCATCGGGGAGGCCGTGGACTACTACGAGCTGACGGAGCCCAAGGGCGAGTACGTGCTGGTGGTGGCCGGCGCAGAGCCTGCGGAGGAGCCAGCCGCCACCCTGGAGGACGGCGTCCGCATGGTCCGGCAGCTCCGGGAGGAGGGTGCCCGGACCAAGGACGCGGTGAAGGAAGTGGCCACCCACACCGGCCTCAGCCGCAACGAGCTGTACGCCGCCGTGCTGGCGGCGGAGCGGGAGGAATAAGCCGCCGCTTTCCGATATAAAAGGACGGAGCCGCCGCGCAGATGCGCGGCGGCTTCTGTCTTGTGTAGTTCACGCCAGCATGACGTCCAGCAGCATCATCACCAGAAATCCGGCCATGACGCTGGCAGTGCCCACGTGGGAGTGCTCCCCCAGATGGGCCTCCGGGATCAGCTCCTCCACCACCACGTAGATCATGGCGCCGGCGGCGAAGGACAGGATCCAGGGCATGACGCCGCCGATGCTGCCCGCTGCCAGGACGGTCAGCAGTCCGAACACCGGCTCCACCACGCCGGACAGGGCGCCGCAGACGAAGGCCTTCCCGTTTCCCGTCCCCTGAGATTTCAGGGGCAGGGAGATGGCTGCGCCCTCCGGGAAGTTCTGGAGTCCCATGCCGATGGCCAGCGCCACGGCGGCGGGCAGCGCGCCGTTCTGGGCGGCCACGGAGAAGCTGAGGCCCACGGCCATGCCCTCCGGGATGTTGTGGAGCGTCACCGCCAGGACGATCATGGTGGTGCGCTTCCAATGGGCCGGCAGGCCCTCCGGCTCGTCGCTGCCGATGTGCAGGTGGGGCATCAGCCGGTCCAGCACCATGAGAAATACCCCGCCCAGCAGAAATCCGCCGCCCACCGGCAGCACCACGGAGCCGCCGCTGTTCTCCGCCATCTCCATAGCCGGCAGCAGCAGCGACCACACCGACGCCGCGATCATCACCCCGGCGGCAAAGCCCAGAAACACCCGCTGGGTGTTCCGGCCGATGTCCTTCCGGAAGAAAAACACCATACCCGCGCCCAGCACCGTGGCAAGGCAGGTAAAGCCCGTGCCCAGCGCCGCGTACAGCAGTTCTTTTTGCAGCATTTTTTGTCCCCTCTTTCATCATTCAGTTTTCCCTGCGGCAGGCCGCCCTCCCCCGTTTCCGGTCCGGACGGCCGCCGGAAAGGGGTCTTTTTTCCCTTTCCCTTCCCTGCGATATCATACCGCGAAATCCGCCGGGTGTAAATTTCTTTTTTCCGTCTTCCATAATTTTTTCAAAGGTTGTCAAACGTCGTAAGAAATCGTTTACGCAGTTTTTCTCTTTGTTCTTGCATTTTCGTTTACAATCCTGTATACTATAGGACGTTCCGAGGTCAAACCAGATGGCACACGCCATCGTAATGATTTAATAGGAGGAATTCATCATGGAAACCTATGGTCTGGAATCTCTGGGAATCATCAACGCTGCCGCCGTCTACCGCAATCTGACTCCCGCGCAGTTGACTGAGCACGCTCTGCGCCGCGGCGAGGGCAAGCTCTCCAACACCGGCGCGCTGGTGGTGAAGACCGGCAAGTACACCGGCCGCAGCGCCAACGACAAGTTCATCGTCGACACCCCCGCCGTCCACGACGAGATCGCCTGGGGCAAGGTGAACCGCCCCATTGAGAAGGCCAAGTTCGACGCCATCTACAGCAAGGTCATCGCCTACCTGCAGAACAAGGAGATCTTCATTTTCGACGGCTTCGCCGGCGCTGATCCCAAGTACACCCAGGCGTTCCGCATCGTCAATGAGCTGGCCTCCCAGAACATGTTCATCCACCAGCTGCTGCGCCGCCCCACCGCGGACCAGCTGAAGGACTTCAAGGCTGACTACACCATCATCGCCGCCCCCGGCTTCAAGTGCGTCCCCGAGATCGACGGCACCCGTTCCGAGGCCGCCATTCTGGTGGACTACGAGGCCAAGCTGGTGGTCATCTGCGGCACCCAGTACGCCGGTGAGATCAAGAAGTCCGTCTTCTCCGTCATGAACTACGTCCTGCCCAAGATGGGCGTGTTCCCCATGCACTGCTCCGCTAACATCGGCAAGGACGGCGACTCCGCCGTGTTCTTCGGCCTGTCCGGCACCGGCAAGACCACCCTGTCCGCCGAACCCAACCGCATGCTCATCGGCGATGACGAGCACGGCTGGGCCGACGACTCCGTGTTCAACTTCGAGGGCGGCTGCTATGCCAAGTGCATCAACCTGAGCCCCGAGGGCGAGCCCGAGATCTACAACGCCATCAAGTTCGGTGCCCTGGTTGAGAACGTGGTCATGGACGACGAGACCCGCGAGTTCGACTTCTATGACGACTCCCTGGCCGTCAACTCCCGCGTGGGCTATCCCGTGGAGTACATCCCCAACGCCGAGCTGTCCGGCATGAGCCCCAGCGTGCCCAAGACCGTCATCTTCCTGACCGCTGACGCCTACGGCGTGCTGCCTCCCATCTCCAAGCTGGACAAGAACCAGGCCATGTATTACTTCGTCTCCGGCTTCACCAGCAAGGTGGCCGGCACCGAGATCGGCATCACCGAGCCCGTGCCCACCTTCTCCACCTGCTTCGGCGAGCCCTTCCTGCCCCTGGATCCCTCCGTCTACGCCGCCATGCTGGCTGAGAAGGTGGAGAAGTCCGGCGCCAACGTGTACCTGGTGAACACCGGCTGGAACGGCACCGGCAAGCGCATGAAGCTGAGCTACACCCGCGCCATGGTCACCGCCGCCCTCACCGGCGCCATCGAGAAGGGCGAGTTCGTCACCGATCCCACCTTCGGCGTCCAGGTGCCCACCGCCATCGAGGGCGTGCCCTCCGAGCTGCTGATCCCCGAGAACACCTGGGAGGACAAGGCCGCCTACAAGGCAAGCTGCCAGAAGCTGGCCAAGAGCTTTGTGGAGAACTTCAAGAAGTACACCCACATGAGCGCCGAGGTCGTCGCCGCCGGTCCCAAGGCCGAGTAAGACGCCCGGTTTCCACCGCTGTTTCTTCCACTCCCCGGAGCGCTGCTCCGGGGAGTTTTGTTATCAAATTGTGATGATTTTCCTCTGCTTTCCATGATATGATCAGGGAAATATGAAAGCGAGGTTTCCGCCATGAAACGCTCCATCCCCCTGCTCCTGCTGCTGTGCCTGCTCGTCACCGGCTGCGGTCGAAAGCAGGCGGACCTGACGGTCTACGAGTACAACGGCTTCACCGTGGACACCCAGACCCAGACCATCACCCGCGGAGACGATGTATATCGCTATGCATTCTCCGGCAGCGAAGTCACCATCACCTATCCCAACGGCGCTGCGTATTGGTGGAAGTATGAGCAGAACGGCGGCGCCGGCGGCTGGAGCGGCGACTATGACACGGACCGTTACGCCGACGGCTGGGATCTGTTAAACGCCCTGTCCTACGAGCCGCCCCGGCAGTCCGGCGGCAGGAACGCCCCTGTGGGGCTGCTGCTGATCCCTGTGGGGCTGTTCCTCCTGATCTCTCCGCGCACCGTCTGGTATCTCAGCCATGGCTGGCGGTTCAAGAACGCCGAGCCGTCTGATCTGGCGCTGGGATTGAACCGGCTGGGCGGCGGAGCCGCGCTGGTCATTGGCGTATTGCTGCTGTTCCTGTGAACCGGGTGACTCCGCCCCGGCTCTCCCCCGCCGGTCCGCAGAAGGCCCTCCCATTTTGGGACGGCCTTCTTCTTTGCGCAGACAAGGAAAACCGCCCCCTCCCGGTCTTTCGGGAAGGGGCGGTCGCTGTGTTTGGGCGCGGTCACTCCAGGATATACACGGTGCAGCTCCGGCGGCCGAAGCTGATGCACTGCTCGTAGGTGTCGTAGTACAGGTCCACCTTGTTGCCCCGGACGCCGGTGTCCTCCGCCACGGCCAGGCCGTAGACCACCTTGCCGTCATCGGAGACGATATACAGCCGGGTGCCCAGAGGAATGACGCTCTTATCCACGGCCACGGTGCCCACCCTGACGGCGGTGCCGGAGGCGGTGCGGTAGCCCACTCCGTCGTAGCCGGAGGTGTAGGCGGTGGCGGTCATGGATCTGACGCCGGTGAATTTCAGTGTGGCGCCGGACTCAAAGGTCAGCACGCCGCTGCCGTCGCCGTTTTTGCTGACGCCGGCGATGCGGTCAAAGCCGTCGCCGCTGTCAGCTGTCTCAGGCTTGCCGGTGCCCACCAGGATGCGCTCCGTAACGGCGGTGGAACTCTCCTCGCCCACCAGCTGCCGGGATACCAACTCGCCGCCGGAGTACACCACCTCATAGACGGCGGTACGGATGCCGTTGCGGCCCTCCTGCTCCACCACCTCGGTGCCCTCGGGCAGGCTGGGGGTGAGGATGCGCTCCGTCTCGTAGGCCACGGCCTCGCTGGAGCGGTCATAGTAGGTGAGTTCGGAGTCCACCGTCACCTCCACGCCGCTGTCGGACAGGTCCACCAGAACCATGTCCAGCGGACCGGGCTCCACCTGGAACCGGCCCAGCAGCGCGGAGATGGTCTCTCTCCGGGACAGGCCGGAGACGGTGCCGCCGTTCCAGTGGATGGTGACGGGGGTATCCTTTTTCAGCGTGACCTGGAAGCCCCCGGTGCCGGTGCCCAAATAGAGGAACTGCGAGGAGAAATCCTTCAGCGTCTCCTCCTTCGCCGCGCCGTCCAGCACAATGGCGGAATCGGTGCTGCCGGTGAGGATATACAGGGCGCTGGCCTGATTGGTGGAGAACAGTCCGGCGCAGGTGACGGCGGCCGCCACGAGCAGCACCGAGGACAGTCTGCTCCAGAACCGGTGCAGCGTCTCCACGGAAAATGCGTGTTTCAAATGATTACCTCCTAAGCGTTTTCCAGTTTGTCTCCGGCCCGGGATCCGCGCCCGGACCGCCGGACGGAATGCCAGTGGCGGTGCTCAGCCGGAGAAGAAAACAAATTGTTACTTTTGTTACCGCTTGGGAAACTGGGCAGAGTATACACCAATCACCCACTTCTGTCAAGTTTTAAGGTGAAAAGCAGTGTTATGTCTCCCACTTTCTCTCCAATTTCTCAAAATCAGACTTCCTCTATTTGGAAATTAGAATCGAAAAGTAACAAAAGAATTACAACTGTTTCAAAAAGGTATAGTATTCACTTTTTCTGCATTTTATTCCTTGAATTCTCCAGAAAATCAGCAAAATACGGAACCATCATCCGGTTTTTATCGGATGGGCGTTCCCGCCTTCGGCGGCGTCCCCCGCCCCCCGGCGGACACTGGAAGCGGTATGTGGCCGGGGGCCGGTGCGCACAGGAACCGTGAGACGAAAAGCACCGGCTCCGCGTCCCTGCGAAGCCGGTGTGAAAAGCTGTTCCGGCGGGTCTTCCCCGCTCATGTTTCGTCGGGCCGCGTCTCCAGCGTGAACCAGAACAGGCTGCCCTGCCCCGGCTGGCTCTCCACGCCGAACCGGGCGCCGTGGCGCTTCAGGATCTCCCGGGTGATGGCCAGGGCCGGCACCGCGCACACGGACAGTGCCACGGCCAGCACCGCGGCGGCGACCGCCGCCTTTTTGATGGTTCTGTTCATATGATCCACTCGCTTTCCAGAGATTCTGCCAACCGGCAGTATGTAAGGATCGCGCGTCCGGATGGAATCTCCGTGGAATCCGTTAGGAATTTGTGTGGAATTTGAGGCGGAAGCATCGTTAACGATGCTCCCGCCTCAGGCTGTCGAGAAACCCGGTTGCGCAATTAGGCGGCAACCGGGTTTTCAGCACATATTCGGGAAAATAGAATCGAAAATAGGAAATGGGCAGAGTCATTCCATTTCCACCTTGCCAT
>Ga0129314_1001523_pt1 | contig 15815 bp, 11 predicted proteins | sample O1111metagenome_FD_94431 | JGI IMG/M metagenome (GOLD analysis project Ga0129314, IMG submission 94431) | Orangutan individual fecal microbial communities from fecal samples from Wisconsin, USA - O1111 metagenome | ecosystem: Host-associated > Mammals > Digestive system > Large intestine > Fecal...
GGAAAAAGCCAAAATCATCAGAGTTTCGTAGGGGCGATGAAAATCGCCCGAAACCTGGGATTTTAGCGAGCACCCCGATGAATGATGAAAGCCATCCCGGCTCCCTCCCTGAGGGAGCCGGGAATGGGGCTGTACCATTCAATATGCAGCTCAGAAACCGCAACGTTGCGGGCGATTTTCATCGCCCCTACTGTGCACGAGATATTTACTCGTGTAATTGTCATGGCAAAAATCCCCCAGCCAATGGCCGGGGGATTTGCTTTAGGGGGTTAGCCCTGGATTAGGTCTACGGTGGACAGGTCCCATTCCTCGTGGATTTTGGGCACATCGGAGATGAGGCGCTTGGTGTAGGCTGCCTGGGGATTCAGGATGACCTCGTCTGCCTTGCCGAACTCCACGAATTTGCCGTGCTCCATAATATACACGGTGTCGGAGATGTAGTAGGCCAGGCCAATGTCGTGGGTGATGAAGATGATGGTCATGCCGATTTCGTCCCGGAGCTGTAGGAGCATATCCAGGATGGTGGCCCGGGAGCAGGCGTCCACCATGGAGGTGGGCTCGTCGGCCAGGAGAATCTTTGGCCTCAGCAGGAAGATGCGGGCAATCATCAGCCGCTGCATCTGGCCGCCGGAGAGCTCGAAGGGGTACTTATTGGTGAGCTCTGCGAATTTCAGGTTGACGAAGGAGCAGGCCTCGGTCATCATCTCGATTTTCTTCTCCATGGGCAGGTGCTTACCGCCGCGCATATTGATGCAGTCCAGCAGCACGGCATCAATCTTATGGAAGGAGTTGTAGGAGGAGAAGGGGTCCTGGAAGATGGCCTGGATGCCCTTCCAATAGGCGTTGCGCTTTTTGGAGCTGGAGATATCCCGGGGCTTGCCCTGGAAGAGGATTTCTCCCTCGGTATGGTTCAGCAGGCCCAGGAGAATTTTGGACAGGGTGGTTTTGCCGGAGCCGGACTCGCCTACGATGGAGACGAACTCCCCCTCGTGGAAGTCGAAGCTGACATCGTTGACGGCGATGGTCTTCTTTTCACCGTAGCCGAAGACCTTGGTGACATGGCGGCCACTGAGGCACAGGGGGGCATTGGAAAAATCCTTGGCAGAGGCGATGCGTTCTTCACTCATGGCTGTATACCTCCTTCAGTTCGTCCACGCCCATCAGGCAGCGATACATCCGGTTGTCGCCGAACTCCCGCTCGGCGGGACTGTTGAACCGGCACTCCGGCTTGGCGTATTTGCAGCGCTCAGCAAAGCGGCAGCCTGCCGGGGGGCGCTTCAGGTTGGGGGGCGTGCCGGGAATGGCGGTGAGCTTGTGGCCCCGGGTACCCTCCTCGGGCACCAGGATGGAGCCCATCAGGCCGTGGGAATAGGGGTGGACAGGGTCAAACACCATTTCCTTGGCGGTGCCCCGCTCTACGATTTGACCGGCGTACATAACCATGATATCGTCGGTGACGTTATACAGCAGGGGCAGCTCGTGGGTGATGAAGACCATGGCCTTGATATAGCCCTTCTCCATCAGCTCCCGCATCATTTTAATGACCATTTTCTGGCTGGTGACGTCCAGGGCAGAGGAGGGCTCGTCGGCAATCAGAACCTTGGGGTTCAGGATGGTGGACACGGCAATGACGGTGCGCTGCTTCATGCCGCCGGAGAGCTCCACGGCGTGCTGGTCCAGCACCTTGGCGGGCAGACCCAGCTCGGCGAAGCGCTTCTCGGCCTTGGCCCGAATGTCCTTCTTGTCTGCCTTGGGGTCGTGGGCGTGTACCACGTCCTCGATGAAGCGGATGATTTTCTGGGTGGGGTTCAGAGCGTTCATGGCCGCCTGGGGGATGTAGGCAATCTCGGAGCCCAGGATGGATTTCCGGACGGTATCCGGGTCCATGCCGGAAATATTCTTTCCGTCGATGATAATGTCGCCGCTGATATAGTGCAGGGGGGCGAAGTAGTAGCCCATCAGGCTCAGGGCCAGGGTGGACTTGCCGCAGCCGGACTCACCGGCGATGCCCATGGACTTGCCCTCTTCAATCTTGAAGGAGACACCGTCCACGGCGTAGACACTCTCGCCGAAGCGGGTGACGTATTTGGTTTTCAGGTTGCGAACCTCCAGCATCACACGGCCGGAAGATTTCTTCTCCATATTCTCGTTCGCCATAACTGCCTCCTTAGTCTCTCAGGGTGGGGTTAAAGACCTGGTCCAGACCGGTGTTCATCAGGTTCAGGGAGAAGGAGATGAGGGTGATGGTCAGGATGACAGGCAGGTAGGCCCACCAGGTTCCGTTGATGTGTGCGGAGTAGCTCATGGCCCAGTTCATCATCAGGCCCAGGGTGGGGGTGACGGTGGTCTTGGGGCCCAGGCCCAGCAGGGAAAGCTGCGCCTCGCTGAGGATGCCGGAGGACACCTGGAGGATAAAGGCCATGACAACGTAGGATGCGATATAGGGCAGAATGTCGGTGACCACAATCCGAATCAGGCTGTGGCCGGAGAGCTTGGACAGGTTTACATGGTCACGGTTACGCAGGGAGATAACCTGGGAGCGGACGGAACGTGCCGTCCAGGTCCAGCTGGTGAAGCCGATGACCACGGCCACGGTGGTGGGGCCCCGAAGCTCCGGGCTGATGGAATAGGAAATCAGAATCAGCAGAATGAAGCCGGGAATCACGGTGAACAGGTTGGTGACGAACATGATGATATCGTCCACCACGCCCCCCACATAGCCGGAGAGCAGACCCAATGTCAGGCCGATAAGGGTGGCCACCACACCCGCCACCAGGCCCACCACCAGGGAGGTCTTGGTAGCGCCCACCAGCTCCTTCAGCACGTCCCGGCCAAAGTTGTCGGTGCCCAGGGGCAGCCGCTTCACGTTGGCCACGGTGCCCACGTTGACATAGTCGTTTTTCTTGATGGTGCTCAGGGTCTCGCCGTCGGAGACCACGGTGAGGTTTTCGGCGGTTTGCAGCGCCAGCAGAGCATCGTTCAGCCGCTTATACTTCTTTTGGGCGGCGGAGGTCATGCCCTTGGGCTTGAAGGTGGAATCGTAATTCTCGTGCCAGAGCTTCAGCAGCTCCTCGGTGTCGGAATAGTCCACGCCCTCCAGGCTCACGCCCTTCAGGCCCAGCCACTCCACCATCAGCACCCGGTCGGAATCGCTGAGGGCCCGGGCCAGGCGCTTGTCCTCGGCATCGGGCAGGCGCAGGGTCTCCCGCTCCCGGTCGGGGTTGGTTTTGGCGGCATCGTACAGCGAGACATAGGTGCCGGGCCTGGCAAAGGTGCCCACGCCAATCTGCTCCAGGGGGCTGCCGGGATTGATCAGGGGGTAGACAATAATCATCACCATCAGAAACAGGAAGATTACGAAACCCGTCACGAATTTGGAGGAGTGGAAAATATTACGCAGCGTGCTTTTCATAGGTCATGCCTCCTTCCTTAGTCCACCTGAGCAGCCTTAACCCGGGGATCGATCAGGCCGTAGACAATGTCCAGCAGGAAGTTTGCCAGCAGGACCATGACGGTGATAATCAGGGTACAGGCGGAAATCAGGGGGTAGTCGGCGGCCACCACGGCCTTGTACATGGTGTTGCCCAGGCCGGGGTAGGAGAAAATCTTCTCCGCCACCAGAGCGCCGCCCATCATGGTGCCCAGGCTCATGGCCAGGCCGGTAATCTGGGGGAGCATGGCGTTGCGGAACACATAGCCCACAATCTTGCGGTCCTTGATGCCCAGGAAGCGGCTGTACTTGACGTAGTCGGCGTTCAGCTCGTAGATGGACATGGAGCGCATACCGATGGCCTGACCGCCGACACTGATGATAACGATGGACCAGAAGGGCAGCTGATAGTGGGAAATCACAGTCTTGATAAAGGGCCAGGAGAGATTGGGAATCATATCACTGGCATAGCCGCCGGCCAGAGGTGCAATCTTCAGATTGACACCGAAGACCACCAGCAGCACAACTGCCATAGCAAAGGCAGGAACATTTCCGAAGAAGATGGACACCGGGAGCAGGACCTTATCGAAGCCCTTCTTCAGGTAGGCGGCCATTGCGCCCAGGACGTTGCCCAGAATCCAGCCCACCAGGATGGCGGGCAGCTGCAGCGCCACTGTCCAGCCCACGGAGGAGGCCAGGATATCGCTGACTTCCCGGGGGTACTGACTAAAGGATTTTCCGAAATTGCCGTGGAACATATTCTTGACAAACATGCCAAACTGCACCACCATGGGCTTGTTCGTGCCGAACTCCTCTTGGTAGTGCTCGTAGATTTCCCGGACAGCGGCAGCGTCGGACATACCGGCGGCCAGCTTGCCGGTGATGGAAGAAACAGGGTCAGAAGGCATCAGCCGGGGCAGGACGAAGTTTAGGATGACGGCAAACACCAGCGTGATAAGGAACCACAGCAGCTTTTTGCCGAAGTATTTTCTGTAACCTTTCATTAGCGCACCCTCCATTGGTTTCTGTTTAGTGCAGAAGGCAAAATCCGCCGCCGGTGCCGGAATACGCACCCGGAGAGGGCCCGGATGCCGCCCGGCTCCCGGGTAGGGAAAGGCGGCATGGGGGTTTTGCATTCATTTGAGAAGAGGCCATGCCCCGGTTGCCCAGGGCATGGCCAGTGCTCAGTCAAATATTAGCCGACGAGTTCCAGGTCGTACAGAGCAGCGATGCCGTAGCCATCGGTGCAGTCCATGGGAGGAATGTTGCGGCCGTCGTCGCCGGTGGGGAAGTTGGTCCAAACGCTCTCGTTGACAGCGTGGAACACGGAGGGACGATACATCAGAGCGAAGCTGGGCACATCGGTCAGGTAAATCTTAACCAGCTCGGTGTACAGCTTAACCAGCTCGTCGTGGTCGGTGGTCAGGGGGATTTCAGCCAGGATCTTGTCAGCCTCTTCGTTGACGTACTGGCCCCAGTTGCCGGACCAGTTGTTCTGCAGGCCAACGAACTGGCTGGACAGGAACTGGTTGCAGCGGCCCCAAGGCATAGAGGGAGCGGCAGCGTCGGGAGACCACATGAAGATGGCGTACTCAGTCTGAGAGGGGTCGGTGAAGCGGGTCTGCATGATGTCCCACTCGGGGTACTCGGGCTCGATGGAGATGCCAATCTTGTCACCAGCGGCGGCAACAATCTGCATGGCAGCCTGCCAGTCGGACCAGCCGTTGGGGCAGACGGCGTTCAGGGTAATCTTCTCGCCGTTGTATTCACGCCAGCCGTCGCCGTCGGAGTCCAGCAGACCGGCCTCGTCCAGCAGCTTGTTGGCGCCGTCGATGTCGTTGCCGGCCCACTGCAGGTCCTTAACGGCCTCGTGGTCGTACAGAGCCTGCTCACCAGCGGTGGGGTTCATCAGGGAGCGGGGAACCTCGGCGAAGGTGGGGGACTGGTTGGTCATGGCGTTGGCAATGATGGCCTCGTAGTCGGTAGCCATGGCAATGGCCTTCCGCAGGGCGGGGTTCTCAGAGATCACGGGCAGGTTCATGTTGTACCATGCGGTGGGCATGGTCAGGCACACGCCGTAGGGAGCTTCATCATAGTAAGTGGAGATGGGCAGGTCGTCATTCAGCCACAGGTTCTGGATGTTGCCGATGAACTGCTGGCAGACATCCACTTCACCGGCCTTCAGGGCCAGCTCACCGGCAGCGTTGTCGGCGTAGATAACGTGGGCCAGATACTTGGGAACCGGCAGCTTGCCCCACATGGACTCGTCTGCGCCCCAGTAGTTGTCGTCACGAATCAGGACAACCTTCTGGTCGTCGGTGTAGTACTTGGTGTAGGGGCCGCTCCAGACAACGTCTTCACCGGCATCGTTGAGGATCTTGGTGGGATCGTTGTCGTTGCGCTCGCACAGGGTCTTGATCCAGGCAGCCTGGGCGATGGGGGTGCCGCAGATGAAGTCCTCAACCTTCAGGGGGTTGACGGGCTTGCCATCCTCGGTCAGAGTGGTCTTGATAACGAAGGTCTTGTCGCCGGTGGCTTCGATGCCGGCAATGTAAGCCTTGTTGCCGGCGCCGACGCCGTTGTTGGTCAGCACGCCCACGTCCCAGGTGGCTACCACGTCAGCAGCGGTGACGGGGGTGCCATCGGACCAGTGAGCAGCGTCCTTCAGGGACACGGTCATCTCGGTCAGGTCGTCGTTCCACTCATAGGCGTCGGCCAGCAGGCCGGTCTTCTCGCCGGACAGAGGGTTGAACATAAACAGAGTCTCAAACATGGTGGTACGGTAGCCGCCGGCGCCACCGGCGATGGCCATAGCATTGTTCTGGTTGGTGCCAACAATGTTCCAGCTGTTGACAGCGCCCCACTGCTGGCCTGCGAAGTACAGGGTCTCTTCACGGGGGAGAACGACGTCGCCGTCGGACATGCCGACAACGCCGGATGCAGAGGTGCCGCACACTGCGAACAGGCCGCAGACCATGGCAGCAACTAGCAGCATTGCAAAGAGCTTAGTGGTTTTCTTCATGATGAATCCTCCTTGTTATTTTGTTAAAACCCGTTGGCGGGCAATAACTACAATGTAAATGCGGGAAGGGAGCCCTATCCAAGCCTTCGGATGGTGGCCCCGGGAATCAGGGAGCAGGGAATGCGCTGCACCCGGGGGATAAAGGTGGGGCCCTCTTCCACGGCCCGCACCAGCTCATTGGCACAGGCGATACCCAAAGATACCGTATCCTGCTGGACGGTGGTCAGGGAGATGACCTTGCCCACGGAGATGCCGTCGTAACCCGCAGCGCTGACATCCCGGGGAACGGACAGGCCCATGCTCTCCAGCTCCCGCTTGCCGCCGAAGAAGGAAAAATCGTCGGGGTACAGGATGCAGGTGGGGGGCTCCGGCAGGCTCATCAGCTCCCGGGTGGCGGCAGCGGAGAGGCTGCCCTCGTGATACAGGCTGGAGCGGATGTATTCCGGCGGGATTTCCAGGCCCAGCTGCTGACAGGTGACAACAAAGCTGGCCCGGCGGACCCGGGTAACGGCGCTGTCTTCGCCGAAGATGGCGGCAATGCGCCGGTGGCCCTGGCTGTAGGCGTATTCCAGAAGCTCCCGGATGCCGCTGACGTTATCAGACTCTACGCAGCTGCAATTATTGAAATGGTAGTCCAATGTCACCACCGGAACACCGGTGCGGACGAACTCCGCCACGGCATCGGCGGCCGTCTCGGATACCAGCACCGCCACGCCGTCGCAGCTGCGGAAGCGGACATGGCTGACATAATCTGCCCCCCAGGGGCCCGGGCGGCTGCTGATGAGGGTGGTGTCGTAGCCCAGCTCCTCGGCCCGGCGCTTGAAGCTGTCCAGAACATAGGCAAAAAACTCATGGGTCAGGCCGCTGCTGGTGCCGTCGTCGAAGATGACGCCCAGGTTGTGGGAGCGGCTGGTTTTCAGAGCCCGGGCGGCGGAATTGGGGGTATAGCCCATGTCGGCAGCCGTCTGCTGAATCCGGGCGGCGGTCTCGGCGCTGATATCGGGTGCGCCGTTGAGCGCCTTGCTGGCAGTGGCCACGGAGACCCCGCACTCCTTCGCCAGCATCTTTAATGTAACCATAGTTTTTTGTCCTTTGTAGTTTGGCGGGAAAATCGAAAACGTTTTCCTTTATTTCTGATTATAGTTTTGCCGGAATGGTTTGTCAAGAGTTGTGAATAAAAAACAAACGAGGGCGAAATTATTTGTCCATTTCGTGCAATTTGCTTTCCCGGTTTTGTGCAAAGCGACAATGGTTCTCTTTTCTATGTTGACATTTCACAAGAAATATCCTATAGTGACCTCGTAAACTTGGCTACTCTTTCGAAATCGTATTCGGAGGTATTCACATGAAAAAACTTTCCCTGAACGGCGCCTGGGTGCTGGACATCCCGGGCAGCGCCTTCCCCCGCATCCATGCCACTGTCCCCGGCTCCGTGTATCACGACCTGCTCACCGCAGGCCAGATTCCGGACCCCTTCTACCGGGACAACGAGAACGAAGCCCTGAAAATCATGGACAATGACTTTGTCTACAGCCGGGATTTCCAGGTTCCCGACCAGCTGCTGAGCAGCCGGCAGGTGCTGCTCCACTGCGACGGACTGGACACCCTGGCCACCATCGCCGTCAACGGCGTGGAGGTGGGCAAGGCAAAGAACATGCACCGGGTCTGGGAGTTCGACGTGAAGTCCGCATTGAAGCCGGGGCAGAACCACATCACCGTGAAATTCGACTCCCCCACCCGCTTTATTAAAGAGGCCTACGCCCAGTCCATTGCCGACGGCTCCTCCGACGCCATGGTGGGCTTCCCGCTGCTGCGTAAGGCCCACTGCATGTTCGGCTGGGACTGGGGCCCCCGTCTGCCGGATGCAGGCATCTGGCGGGATATCTCCATCCTGGGCATTGACACCGCCCGGATTCGGGACGTGCTGGTGGAGCAGACCCACTGCCAGGGCAAGGTGACCCTGACGGTAAACACCCACATTACGGAGCTCACCGGCACCGCCCCGGTGGCCGTGAAGGTGACGGCCCCAGACGGCACCGTCCTCACCGCCCAGGAAACCCAGGCGGTAATTGAAATTCCCAATCCCCAGCTCTGGTGGCCCAACGGCTTGGGGCAGCAGCCCCTGTACACCGTAGAGGTCACTCTGGGAGACGGACTGGACAGCTGGTGCCGCCGCATCGGTCTTCGCACCATGACGGTAACCCGGAAGAAGGACCAGTGGGGCGAGAGCTTCTGCCACTGCGTCAACGGCGTGGATGTCTTCGCCATGGGCGCAGACTACATCCCCGAGGACAATCTGCTGCCCCGGGTGAATCCCGCCCGCACCCGCCGGCTGCTGGAGGATGCCAAGCTGGCCAATATGAACTGTGTCCGGGTATGGGGCGGCGGCTACTATCCCGACGACTTCTTCTATGATATCTGCGACGAGCTGGGTCTGCTGGTGTGGCAGGACTTTATGTTCGCCTGCGCCGTGTATAACCTCACCGACGACTTCGAGGCCAACATCCGGGCAGAGTTTATCGACAATGTCCGCCGCCTGCGGCATCACGCCTCCCTGGCCCTGCTGTGCGGCAACAACGAGATGGAGGAGTTTGTGGCCGTGGGCGAATGGGTGGACAACAAGCGCCAGGTGGCAGACTATATCAAGATGTACGAGTACATCATCCCCAAGATTGTCCGGGCGGAGGCACCCCAGGTGTTCTACTGGCCCGCCTCCCCCTCCAGCGGCGGCAGCTTCGACGAGCCTCAGGATCCCAGCCGGGGCGACGTCCACTACTGGGACGTGTGGCATGGGCTGAAGCCCTTCACCGACTACCGGAACTATCTGTTCCGCTATGTCTCCGAGTTCGGCTTCCAGAGCTTCCCCTGTATGCAGACCATCGAATCCTTCACCGCCCCGGAGGACCGGAACATCTTCTCTTATGTAATGGAGAAGCACCAGCGCAACGCCTCTGCCAACGGCAAGATTGTCTCCTATCTGTCCCAGATGTATCTGTATCCCAAGGACATTGACCTGCTGGTGTATGCCTCTCAGCTGCTTCAGGCCCAGGCCATGCAGTACGGTGTGGAGCACTGGCGGCGGCATCGGGACGGCAACCACTGCATGGGCGCAGTGGTATGGCAGCTCAACGACTGCTGGCCCGTGGCCAGCTGGGCCTCCATTGACTATTTCGGCCGCTGGAAGGCACTGCACTACTACGAGAAGCGGTTCTTTGCCCCGGTGCTGATTTCCTGCCACGAGGAGGGCATCCTCAGCCAGAACACCAACGTCAACGCCGAGCCCTTCGCCCTGAAAAAGAGCGCCCGGCTGAATGTGAGCAACGAGACCATGCAGCCCTTCCAGGGCAAGGCCCACTGGGCCCTGCGCCGCCCGGATGCCAGCATTATCCAGAGCGGCACCTTCGATGTGGACGTCCCGGCCCTGAGCACCCAGTGGATGCCGGAGCAGGACTTCTCCAGCCAGGCCACCTATGACTGCTACTATTCCTACAGCCTGGAGGATTCCCGGGGCCACCTGGTGGGCCAGGGCAGCGTGCTGTTCTGTGCCCCCAAGCACTTCCACTTCGCCGACCCCGCCCTGGAGGTGAAGCTGGAGGGAGACGAAATTCTGGTCACCGCCCAGGCCTATGCCCGGAGCGTAGAGCTCCAGGCCGGTGCCGACGTGCTGCTGGAGGACAACTACTTCGACATGGACGCCGGAACCCGCCGGGTGAAAATCCTCCGTGGCACCCCCACCCAGGTAACCGCCCGCAGCGTCTTCGATATCCGATAACCCCCCGCCCCCCTCCCCACCCCCGGGGAGGGGGATATTGCACTTTGGCCTTTTTTCAGGCGGCACATTGAATGGTAAAATGTAAAATCTTCTGAGTTTTCGTAGGGGCGATGAAAATCGCCCGAAACCTTCCGGTTTCTGAGCTGCACATTGAATGGTACGCACCAAATCCCGGCTCCCTCCCTGAGGGAGCCCGGAGGGGGCGCTCTTTCCCGGCTCCCTCTCTGAGGGAGCTGTCGAGCGAATGCGAGACTGAGGGAGTGTACTTCGATGAACGCAACCACTCAAAAATTTCAGAGTTCATATGCGCTGGTATGTAAACCATCGGCCCGGAGCAACCATCGGACGGCACTCCCTCAGTCACGCCCTGCGGGCGTGCCAGCTCCCTCAGAGAGGGAGCCGGGATGGGGCTGTACCATTCAACGTACCGCCCGGAAACCGGGAGCGTGCGGGCGATTTTCATCGCCCCTACGAAACTCAGGAATTTTTAGATTTTACCATTCATCGTAGTACACTCCCTCAGTCACGCCCTGCGGGCGTGCCAGCTCCCTCAGAGAGGGAGCCGGGATGGGGCTGCACCATTCAACGTACCGCCCGGAAACCGGAAGCGTGCGGGCGATTTTCATCGCCCCTACGGAGGCGCATTTACCCTTTTACCGTTCAACGAACGACGGCTCCCTCAGAGAGGGAGCCGGGGCGGGGGGGATTATTTATGGGTGGGGGGCAGGTTGGGTTTGGCGGTAGTAGGCCTCCTTTTGGGCGTACATGGCTTTGTCCGCTTCTCTGGTGAGCTTTTCTATGGAGTAGGTTGGATAGTCTGCGGCGAAGGCGCAGCCGGTGGAGAGGCTTAGGGCTTTTACCTTGGTGCCGGACCAGGCGGCCAGGGTTTGGGTCAGGGTGGCCAGGATTTCCTGGGCCTGGGAGCGCTGCATATTGCCCAGGACTACGAACTCGTCTCCGCCGATGCGGAAGGTTTTGCCCCTGTCACCCACGGCCTGGGTGATGCAGTGGGCGGCCCCGCAAATCAGCTCGTCCCCGGCGCTATGGCCCAGGGCATCGTTTACCCCCTTCAGGCCGTTGATGTCCATCAGGAATACGGTCAAATCCCCGGGGAGGGGGCCGGAATACTGCTCCATGGCCTCATGGTATGCCAGGCGGCTGAACACCCCGGTCAGGGGGTCGATGGAGATTTTCACCCGCTGCTCCAGGAGCTTCCGGTTCATCCGGATGCGCTGGGACGTATAATACTCATAAACCCACCGAATCAGGATGCAGACAATGCTGAACAGGCCCACAAAGGCCGCCAGTGTCTGGAGCAGAAAGGCGGTGAGGTTTTGGCCCAGGGGGCCCTCCACGGTGATTTTCTGGACGGCCAGCTCCCTGAAAATAACCTTTCGCAGAAACAGCACACACAGGATTCCCGTGACTATCGCACCGATTTCCGCATAAATCAGCAGCTTTTGGTGGCCAGGCTCCCAAACCAGGTCGTTGGCTTCGCACAAATCCTCCATATGCCTTTTCACCGACTCCCGGGACAGGGCCCAGTGGATGCAGCAGCAGCCCGCCGCCGCCAGGGCATAGGAAAGCCAGTCCCGGAACATGGGATAGGAGAACAGATTTTCCAGAATCATCTGCCGCAGCATGGGGAAGAAGGCATACAGCGCCCCGAAAATGCACACACCATGGAGGAAGGTACTGACCACGGCAATTCCCCCAATTCCCAGATACACATGCCTCCGGGGCTTGCGGAAATAGAGGCCGTACAGCCAGCCGGAGATCGCCGCAAACACCACCCGGGCCGCCGCCAGCATCAGTGAGCCCAGGGGCATCCCGCTGACAAAGGGAGAAAACAGCCGGTCCAGCTGGGAGGGGGTATAGGAGCCAATCCACATGGATGTGGCAGCAAAGACCAATGCCACCGCCACACTCCCCCGGGCCCCCAGCATCATAGCCGCCGCAATCACCAGAACGTGCTGGGTGGTGGTGGAAATGCCGGGAAGCTCAATATACCCCAAATACGAAAAGGCAAAAACCGCCTCCAGCGCCATAAGCATCCGGATGATTTCCCACAATTTCTTTTTCGTCAGGGAAATTCCATATACCTGCTGAAAACGCTCCATCTGCGTTCCCTCCTAATATGTATCTTACTCCGCTCCATTCCTCAGCCAGGAGGAAATTCCGGTGCCATATATTTGAGCCCTTTCCCTTGCCCATCCTGTAACGTACAGACGTATTTTACCACGTTTCCTTTACCCCCGCAAGCCTATAAAGCTCGTGTTTCGACATAGTGTGCAAAGAATCGCCCGTCCCCGGCTCCCTCTCTGAGGGAGCTGTCGAGCGAATGCGAGACTGAGGGAGTGTAGTACGATGAACGTAAACGCTCAAAAGTTTCAGAGTTTATAAGAGAATGTGAGTAAACCGTAAGCCTCAATCAACCATCGGACGACACTCCCTCAGTCACGCCCTTTGGGCGTGCCAGCTCCCTCAGAGAGGGAGCCGGGAACGAGGGCCGCCGATTAAACCGTAAGCCCCAATCAACCAACGAACGACACTCCCTCAGTCACGCCCTTTGGGCGTGCCAGCTCCCTCATAGAGGGAGCCGGGAAGGGGCTGTACCATGCAACGTATCACTCAGAAACCGGAACGTTGCGGGCGATTTTCATCGCCCCTACGAAACTCAGAATGTTTTACATTCCACCATACAACCGAGCGCTCAAAAAATCTCCCGGTTTCTGACGCAAAAACGATACCGGGTGGGCCAGGGCACCCACGTATAGGAGCCAGCCCAATGCGTAACTAAAATCATTGGACTTGACGGAATCTGGGGAATGGAGTATGATAATCGCAAACATTTGACCGAAGGGGGCAGGGCGGATGGGGCGCTCCTATGACAAAGCATTCTCCGAAATAGTCACCAATAGGTTCTTAGAGCGGGTGTTTCAGGATGAGCCCATACGGCCCCGGCAGGAGCCCCATAAGGAAAAGCTGCCCGCCCTGCTTCAGGCGGCCCGGTCGCTGGAAACTGCCAGTGCCAGCCTGTACCAGAACCGGCGGAAAATATTTTTGAAGCAGGCCCGGCTTCTGGCCAATTATGAGGACGACTACCCCCATATCCTCAAGGTCAGCCGCTACTTCACCACCTATGAGGTTCTGACCGACCAGGAGCTTCGCAGCTATTTTTCCTGGCGCACCAAGGTACGCCACGGGGACATTCAGGAGAGCTGCGCCAGCTTCGCCTTCCTGTACCTATATGAGCTGATTAACCAGATTGGGATGGAAAACGCCCTGGATGGGCTGGAAAAAATGGACACCTTCGCAGAGCGCTACAGCCAGATGGACGATACCCTGCGCCCCTACTACCCAGCCTGGCGAAAATCCTATATCATCTACTATGACCTGCCCAATACCCTGCTGAAGGACAGGGGGAATGAGGACTGGGCGATTACCTGCGGCGTTCTGGACAGCGCCCCGGAGCAGACGACCCAGGCCATTGTGGGGGCCGTAAAGGCCATCGCCCCCGGCTGGCTCCGGCGGAGCAAATTCTACCGGAACCACACCCAGGATATGGACACGGTGATTGCCGGGGTGCTGGGGCAGATGTGCCTGCACTACCGGAAGAAGGGGGGCCGCACCCTGTGCGACCAGCTCTTTGGCCGGGAGACCTCCCGGCCCTTCCAGCCCTTCTACTCTGCCGTGTTCTGCGACCCCTTGAAGCGGCGGGATTTCCGCTATACCCTGTCCCCCGGCCACGATATCCTGTGCCAGGACGGCTATTGGATGGAGGTGGGCCGGCTCTACAGCCCCCGGGGAGAGCAGAAGCTGGATACACTGATGAAGAGCATCGATGCCTCCATGCGTGCCGTCCTGGAGCCCCGGGCCCCCATTCAGCGGCCATCGCAGCTGAAATGGGTGGAGAAAATCATCCAGGAGGAAATCCAGGCCCTGCTGGATGCCAAGGAGCAGGCCAGGCTGGCCGCCCAACGCATCGCCATTGACTATTCCGCCCTGGATGCCATCCGCCGGGATGCCGCCATTACCCAGGAAAAGCTGGCCATCGAAGAGGAGCTGGAACCGGAACCCACCCCGGAACCCGCCCCGGAACCGGAGCCGGAGCCCGGAGACTGCCCCCTGGACAGTGCCGAGTACCGGCTGCTGCAATGTCTGCTCTATGGGGGCGATACCCGGTGGGTGCAGCAGGAGGGGAAAATGCTGTCCGTTTTGTTGGACAGCATCAATGAGAAACTATATGATACCTTCCAGGATTCCGTGATAGAGGACGGCGCCCCGGTGGAGGACTATGCAGACGAGCTGAAAGAGATGGTAAAGCCATGAAAATACCCAAACGAATCGCCCAAACCCTGATGAACTCCCTGAAAGGCGGCGTGGTGCCCCGGGTGGGGCTGTCCTACATCACCGTGGGCCGGAAGGCGGAAATAGATGCCCTGCTCCACGATGTGGATATCATCGCCGACGGCGGTGCTTCCTTCCGCTTTATTGTGGGCAAATACGGCAGCGGCAAGAGCTTCCTGCTGCAAACCATCCGCAATTATGTAATGGCAAAGAATTTTGTGGTGGTGGATGCCGACCTGTCCCCGGAGCGGCGGCTTCAGGGCACCCGGGGCCAGGGCCTGGCCACCTACAAGGAGCTTATCCGGAATATGTCCACCAAGACCAAGCCCGAGGGTGGGGCCCTGAGCCTGATTCTGGACCGGTGGATCAGCAACGTGCAGCAGCAGGTCATGGAGCAGGAGGGCATCTCCCCCACCGACCCCACCCTACAGCCCCGGGTGGAGAAGAAAATCGCCGCCACCATCTATTCCCTGAACGAAATGGTTCACGGCTTTGACTTTGCCCGGCTGCTGACCCTGTACTACCAGGCCTACCGCAGCGGCGACGACGAGACCAAGGCCAAGGTGCTGAAATGGTTCCGGGGAGAATACCCCACCAAAACCGAGGCCCGGGGGGAGCTGGGGGTAAATATCGTCATCACTGATGACGACTGGTACGAATACCTCAAGCTCTTCGCCGCCTTCCTGAAGCAGGCGGGCTACGCCGGTATGCTGGTGCTGATTGACGAGCTGGTGAATATCTATAAAATTCCCAACGCCATCACCCGGCAATATAATTATGAGAAGATTCTCACCATGTACAACGATGCCATGCAGGGCAAGGCCCAGCACATCGGCTTCCTCCTGGGGGGCACACCCCAGTGCATGGAGGATCCCCGCCGGGGCGTGTACAGCTACGAGGCCCTGCGCTCCCGGCTGGCCGAGGGCCACTTCTCCGGGGAGCATACAGACCTGATGTCCCCGGTAATCCGGCTGCTGCCCCTGACCAACGAGGAGATGCTGATTCTCATTGAAAAGCTGGCGGATATTCATGCCGGGCTGTATGAATATACACAAATCGTCACCCAGCAGGACATGGTGGACTTTATAGAGATTGAGTTTGGCCGCATCGGCGCAGACAGCCACATCACCCCCCGGGAGGTCATCCGGGACTTTATCGAGGTGCTGGACATTCTCTACCAGAACCCCAAACTGAAGGTAAAGGCCCTGCTGGGCAGCGGCAGCTTCCAATACGCCCAGAAC
>Ga0129314_1001527_pt1 | contig 15783 bp, 15 predicted proteins | sample O1111metagenome_FD_94431 | JGI IMG/M metagenome (GOLD analysis project Ga0129314, IMG submission 94431) | Orangutan individual fecal microbial communities from fecal samples from Wisconsin, USA - O1111 metagenome | ecosystem: Host-associated > Mammals > Digestive system > Large intestine > Fecal...
CGTGTCCGGCAAGGATCTGACCTACTTCGACCCCGAGACCAACGAGCGCTACATCCCCTATGTGGTGGAGCCGTCTCTGGGCGTGGAGCGCAGCGTGCTGGCCGTGCTGGTGGACGCCTACGATGAAGAGGTGGTGGATGCCGCCAAGAACGATGTCCGCGTGGTGCTGCACCTGCACCCGGCGCTGGCCCCCTACAAGGCGGCGGTGCTGCCCCTGAGCAAGAAGCTGAGCGACAAGGCCCGCGAGATCTATGCCCAGCTTTCCAAGGAGTGGATGATCGACTTCGACGAGACCGGCTCCATCGGCAAGCGCTACCGCCGCGAGGACGAGGTGGGTACGCCGTACTGCATCACCGTGGACTTCGACACCGTGGGCGACGCCGAGCACGAGGGCGACAACTGCGTTACCGTCCGCGAGCGCGACACCATGGAGCAGGTGCGCGTGCCCATCAGCGAGCTGAAGAGCTATCTTGCGGAGAAGCTGGCGTACTAAGACTGGCGCAAAATCCCGTGATTTTGCTGTCACCCACCAAATCTGAAACAAAGGAGGCGCTCTCCATGGAATTTAACGTGCAATTGCAGCTGGCCGGTCTGTTGGAGTGGATGCACCAGCAAATGACCGCCTGCTGCGGCAAAACCGCCGTCATCGGCATCTCCGGCGGCAAGGACAGCTCCGTTGTGGCGGCGCTGGCGGCGGCGGCCTATGGCAAGGACAACGTAATGGGCGTGCTGATGCCTGACGGCGTGCAGCCGGATATCGACTATTCCCACGGTCTGGTGGACACGCTGGGCATCCCCCATGTGACCATCAACATCCATGACGCGGTGCAGGGTGTGGTAAGCCAGCTGGAGCAGGCGGGAATCACGCCCAGCCGCCAGACGCTGGTAAACCTGCCCAGCCGCATCCGTATGTCCACGCTGTACGCCGTGGCGCAGTCGGTGGAGCAGGGCATCGTCATCAACACCAGCAACCTCAGCGAGGACTGGGTGGGCTACTGCACCATTTACGGCGACAGCGCCGGGGCCTTCTCCCCCTTGGGCATGTACACCACCGAGGAGGTCATCGCGTTGGGCCGGGCGCTGGGTCTGCCGGAGCGATTCCCCATCAAGCCGCCCTCCGATGGGCTGACCGGCCTTACCGACGAGGATAATCTGGGCTTCACCTACCACGCGGTCAATGCGTATATCCGCCGCGGCGTGGCGGATGAGGCCATCAAGGCCCAGATCGACCGCAAGCATGCCGCCAGCCGCTTCAAGTTCCAGACCCTGCCAGTCTATCAAAACGGCCTGCCCATGGTGCCGCAGGAGCCGACGGATTACTATAACCCCCACAAGAAATAACCCGATGAGCCGCCCTTTGTGGCGGCTCATCGCCTGCCGGGGTGAAAATTCCCGGTTGCCTTTTTCGCCGATTTGTAGCATACTGAAAGACGGAACATTTTCCAAAAGGGAGAGCTACATGGAAACCATCAAATTATACGAACACGATCCGTATCTGCGCCGCTTTGACGCCACGGTGCTGCGCTGTGTCCCACAGGGCAAGGTGTGGCATGTGACGCTGGACCGCACCGCCTTTTACCCCGAGGGCGGCGGGCAGGATGCCGACCACGGCACGCTGGGCGGCGCGCAGGTGCTGGACGTGCAGGAGCAGCAGGGGGTCATCGTCCACACCTGCGACCGGGCATTGCAGGAGGGCGCGGCCGTCACCGGAGAGCTGGACTGGCAGCGGCGCTTTGACCACATGCAGCAGCACTCCGGCGAGCATATCGTCTCGGGTATGCTGTGCGCAGCCTACCACTGCGACAATGTAGGCTTCCACATGGGCGCGGAGGTTGTGACCATCGACTATAACGCCGATATCCCGTGGGAGGGCGTGCTGGCCATCGAGCAGCAGGCCAACCGCTATATCTGGGAAAACCATCCCATCCACATCACCTTCCCCACGCCGGAGGAGCTGGCCGCCTTGTCCTATCGCAGTAAAAAGGCACTGGAGGGACGGGTACGCATCACGGAATTTCCCGGCGCGGATCGCTGCGCCTGCTGCGGCACCCATGTGTCCACCAGCGCTCAGGTGGGACTGGTGAAGTTCATCAGCTGCCAGAAATTCCGGGGCGGCGTGCGTCTGGAGGTGCTGTTCGGCCAGCGGGCCATGGATTGCCTCAGCGCCAGCTGGCAGCAGAATACCGCCATCGGCCGTGCCCTTTCCGTCAAGCCGGAGGCTACCCATGCCGCCGTAATGCATCTCAAAGAGGATCTATCGGCCCTCAAGCAGCGCTGCGACGCCATGGAAGCGGAGCATTTTGCGGCGCTGGCGGAGCGGTATGCCGGCGCAGGCGATGTGGCGCTGCTGTGCCCCGCCATGGAGCCGGACGCCGTGCGGCGGCTGTGCGACGCGGTGGCCCAGCGCTGCGGCGGGCGATGCGCCGTGTTCGCCGGGAATGCGGGCGCTTATAAGTATGCCGTCATCCAGCCGGGCGCCGATATCCGCGCTCTGATCAAGGACATGAACGCCGCGCTCCACGGACGCGGCGGCGGACGGGACGGCTTTGCACAGGGCAGCGCCGCCTGTACCGCTGAGGAAATCAACGCATTTTTTGGAGGAATAAACTGATGCAACAGCAAGGAAAACGGGTTTATCACGGTCGCCGCGGCCCCTCTCCCATCGTGTGGCTCATCGCCCTTGCGGTGGTGATCGCCACGGTGGTGCTGGTGGTGGCGGGCCTCAGCAAAAAGCCTGCCCCCGATCCCATCCCCCTGCCCGGCACGGTGACGGACAACGGCAGCGCAAAGACGGACGAGCCGGACACATCCCATACGCCGGATACACCGGACGAACCGCAGACCCCGGAGAACGATCCGCCCCAGCAGACAGAAAGCGACGAGCCGTATATCGACGAGAGCGGCATGCTGCAATACAGCACCAAGGGCCACTATGTTCAGGCCGACAGCTATCAGGGCGGCGGCGAGGCTCCCTGGAACCTGCTGCTGGTCAACGACTGGAATCCCCTGCCCGCCGGATATGACAGCGATGTTACCTTTACCACCGTCAGCGGCGGCAAGCAGGTGGACAGCCGCATTATCGACGCGGTAAACCGGATGCTCAACGACGCCAGCGCCTATGATCTGGCGGTGGTCAGCGCCTACCGTCCCGCCAGCGAGCAGAACACCCTCTATTGGCGCAAGGTGAAGCAGTACACCGACAAGGGCTACAGCGATCTGGACGCCCAGAAGGTGGGCGGCACCGTCGTCAAGCGTCCCGGCTTCAGCGAGCATAACTGCGGCCTTGCCATGGACGTGGGCGGCAGCGGCAACTATTCGCTGGAGCAGGACTTTGCCAACACGGAGGTTTACCGCTGGCTGATCGACCACTGTGCCGACTACGGTTTCATTCTCCGCTTCCCGCAGGGTAAGGAGGACATCACCGGCGTCATCTATGAGCCGTGGCACTATCGCTACGTGGGGGTAGAGGCCGCCCGGTACATCATGGACAACGATCTTTGTCTGGAGGAATATCTCTCCCAAGTGCAGCAGTGAATGGGCGCACGTGCCATAAAACCATAAGAAAAAAGAGAGCCGAATGGCTCTCTTTTTTTCTCTTCCGCTGTTCGCTCAGTTGTTCTCGCCCCGGTCGAAGGCCACCACCACGCGGCGGTTAGGCTCGGTACCCACGGAATAGGTGGTCACACCCTTCACGTCCTGCAACGCGGCGTGGATCACATGGCGCTCATAGGCGTTCATGGCCTCCAGCGTAACGCTGCGGCGATACTTCTTCACCTTGGCGGCCACCTTCATGGCCAGACTTTCCAGACTGGCCTCCCGGCGGGCCCGGTAGTTCTCGGCGTCCACATGGACGCGGATGCGCTTTTCGCTGCCGCTGTTGACGGCGTAGTTGGTCAGCTGCTGGATGGCGTCCAGCGTTTCGCCGCGGCGGCCGATCAGCGCGCCCAGCTTCTGACCCTCCAGGATCACCTTGTAGCGGCCCTTCTCCTCTTCATACACCTTCACGGCGGCGGGGCTTTCCATATGGGTCAGCAATCCGGTGAGAAAGGCGGTGATGCGCACGGCGTTATCGTCGCTGCACTCCGGCAGCGCCACAGCGGGGGCGGCAGGCTTTTCCACATGCGCCTCCTGCTTGTGGGGCTGGGAGGGCTTGGGCTGGCGGGGCTTCTGGGGCTTCTGAGAGGGCTTCGGCTCCTCCTTCTTTGCGGGCTTTTCAACGACCGCAGGCTTGACCGGTACGGTGATCTCCTCCATGGGCGCCTCGTCGGGGCCGTAGGTCACGCGGACGCGGGCAGGCTTGGCGCCCATGCCCAAAAAGCCGCTCTTGGCCCGCTCCAGGATCTCCACGGACACATCATCCCGCTCCATACCCAGCTGGGCAAGAGCGCTCTGGATGGCCTCCTCTTCGGTCTTGCCTGTTACATCGATATAACTCATGGACAAAACTCCTTATTCGTCATAGTGGTGCTCGTTATAGGCCCGGCCGCGGGCATAGGGCCGGTTGCCCACACGGCCTGCCTCGGTGGTGGAGGCACGCTTTTCCTTCGGCTCGTCAGGCTCCTGCTTTTTCTTCTTGCTGCCCTGCGGCTTTTTCGTCTCGTTGGCCTGTGCCATCTGGCGGTTGTAATTCTCCCGGGCAGCCTGCATCTTGGCGGCGCGCTTCTCCCGCTTTTCCCGCTCCTTCTCGGTCTCCTCGGCCTCCAGCTTATTGTTGAAGTACTTGTTGAGCACGACCTCCTGAATGGCGGAGAACGCGGCGTTGGCGATCCAGTACACGCACAGGGCCGCGGGGAACATAAAGCCCATCCACACCGTCATCAGCGGGAACATGTACATCATCATCTTGCTCTGGCCGTTCATGGTGTTGGAGCTGGCCTTCATAGAGGCCATGCTCATCAGCAGCTGCAAGGCGGCGGCGATGAACGGCATGATCAGCAAGCCCCATACGGCCCAGCCGCCGCCGGGGAACTGACCCATCACCTGAGAGGGCTGGCTGGCCAGATCCACACCCAGGAAGGAGTAGTCCAGATCGATCAGACCTTCAAACTTACCGGCAAAATCGGCCCAGTGGTCGTGAATAAAGTCGGTCAGGTAGATCTGCTCATAGGCATTGTTGGCAGCAGGGGCGGTATAGCCCAGAGAGGTTGCCAGCGCGGTGATCTCGCCGATCACCTCGTTGGACAGGTTCATGAAGAACCGCAGCGGGGTACGAATGATATAGTACAGGGCGATCAGGATGGGGAAAGGCAGGAAAGACCACAGGCAGCCGGACATGGGGTTTACGCCCTCTCTGGCGTACAGATCGGCCATCTCCTGCTGCTGGCGCTCCTTATTGTTGGCGAAGCGGGTCTGAATATCCTTGATCTTACCCTGCATCCGGTTCATGCGCAGCATGCTCTTCTTGCTCTTCATCTGGAAGGGCAGGATCACCAGCTTCACCACCAGGGTAAAGAGGATCAATGCCACGCCGTAGGAGCCGGTCAGGCTGTAGAACATTCTGGTCAGCCAGGCAAAGGGCACACAGATATAATATCCGAATTGTGCAAACATGTTTTTTCCTCCGTAGGTTGTTACTTTTGTTGCATACTGTAACAAATGCGTGGGAAAAATGGGGAACCACCTCAAACCATTGGTCAGGGCACGGGATCGTACCACCCGCCCTTATGGAACGGATGGCAGCGCAGAAACCGCCGCAGCGCCATAAAGCCGCCCTTCCACGCGCCGTACTTTTCCACCGCCTCCAGCGCGTACTGGGAGCAGGTGGGGACAAAACGGCAGCATGGGGGCCGCAGCGGCGAAACGGACGCCCGGTAAAATCGGATCATTTTGACAAGAAACCGCTTCATGCCCTTTTCTCCGTCAGGCCCAGCGCCTCCAGTGCGCGGAGGTACTGCCCTTCCATCTTGGCATAGGGCGTATGCACGGCCTTGACGCGGCCCACCAGGATCACGTCATAGCCCGCTTTCATCTCCGGCAGGTGCAGCCGGTACATCTCCCGCAGCTGGCGGCGGACACGGTTGCGCACCACAGCCTTTCCCAGCTTGGTGCTGACGGTCACGCCCAGACGGGTTTTCCCCTGCCTGTTTTTCTGGCAATAGACCACCAGACAGGGCTGTACGCTGGACTGTCCCCTGCGATAGATCCGCCGGAACACATAATTTTCTTTTACGGTCACGGCAGCTTTCATAGCGTCTCCTTGTCGGGGGATGGAAAAATCCTTTTGCTGCTTTTATAGGGGCGATGTGGGCATCGCCCATCCGCAACAGGATTGTTTCCCGCTTGCTTATCCCGAAAAATGCAAATACCAACAGGGACGGCAGTTTTCCCTTCCACCGTCCCTGGCTTATTCAAGCTTGTTTGGGGTGCACTTTTCCGCCTCTCCTCAGTGGGTCAGGCGGGCACGGCCCTTGGCGCGGCGACGGGCGAGAACCTTGCGGCCATTGCTGGTAGCCATTCTCTTGCGGAAGCCGTGTACCTTGGAGCGCTGGCGCTTCTTGGGCTGATAGGTACGGAACATTGCATGACACCTCCATCTTGTAAATATCGCCTCCGCTCGCGGTGATCCGCGGCGGCGCGTACTCGACAGCGGACAAATCGTCCGCCGCAGTCGATTTGAAAAGTGCGCAAACGCGCAACTGATATTATACAGAAAAACACCAACGTTTGTCAACAACTAAATATTGTGTCTTTTTGAAAGTCCGGAAACAAGAGGCAAAAACGGTCCGTCCATCCCGTATTTTCTCTTTGCCGTTTCTGCTTCAAATGGCTTTTTCAAGGGTTTCTCGTGCATCGCCTTATATCTCCCCCAATGTATTGCAATTCTTCCGCCGCCGTAGTATGATAGATAATTACGAGTACTTTTTTAGATAGAAAGGACGAATCTCATGCCAAGCGAAAACAAATTGGGCGTCATGCCCATTTCAAAGCTGATCTGGAATATGTCGCTGCCCATTATCGCCTCCATGCTGGTGCAGGCCCTGTACAACATTGTGGACAGCGTGTTTGTCAGCTGGGTCAGCGAGGCTTCGCTGACGGCGGTCTCCCTGTCCTTCCCCGCCCAGAACCTGATGATCGCGCTGGCGGTGGGTACGGCGGTGGGCGTCAACGCCCTGCTGGGCCGCGCTTTGGGCGCCGGTGAAAAGCAGCGAGCGGACAGCATCTCCATGAACGGCCTGTTTCTGGCCCTTGTGGGCTTTGCCCTCTGCTGCCTGCTGGGGCTTACCTGTGCCGGACGCTTCCTTCGTTCCCAGACCAAGGTGGAGGAGATCATCGCCATGGGCGAGCAGTATCTCCATATCGTGATGGGCGGTTCCTTCGCCATGTTCTGTCAGGTCATGCTGGAGCGTCTGCTGCAATCTACAGGCCGCTCCTTGCTGAGCATGTATACCCAGGGGCTGGGCGCGATCGTGAATATCATTCTCGACCCCATCTTCATCTTCGTTTTCAAGCTGGGGGTCTCCGGCGCAGCCATCGCCACGGTCATCGGCCAGATCTGCGGCATGGCGCTGGCCGCCTACTTCAACGTAAAGAAAAACCCTGACATCTCTCTGCGCCTGAAGGGCTTCCGGCCTGACTGGCGGATCATCGGCAGCATCTACGCCATCGGCCTGCCCAGCGTGATCATGATGGCCATCGGCTCGGTGATGACCTTTCTGATGAACAAGATCCTGATTGTCTACCACACCGCCCACGAAACGGCGGCCACCGCCTTTGGCATCTACTTCAAGCTGAACTCCTTCATCTTCATGCCGGTGTTCGGCCTCAACAACGGCGTGGTGTCCATCATCGCCTATAACTACGGCGCACAGAACCGCTCCCGTCTGATGGAGACCATCAAGCGCAGCACCGCCTATGCCTCGGCCATCATGGTGGTGGGCATGGCTCTTTTTCTGACCATTCCCGGCACGCTGCTGAAAATCTTCGACGCGTCGGATACCATGCTGTCGGTGGGTATCCCCGCCCTGCGGACCATCTCTCTGAGCTTCTGGATTGCCGGGGCCTGCATCGCGCTGAGCGGTTCCTTTCAGGCGCTGGGCAAGTCCATGTACTCCATGGTGATGTCCCTCGTGCGCCAGCTGGTGTTTCTGGTGCCCATCGCCTATGTGCTGGCCCGGTACGGCGCAGTCAACGGCAACAGCAACCTCGTCTGGTGGTGCTTCCCCCTGGCGGAGCTGGCCTCGCTGGCGGTAACGCTGGCCTTCTTCCGCCGCCTGTACCGGACGCTGATCGCCAAGATCCCGGAGCACGGCCTCAACGATGGCCCTCAGGAGACGCTGCCGGGCTGATACCTTCCTTGCAAGAAAGAGCGGACATGTTCCGCTCTTTCTTTTTCTTTCCCGCGTTTAATTAGAATAAGAATAAGTGTTTACTTTCCCCCGCCTTTCTGCTATACTCTACTCTGAGAGAAATATACGCAAAACGGGAAGGGAGAACACCCAATGAATTCACTGTCCGACGTATGGAAAACAGTGCTTGACCGGCTGAGAAAACAGCTTTCCGATACCACCATCAACACATGGTTCGATGAGGTGACGGTGGTCACCATGGAGGATTCGGCGCTGGTGCTCCATTGCGGCAACACGTTTAAAAAAACCACGATTGAAAAGCGGTTCGTCCCCCAGATCAAAGAGGCGCTGCGGGACATTTTCTCCTCCGATCTGGAGGTCAAGCTGCTGGACGATGAGCAGCTGTCCGCCTATCACGGTGTACGGCCTGACCACCCCGACACGCTGGCCGACAGCGAGGCTTTCACCTTTGAAACTTATGTGGTGGGGCCGCAGAACAAGATGGCCTATGCCGCCGCCCGCTCCGTGGCGGAAAAACCGGCAGGCTCTTTCAACCCTCTTTTTATTTATGGCGACAGCGGCCTTGGCAAGACCCATCTTCTCCACGCCATCGCCCGCCAGACAAAACGCCTGCGGCCCGAGAGCAGCATCGTGCTGGTCAAGGGCGTGGACTTTACCAACGAACTGATCGACGCCATCCGCGGCGGCACCACCTCCGATTTCCGCAACAAGTATCAAAAGGAATCCCTGCTGCTGGTGGACGATATCCAGTTCATCGCCGGCAAGCAGCAGACACAGGAGGAGTTTTTCCATACCTTCAACGCCCTGTACGAGTCCGGCAAGCAGATCGTGCTCACCTCCGACCGGCCGCCCAAGGAGATGACCCAGCTGGAGGACCGGCTCCGCACCCGGTTCGAGTGGGGTCTGATGGTGGACGTGGAGCCGCCTGATTACGAAACCCGCCTTGCCATCATCCGCAACAAGGCGGCGCTTCTGGGCATCAACCTGCCCGACCGCATCACCAATATGATCGCCGAAAATGTGACGGCCAACGTCCGCCAGATTGAGGGTGTGCTCAATAAAATCCTGGCCTACAGCGACCTGATGGGCGTTATGGATGAAGAGGCCATCATGAAGGCGCTGGAGGACGTGGTGAAAAACAGCGGCGAATACGCACCCACACCGGAGGCCATCATCGACTATATTTCCAAATACTTCGATATGGACGCCGACGCCCTTCAGGGGCAGAGCCGGGGCCGCGAGGTGACCAATGCCCGCCAGATCGCCATGTACCTGATCCGCCGCATGAACAACATGTCCCTCAAGGATATCGGCAAGGCCTTCAACCGTGACCACAGCACCGTGATGCATAGTCTGGAAAAGGTGGAGAGCCAGATGCGCTCCGACCCCGCCTTTGCCGAGGTGGTCAAGGAGATCACCACCAACATCAACGCAAAGCAATAAAACTAACTGGCGAAAAGTCTGATGAGACATTTTCCCACAAATTCCTGTGGAATCCACAGGGAAAACGTGTGGAAAAAATTCGTTTCCCCATCCGCTGTGGAAACCATTCGCCGTTTCCCACCATGTCCCGTGGATAAAAAAGCGCGGAAAATAAAGGGCCCATTCCCCTTTTCCACATTTTTTTCTACTACGGCTAATACTACGAATAAAGAGATTAGTTTATGTTGACCTTTCCAAAAACATTCCCTGTTTTTTTCGGAAAGATTCGACAGGAAAGGATCGTTATGCTGAAATTCTCCTGTGAAAAAGCGCTGCTGCAAGCAGCGGCCTCCACCGCCAGCCGCGCCGTGGCCGCCAAAAGCTCCATTCCGGCGCTGGAGGGTCTGCTGCTGGAGGGCGGCCGGGAGCTGACGCTGTCCGGCTACAACACGCAAACCGGCATCCGCACCTCTCTGGAAGCCCAGATCCGGGAAGAGGGCCGCATCGTGCTCAACGCCCGTCTGTTCGGCGACATCATCCGCAAAATGCCCGACGATGTGATCGTGTTCTCCGCTGACGAGAAGTATATGGTGCATCTCAGCTGCGGCGACGCCAGCTTTGATATTCTGGGCCTTTCCGCCGATGATTATCCTGAGCTGCCGGAGGTGGACGATCAGTACAGCGTCACCATGCAGCAGCGGCTTCTCAAGGCCATGATCGGCCAGACCTCCTTTGCCGTCTCCACCAACGAGAGCCGCCCCGTCCATACCGGCTCCCTCTTTGAAATTGACGCAACGGGCCTTACCATGGTCTCGGTGGACGGTTTCCGTCTGGCGTTGCGGCACGAGCCGCTGGAAAAGCTGGATGGCGGCGCGTTCCGCTTTGTGGCCCCCGGCAGCGCGCTGAAGGAGGTAGAGAGCATCTGCGGCGACACGGAGGAGACCATCACCATCACACAGGGTAAGCGGCATCTGATGTTTGCCGCCGGCGCAACGGAGCTGATCTGCCGCCGCCTTGAGGGGGAATTTCTGGATTATAAAAACGCCATCCCCCGCAGCAACCCCATCTGTATTCAGGTGGACAACAGCGCCCTGCTGCGCAGCCTCGAGCGCGTGTCCGTGGTCATCAGCGAAAAGCTGAAAAGTCCGATACGCTGCGTGTTTGAAGAGGATCGGGTGCTGCTCAGTGCCCGCACCGGCAACGGCGAGGCAAAGGATATCTGTCCCACCAGCGGAGACGGCGCGGGGCTGGAGATCGGCTTTAATAACCGCTATCTGATGGAGGCGCTGCGCTATGCCCCGGCGGACAGCGTGTGCATGGCCCTGAACACCAGCATTTCCCCCTGCGTCATCACCCCGGTAGACGGCGGAGACAGCTTCCTCTATATGGTGCTGCCGGTCAGATTGAAGGCGCAGTAAAAGGAAGGTTTCGTCCCTGCGGGGACGAGGACGGTCTCCGACGGGCTACTTTTCCCAGCAGCTGGAAAAGTAGCCAAAAGAGCCGGAAGAAACCAATGGTTTCTTCACTTCCTTGCGCGCTATGCATTACACAAAATTGTGAATGTGTACCACGCGTTTGCGTGAGATTTTCTTTTTCGTTTCGTTATCGAATCGTCTCTGCTTCGGTTCCGCTGCCGCTCATGCCTACACCGAACAACACTTTGGGTTCTACCGTCGCACCGCATGAGCGGCAGCGGCGCAAGACGAAAGTCGATTCGTCATACCACAACGACAACAACCATGTTCCGCGAACGCGCGGTAATCAGAACCGAATTTCGTAAGAATATAGCGTGCAGGAAGTTTTGAAACCTTCGGTTTCAAATGGCGTTTTTGGGTACTTTTGCCGCCATGGGCAAAAGTACCTCGTCCCCGAGGGGACGAAACTCCCATAACAAATTAATTCCAAATAAGGAAAAGACTATGGAAACAATTACCATCACCACAGAATTTATCAAGCTGCAGGATCTTCTCAAGCTTGCCGGAATGGTCTATACCGGCGGCGAGGCCAAGGTGCTGATCCAGGATGGCGCAGTGACCGTCAACGGCGCGGTCTGCACCCAGCGGGGCAAAAAGCTTCGCCCCGGCGACATTGTGGCCTTCGGCGGCAAAGAGCTGACCATCGCGTATGCGGATCAATGAGCTGAGCCTTTCCGGTTTTCGCAATTACCGCCGCCAGAGTCTGACCTTCGATGCCGACTGCAATGTGATCTACGGCGAAAACGCACAGGGAAAGACCAATCTGCTGGAGGCGGTGGTCTATCTAGCCTGCGGAAAGTCCCCCCGTACCCATGCCGACCGGGAGCTGATCGGCTTTGACGCGGCGGGTGCGGTGCTGGAGGGTCACATTCTCTCCCGTGACCGGGAATTTGTGACGCGCATCGAGCTTAACCGGGGCAGAAAGCGAAAGATGACCGTCAACGGCGTGGCAGCGAAAAATGCCGCTGCCCTCTCCGATGTGCTGCATACTGTGTTCTTCGCGCCGGAGGATCTGTTTCTCATCCGTGACGGCGCGGCGGCGCGGCGGCGGTTTATGGATCTGTCCCTTTGCCAGCTGCGGCCCCGGTACGCCGAGGCGCTGGCGGAGTATGGCCGCCTTTACGAGCATAAGACCCGCATCCTCCGTGACAGCGAGACCTATCCCGCCCTGCTGGATACCCTGCCGGAATTCAACCAGCGGCTGTGTCTGGTGGGCGCGGTGCTGATCCGCTACCGGGCGTTTTTCTGCCAGAAGCTGCGGCAGTACGCCGCTCAGGCCCACGCCGGATGCAGCGGCGGCCGGGAAGAGCTGTCCCTACAGTATCAGACCGTGAAAACCGTTACCGATCCGCTGGCCGAGCAGTCCCTGATCGCCCGGCAGCTGATGGAGCACCAGCAGAGCCACTATGCCGCGGAGCTGGCCTCCCGGCTGTGTCTCAGCGGTCCCCACAAGGACGATATAGAAGTCACCGTCAACGGCCACAGCGCCCGGCAGTTCTGCTCGCAAGGACAGGTACGGACGGCGGCGCTGGCGCTGAAGCTGGCCGAGCGGGAGATTCATAAGGAGGTCTTTGGCGAATATCCGGTGATGCTGCTGGACGATGTGCTCTCCGAGCTGGATCCCCTGCGGCAGGAGTATGTGCTCAACCGGATTGCCGGTGGGCAGGTGTTCATCACCTGCTGCGAAAACGACCGGCTGGGTTCATTGCTGAGCGGCAAGGTGTTTCACGTGAAAAACGGGGAGGTGCTGTGATGCCCTATCTGCACATCGGCCAGAGCGTTACCGTGGAGGAAAAGCGGATCATCGGCATTTTTGATCTGGACAACACCACATGGTCGCGCAAGAGCCGTGAATTTCTGGACGGCGCGGAGGCCGAGGGGCAGGTGATCTCCGTGTGCGAGGATATTCCCCGCTCCTTCCTGCTGTGCGACCATCCCTATCATCGGCAGATCGTCTATCTCTCCCAGCTGAACACCGCCACGCTGCAAAAGCGGGCGGAGAACTGGAAAGAGGAACTGGAATAGAAGAAAGCCTTCCTAAAGCGTAGGGGGCGATACCTGCATCGCCCCGCCGTATGGCGAAGCATTCCCTTGTTTACTATACGGGGCAATGTAGGCATTACCCCCTACTCCCCCTGCAAATCCCTTCTTACAGAGGAGAATACAATATGTCTGAATTTGAAAATGTTACCCATGTGGAAACGGAGTATGACGCTTCGGAAATTCAGGTTCTGGAGGGTCTGGAGGCCGTGCGCAAGCGGCCCGGCATGTATATCGGCTCCACCAGCGCCAGCGGCCTGCACCATCTGGTGTATGAGATCGTGGACAACGCCATTGACGAGGCGCTGGCCGGCTACTGCACCGATATCACCGTGACCATCAACCCCGGCAATACCATCACCGTCACCGACAACGGCCGCGGCATCCCTGTGGATATCCAGAAGCAGACGGGCCGTCCCGCGCTGGAGGTGGTCTTTACCGTGCTCCACGCCGGCGGCAAGTTCGGCGGCGGGGGCTACAAGGTGTCCGGCGGCTTGCACGGTGTGGGCGCCAGTGTGGTCAACGCCCTCAGCGAATGGCTGGTCGTGCAGGTACACAAGGACGGAAAGATCCACGAGATGAAGTTCTCCCGGGGCGGTATCACCCACGAGATGGAGATCGTGGGCCAGACGGACCATACCGGCACCGTGGTCACCTTCAAGCCCGATCCGGAGATGTTCGACACGCTGGAGTACGACTATGAGACGCTGCACACCCGTATGCGGGAGCAGGCGTTCCTCAATGCGGGGCTGCGCATCACCATCACCGATGCCCGCCCCGGCAAGGAGCAGTCCGAGACCATGCGCTACGAGGGCGGCATCCGGGAGTTTGTCACCTATATCAACCGCAACAAGACCCCCATTCATGAGGAGGTCATCTATCTCTCCGGCGCCAAGGACGACGCCACCGCCGAAATCGCCATGCAGTATCACGATGGCTATAATGAGACCATCGTCTCCTTTGCCAACGATATCCATACCCCGGAGGGCGGCATGCACGAGACCGGCTTCAAGGCGGCGCTGACAAGGGTGCTCAACGCCTACGGCCTGAAATACGGCATGATCAAGGAGGGAGACAAGGTCTCCGGTGAGGATGTCCGTGAGGGCATGACCGCCGTCATCTCCGTGAAGCTGACGGAGGCCCAGTTCGAGGGGCAGACCAAGGCCAAGCTGGGCAACGCCTATATCCGCACGCTGGTGGACAATATCGTGTCCGACCAGCTCTCGGCATATCTGGAGGAGCATCCGGTGGTGGCCCGCACCATTCTGGATAAGGCCATGACCGCCAACCGCGCCCGTGAGGCGGCACGAAAGGCCCGTGAGTCCATCCGCCGCAAGACGGTGCTGGGCGGCGCGGCCATGCCGGATAAGCTGCGGGACTGCAACGAGAATAACCCCGAGCTGACCGAGCTCTACATCGTAGAGGGCGACTCCGCAGGCGGCAGCGCCACGGCGGGACGGGACAGCCGCTTTCAGGCCATTCTCCCATTGTGGGGCAAGATGCTGAACGTGGAAAAGGCCCGGGTGGACAAGGTCTACGGCAACGATAAGCTCCAGCCCGTCATCATCGCCCTTGGTGCCGGCATCGGCGAGGAGTTCGACCCCAATCGCCTGCGGTACCATAAGATCATCATCATGGCCGATGCCGATGTGGACGGCGCCCATATCCGCACGCTGCTGCTGACCTTCTTCTTCCGCTATATGCGGCCCCTGATCGAGGAGGGCTATGTCTACTCCGCCGTGCCGCCCCTTTACAAGCTTACCCGGGGCAAGCAGCAGCGGGTGGCCTACTCCGATGAGGAGCGGGACCGTATTTCCGCAGAAATGCGGGGCGGCAACCCCAACGTGACCATCAACATCAGCCGCTTCAAGGGCTTGGGCGAGATGGACGCCCACGAGCTGTGGGAGACCACCATGGATCCCACCACCCGCACCCTGCGGCGCATCACGCTGGATGACGCCGTGAAGGCTGACGCCACCTTCACCGTCCTCATGGGCGAAAAGGTGGAGCCCCGCAAGGAGTTTATCGAGCGCAAGGCAAAGTATGCCGTCAATCTGGACTATTAAGGAGGGCTGGACGATATGAGCAAAAAGCCCCAATACGACCCTGAGGAGATCCGTTTCCCCCAACAGCATATTGTGGAATCCCCGCTGGTGCCGGAGATGGAAAACTCCTACATCGAATACGCCATGTCCGTCATCGTGGGACGGGCCCTGCCCGACGTGCGGGACGGCCTGAAGCCGGTGCACCGGCGTATTCTCTACGCCATGTACGAGGATAATCTTACCTCCGACAAGCCCTTTAAGAAATCCGCCACCTGCGTGGGCGACGTGCTGGGCCGGTATCACCCCCACGGCGACGCCTCCGTGTACGACGCGCTGGTGCGTCTGGCTCAGGATTTCTCCATGCGCTATACGCTGGTGGACGGCCACGGCAACTTCGGCTCCGTGGATGGCGACCCCCCCGCCGCCTACCGTTATACCGAGGCGCGGCTGAGCAAGATCTCCAACGAGATGCTCCGCGACATCGAAAAGGACACG
>Ga0129314_1001528_pt1 | contig 15781 bp, 11 predicted proteins | sample O1111metagenome_FD_94431 | JGI IMG/M metagenome (GOLD analysis project Ga0129314, IMG submission 94431) | Orangutan individual fecal microbial communities from fecal samples from Wisconsin, USA - O1111 metagenome | ecosystem: Host-associated > Mammals > Digestive system > Large intestine > Fecal...
CCTTTCAGATTAATTATATCTCACTGCGGTGAGGGGCTGCTCCTATGCGGAGGGCACGCAGAGAGGTTCAGACGCCACCCCTCTGCGAGTACCGGCTTGCGGTGGAGTCTTACTATATGATACACTTCATCATCGCCCACTTCTACAGACCAGTCGCGCGGCTACGCATAAGCCTTAGTAGTGGCATTAGAATGTTCGCGCGGGAGAGTGAGACGCGGTAAATTGCGTTTAAATCGGTATTTCTTTATCGCGCATAGTCGAGAATACCTAATCAAAGTGAATGGATTAGGCTAACCGCGGATTGTCGTTTGTTTTTCCGTTGAAATGGAGCGAACTTGTGATTTCGTTTTGCTTCCGTAGAAGAACCAACGAACGCTTTATAAATCTAAACCAAATAAACAGACGCGGTCATTCTAATGCCACTACTAAGGCTTATGCTAAATCGCGCCCCAAAACTCACCGCGCGCACATTTTATGCTCCACTACTACATCTTACGCATAACCGCGCGACTAATCGGAAACAGTGTGCGGAGACGGAAGTTTATTGCTAAGCCTAACTCCACCGGAAGCCGGTACTCGCAGAGGGATGGCGCCTGAATCCCTCTGTGCGCCCCACGCGTAGTGGCGACCCCCTCACCGCAGTGAGATTTAATAAATCGAAAAGACGTAGTCTTTTTTTCTTTAGTCTTTCCGAAAGACATAAAGTTTCTCAGAAGAATGTTTTAGTCAAAGGCATTTTTCAAAAATCCTTGAACACATCGTCTCCGGCGAGCTTTTTCAGGAGTTCTTCAAGATCTCCGTCGTCGCGGTATTCGAGGGTGAGGGTTTTCACTCCGCGCTTTTTGTCGGAGATTTTGCATCTTCTTCCGGTAATTCCGGTGAAGCGTTCTTCTATGGCGCGGAGGTAGTTGACCTTGACTTCTTCCGTCCGGTGCGTTTCGTTCTGCTCCTTCGCGGAGTTTTTGTTCTCGCGTCTGACCGCTTCCTCAAGCTGGCGAACCGTCATTTCCCCGTTGGCAGCTTTTTCGGCAAGCTCCATGGCTTTGGACTTATCGTCGAGCATGAGAAGCGCGCGTCCGTGTCCGGCAGAAATTTCCCCGCCGATGAGAAGCTCCGCCACGTCCTCGGGCAAGTCGAGAAGGCGTACGGAATTTGCGACGGCGCTGCGGGATTTACCGACCTGCGCGGCAACCTCGTCCTGGGTGAGGTTATAGTCGTCGAGGAGGGAGCGGTAAGCGGCGGCTTCTTCGTAGGGGTTGAGATCTTCGCGCTGTAGGTTTTCGATGAGGGAGAATTTAGCGGCGGTTTCGTCGTCGGCTTCGACCACAACTGCGGGGATTTCGGTTTTGCCGAGGAGCTTAAACGCGCGGAATCTTCTCTCGCCTGCGACAAGCTCATATCTGTCCGCCTTTTGTCTGACGACGACGGGTTGGACGAGACCGTTTTGCTCGATGGACTGCGCAAGCTCTCTGAGTTCATCCTCCGCGAAGTTTTTTCTCGGCTGATTTGGGTTAGTATCGAGCAAAGTCATGGGGATTTCGCGGTTTGCGGCGGAGTCTTTTTTCTCTTCGTAAAAATTATCCTCGAAAATAGCGCCGAGACCGCGCCCGAGACCTTTATTTCCTTTATTCTTTGATGGCATAGGATACCTTCATTTTATTGCAAAATTTTATTTCTGTAAGCTTTGGTTTATTCTTTTGTCTATCAAATTTAGTTTTTCCTTCACGTTCGTGAAGCTGTATTGTAGAAAGACTGCCGTCTTTCAGATTCTTATTATATCGACTGCGGTCGAAGGCTGCTCCTACGCGGAGGGCGCACAGAGATGCTCAAACGCCGCACCTCTGTGAGTTCCGGCTTGCGGTGGAGTTCAGTTTAGCAATAAACTTCATCATCGCCCCCGTGAACAGCTCAGTCGCGCGGGTTTGCATAAGCCTTAGTAGTGGCATTAGCATGTTCGCGCGGGAGAGGTAGACGCGGGTAGTTTCGTTAAAATCGGTATTTCTCCACCGCGCATAGTTGAGAATACCAAATCAAAGTGAATGGATTAGGCTAACCGCGGATTGTCGTTAGAAATTGCGTTGACGGAGAGTTAACTTGTGATTTCGTTTTGCTTCCGTCAGCGAACGTAGAATCAATCCAGTGCGGCAGCAGATATCGAACTGAACTGTAAGTTTAAGCCGTATTGAATTGGTGATAGTGCAGAAATTTCGACTATGAATACCGCTATCAGCTTAAGTAAAACCTTGGTATAAATCCGGCGGTTAGCCAAAATCTAAGAAGACCTTTTCGCCAGTATTAACAGGGTGCGACAGCTAAAGTTAATTGCTAAGCCTAACTCCATCGGCAAGCCGGTACTCGCAGAGGGGTGGCGTTTGAACCTCTCTGCGTTCCCTCCGAAAGGAGTGCCCCACGCATAGTGGAATAATGAAATCGAAAGACGCAAGTCTTTCTTCTTTTTACTTCACTTAAAACCTAAGTGAAACTCCCCTAGGGGAAGTCTCTTAGAAGGCTTTAGTCGTCTGAGGTAGAAAGGATTGCATCATTTCAAACAACGATGCCAATCCTTTCAAGAAGCTCGCGCGCAGCGTCCCTGTATGTCTCCGCGGCTTTGGAATACTTGTCGTGGTACCCGATGGGCATTCCGAACCCCGGAGCCTCCGACAGCTTCACCGAGCGCGGTATCGTCGTCTTCATCAGCTTGTCCGAGTAGTACCTCTTTATCTCCGCAATTACAGCCTGCGAGAGGTTGAACCTGCCGTTGTACATCGTTATCAGTATTCCAAGCACCGCGAGCTGCGGATTGTACAGCTCCTTCACCTTGCGTATCGTCATCATCAGCTGCGTCAGTCCCTCAAGCGCGTAGTACTCCGCCTGCATGGGGATTACAACTCCGTCGGATGCGGTCAGCGCGTTCACCGTGAGCATGGACAAGGACGGCGGGCAGTCGATTACAACGAGGTCGTACCCGTCGAGGTTTTTTATCGCGTTTTTCAGGCAGTTTTCACGCTGTTCCATGTCGATTATCTCAAACTCCGCGCCGGCCAAGTTTATTGTGGAGGGGATGAGCGAGAGGTTTTTGAATTCCGTTTTTATGACGGCTTCCTCTGCGGTGCATTCTCCGAGGAGAACGTCGTACACGGAGCGCGATATTTTCTTTTTCTGTATTCCCACACCGCTTGTGGAGTTCCCCTGCGGGTCCATATCGACGAGCAGTACTGACAGTCCCATGTCGGCGGCGGCGCTTGCTATGCTGATACACGAGGTCGTTTTTCCGACTCCTCCCTTTTGGTTAGAGAAGGAAACGACGTAAGGCTTCGGCATTGTTATATCACACTCCTTTTTTATATAGTAGTTCAATTTATATTATATAGTTTTTCGCTCTTCTTGTCAAGTAAGATGAGAAAGAGCGAAGCCATTTTCTCTACCTTAGACAACTTGAGTTTTCTAAGAGACTTTCCCTGAATGAAATCTCACTTAAATCCTAAGTGAGGAAATAGAAGAAAGAGCTGCGCTCTTTCGATTTCATTGTATGCCACTACGCGTGGGGCGCACAAGGAGTCTCCAGAGCCGACTCCTTGTGAATCTACGCTCACGGTGGAGTATGGCTTAGCAGTACACTTCCGTCTCCGCACACTGTTTCCGATTAGTCGCGCGGTTTTGCATAAAGCGTAGTAGTGGAGCATAAAATGTACGCGCGGTGAGTTTTGGGGCGCGATAACGCATAAGCCTTAGTAGTGGCATTAGAATGACCGCGTCTGTTTATTTGGTTTAGATTTATAAATCGTTTCTGCAATCGCTGACGGAAGCTAAACTAAATCGGATGTTCGCTCCACGTCAACGCACAAACTCCCGACAATCCGCGGTTAGCCTACTCCAATTCAGTTATAATTTGGTATTCAACCCTCCGCGCGAAAGCAAAAGCAGTGATTCAGTAAGTCTACCCGCGTCTAACTCTCCCGCGCGAACATGCTAATGCCACTACTAAGGCTTATGCGTAACCGCGCGACTAATCTGTTCAAATGGGCGAAGATGAAGTGTATTGCTAAACCGAACTCCACCGGTAGCCGGTACTCCGCACTTACATAGTAAGTGCAAGGGACTGGCGCCTGAATCCCTCTGTGCGCCCTCCGCGTAGGAGCAGCCCTCGACCGCAGTCGATAAAATCAATCTGAAAGACGGCAGTCTTTCTACTTTCTTCTTCACTTAGGATGAAGTGAAATCTTATTCCAGTGCAGTTTCTTAGAGAAATAAAGGCAAAAAAAGCCCTCGCCAGAGCATGACGTGAGCTTTTTTTCACTTTATTCTTCTTCCGATACATCGGATGCCGACGCGTCGGATGTCTCTACAGTCTCGACTGTTTCAATAGCCTCAACAGTATCTGCTTCAGATACAACTTCCTCTTCTTCGGAAGGAGCAACGTATCCGTCTGAAGTAACGTAGCCGTCTTCTCTCGATTCAAGCAGATCCGTCAGCTTGTCTATCGGGAGCTTCACCGGCTTCTTCGGACGTCGCTTCTCTTCATTCCTGATGAACGCCTGCGCGCTGTCTTCTACAGTTTCAACTGCGGATTCATCAACAGTTTCCGTTGCAGCTACATCCGCCGGCTGACGTCTTCTGTCGGGTCTTTCACGCTTGTCGGGTCCCTCGTACGTGATGATTATCTTTCTGTCCTTGTCCGCGCCTACGGAATGCGTGGAGACGTTCTCGAAGGATTGCAGCTCGCTGTGGATTATCCTTCTCTCGTACGCGTTCATCGGCTCGAGGAATACGTTTCTCTTGTACTTCACCGCGCGGGCAGCCATTCTTCTCGCCAAAGTGCGCAGCGTTTCCTCACGCTTCTCGCGGTAGCCTTCGATGTCGACGACTATCTTCACATAGTCTCCGTCCTTCTGCTTGGACTTGCGGAGCGCGGAGAGGTTTACAAGGTACTGGATAGCGTCAAGCGTCTCGCCGTGGTGTCCGATGAGTATGCCCGTGTCCGCGCCGATTATGTTGATTCTCGGATATACGTTCGCGTCGCCGTTTATGATGTACTCGTCGCCGTTTGCCTCAGCCTGAACTGCCTTCGCGTCGAGCTTCATGTTCTCGAGCAGGGTGTTCGCAAAGTCAAGTGCATAGTCCATCTCCGCCTGTGTCACGCCCTCTCTGAGACGCTTTTCGGCAGATGCATCTGCGGCGGGAGCAGCTTCAGTCTTCACAAGCGCGCTTTCGGGGTACTTCTCCTCTTTAGGCTGTGCTTTTTCTACAGGCTTCGGCTGAGGTTTGTTCTGTCTTGCACTTCCATAAAGTGCAGGCTTCTGCGGTCTTGCGGGTCTTTCAGCCTTGGTTACTGCCGGGGCAGCAGGCGCGCTTTCCTCTGCCTTAGCCTTTTCGTGAGCGTCTACGTCGAAGGTGAGAGCCTTGAGCGCGTCGCGGTTAGCCTTTGCGGGGTCTGCTACGGGTTTCTTTCTGATGTCGTTCGAGATTCTGCCGCTCTTGTACTCTCCCGAACCGAATCCGCCGGTCCTTGTGCCGCTGAAATCGGATAGTCCTACGGGGGCTGACACTGTAACTCCGCTTGCGGCGATGTTTTCGGTGTGCTGCGGCTTTCTATCGGGTCTGCGCGTTCTCTTCACTTCATTTCCGAGGTGGGAGGTGTAGGTCTTCTCCGCCTTTGCTTCGGTAGTCTGTACGGGTTCGGTCTTTGCTTCAACCTTAGTCTCGGCTTTAGTCTCAACCTTAGTCTCAATTTTCGGCTGTGCGGTTTTTTGCTTAGATTCTACAGGCTTATTCTCAACAGGCTTTTCAGCGGGTTTAGCTTCTGCTTTAGGTTTCTGCTGATTCTGATTCTGCGGCTTTTCGGCAGGCTTTTGTGCAGGCTTTTGAGTAGTTCCATGAACTACGGGATTCTGCTGTTTCTGCTGAGCAGGCTTGTCAGATTTAGGCTGTGCGTTTTCGACAGGCTTTTTCTGAACCGGCTTTTCAGCGGATTTTTCGGTCTTAGGCTGATTCTGCTTCGGCTGTGCGGGTTTTGCACTCTTCTGTGTCTGAACATTCTGTGCGCTCTTCTGACCGTTCTGAGCGGGTTTCTGAACGTTGGGCTTTGTCTTCTTTTCGGGTGTGCGGGAGCCGCCGCGGTCTGTGAGGGTCTTCATGCTTCTGATGTCGTCGACAAGAGAGCCGAGCTCCACCTTCTGCACCTTTGACACCGTAATCTTTATCTTCGCGTCACGCGCTCCTATACCGAAAAATCCCTTCTTCGGCATATCAATGATATCGTATGCTACCTCGTGGTCGGCGTCCGCGTATTCACGGTTGGCTATCGCTATGGCCTCGTCTACGGTTTTCGCGGTGATAATGTATGTTTCACTCATTTGTTATCCTGTTTTTCCTCCGGTTTTTTATCGGAATCGCTGTTTTTCGCCGCGTAGGAATCCTTTTCGTCGTTCTTTATCGGCGCGGGAGCGTTCTTTGCGGATGAGGTTTCGCCGACCTTTTTCTCGGGTACGTTCTTTACCTCTTTTTCCGCTTCAAGCTCGGCAAGCTCTTCCTTGTGCTTTTCGATGTATTCCTCGTCGTCGATGTGGTGTAGGCTGCGGACGAACTTTTTGTTTTCCTTTGCCTCTTTCTTCTTCTGTCTCTCGCTGAGTCCCGCCTGTCTTTCGGCTTCCTTATAGTCTTCTTCCGTGAACTGCGGTATCGGGAACAGCTTTGATATCACTATTCTCTCTACAAGCTGAAGGATGTTTCTGAAAATCCAGTAAACGCCGATGGCCGCGGAGAGCTTGAACTCAAAGTAAACGGAAAGGAGCGGCATGGACCACATCATTATCTTCATTGAAGCGGCGTTCTGCGTGTCCTTTGCTTCGGGAGACTGATAGGTGAACTTCTGCATGATGTACTGCGAGAGTATCATTACGACAAAAGTGATGACCGGGATGAGCATAAGCCAGTTGAAGGGCTTGAAGCTTATCTCGGGGACCTGTGAGAGGTCGAAGGGACCCACATGGAAGTTGGGTATTACAGCCTTCTCGAGCGCGGGAGCTACGCTGTAGTAGTCGGAGACGTTGCCGCGGATGAGGTTTATCATCTCTATCTGTGTATTGCTTGCTCCGATTTCGTGGCCCAAGCCCTCAAGTGTATTTTTGAGCGTCTCAATCTGGGTGTTCGGAACGTTGCAGATATAGCGGAGCGGGCGTGTGACTACGTTATACAGGCAGATGATGATGGGGAACTGTATGAGAAGCGGACCGCATCCGCCGGCGGGGTTGAAGTTTTCCGCCTTGTACATATCCATGGTTTCCTGCTGCATCTTCTGCTGTGTAGCCTGGTCGGTTCTTCCGGCATACTTTTTGCGGATAGCCGCGACTTTCGGTGCAAGAGACGCCTGCTTAATCTGGTTCTTCTGCTGTTTTACGGCGATAGGAGTCAGAAGCAGCTCTATTACAAGTGTAAAGAGAAATATCGACGTCAGGTAGTTGTTTGTGAGGGAATACGCAAATCTCAGTATATAGCCCATAGGTATATACAGGATATCGAAAATACTTTCCATTGAAACTGCCTACTTAATGTGAAAATAGGCTTCCCCTTTCATGTTTTTGTTGCGTTGGCGCATTTTTTCTGTAAAACTCCGCTGTTACCTTCTTTTCAAAGGATTACGTGGCACGGGGTCGTCTCCGCCTTTCGAGAAGGGATTGCACCTTATGAGACGGAAAAGAGTTAATACAGTGCCGAGGACTATTCCCCATTCTCTCACGGCGTCGATGGCGTACTGTGAGCAGGAGGGAGTAAAGCGGCAGGTGGGCGTGGATTTCAGCGGGGAGAGGTACTTACGGTACAGCTTCACCGGCGCAAGGAACGCTTCCCTGATGAGTTTTACGGGAGAAAAATTCATAATGCGCTCTCTTTTGTGTCGTCCGCGTCATTCCCGTCGCGCTGAGGTTCGGATTCTGCTTCCGTCTCCTTGAGCATATTCATCTCGCGGAGGCAGTAGTACAGGTCTTCCTTCACCTCGGGCATGGAGCAGACAGTGCATTTTTCGCGCGGAACTATAACGATGAGAAAGCCTTTTTTTATGCCGGTTTCGTTGTCTATCATGCGGTAGGCTTCTCTCACGACGCGTTTAGCCCGATTTCTCTGCACTGCGCCTCCGATTTTCTTTGAGGCTGAGATACCGACGCGGTTGAGCTTTTCTTTAAGTGGGTTTTGCTTTTTTAAGAGGGCTGCGGATTTATCGCGAAGGACGTAGACTACGAGAGTCGCCGCTCCTTTTTTTCTGCCCTGCTTATAGGTTTTCCTAAAAAGGTGATTTTCTCGGATGCTGAACTGCTTCACGAGGAACATCCTCCTAAAATTATGACCCCCGACTCAATAAAGAATGCGGAGGTCAGATGATTTTGCCGCTTATGGGACTTGTGACTGCCTTAGTGAGTAAGTCTTGCACGACCCTTAGCGCGTCTTCTTTTGAGGACGTTTCTTCCGTCAGCGGTAGCCATTCTCTTTCTGAAGCCATGTACCTTGCTTCTCTGTCTCTTCTTAGGCTGATATGTTCTGAGCATAATTACACCCCTTTCTTATTATCAAAAAATACAATTGACCGGCGGCTTGAGGGGGTAAGGGGATTGCGTTCCCTTACGAACCCTGCTTTCGCACAGATAGACAACATTCATTATATATCAACCATGCGGGGTTTGTCAAGGGGTTTGGGGTTCTTTTTTTCTTCTTTTGTCTATCAAATTTAGTTTGGCTTAATCTTTTTGAAAGATTAAAGTAGAAAGAGCTTCGCCCTTTCAGATTTTTATTTTATCGACTGCGGTCGAGGGCTGCTCCTACGCGGAGGGCGCACAAGGAGACTCAGACGCCGTCTCCTTGTGAATCTACGCTCGCGGTGGAGTTTGGTGGATATGGTTTACTTCCGTCTTCGCCCCCATTTACAGACCAGTCGCGCGGGTTTGCATAAGCCTTAGTAGTGGCATTAGCATGTTCGCGCGGGAGAGGTAGACGCGGGGAGTTTCTTTAAAATCGGTTATACTTCGTCGCGCGTGGTCGAGAATACCTAATCAAAGTAAAAGGATTAGGCTAACCGCGGATTGGCGGAAGTTTGTGCGCTGACGTGGAGCGAACGTCCAATTTCGTTTTGCATCCGTAGAAGAACCTACGAACGTGTAGTAAATTTAAACCAAATAAACAGACGCGGACATGTTACGCTACACTATTAAATTTTATGCGTTGTCGCGCCCCAAAACTCACCGCGCGCACATTTTATGCTCCACTACTACATCTTACGCGTAACCGCGCGACTAATCGGTTGAAGTGTGCGGGGACGGAAGTTAATCATATCAGCCAAACTCCACCGTGAAGCCGGTACTCACAGAGGGGCGGCGCCTGAGCCTCTCTGTGCGCCCTCCGCGTAGGAGCAGCCTTCGACCGCAGTCGATACAATCAATCTGAAAGACGGCAGTCTTTCTTCTTTCTTCTCACTTGAAACTCAAGTGAAACTTCATCCAGTGAAGTCTCTTAGAAGTCTAAAGTCGTCTAAGGAAAAGAAATTAGCTTACGCTCTTTCTTGAGGTCGAAAGGAATCCGTCCTTTCAATTGACAAACTCCGCGGTTTGTGGTATAATAGTACGGTATATATTAATGTATAAAAACTCTCTTATCGGAGGTAAGATGGAATTCACTAACGACACCGATTTGTCGGAAATCCGCTCTATGCTGAATGAGCATATGCGCGAAAATTATCCGCTTTCGCAGAAGTCCTTCGAGCTTTGGTATTCTTACCTGAAGCTGGTTTACCTCGATACCGAAAAGGCGGTTTTCGCCTGCGATACCGAGATAAAGCGCAAGGTCCTCACCAACAATCACCTCGATTTTATAAAAAAATGCGTCCTTGACGTTATCGGCTATTCGCCCGAAATCGAAATAAAAGTAGACCCCTCGGTAGCTCCCCCCAATCCCTACAGCCATAACCTCTTTATGGAACAGCTGCAATCGCGTGCGGATTCTTCTACAGATTCTTCGGATGAAGAAGAGCCGGGCGAGGTCGACTATAACGAGGACGGGGATGACGTATCCTACACTCCCTACACCCCCATGCCCGAAAGCGAGAGCGGTTCAAGCTGGTCCAGACCCGAGCCTCTCCCGAAAGCCGCCGAGAGCGAAAAGCCCGCGAAAAAGGACTACGCCGACTCCGATCACTTTGCCTCCGATCCCGACGACGCCGCAAAGGGTGAGAGATGGCGCAATTACATAAAGGACTACACCTTTGAAAACTTCATCGTAGGCTCGTCGAACCAGCTTGCGCACGCGTCCGCCATGAACGTCGCCGACCACATCGGTTCTATGGTAAACCCGCTGTTCATCTGGGGACCGTCCGGACTTGGCAAGACCCACCTCATGTACGCCATAGCAAACCGCGCGCTCGAGCACAATCCCGGCATGAAGATAATCTGCATAAAGGGCGAGGAATTCACAAATCAGCTCGTCGACGCAATTCAGAAAAACCGCAACCGCCAGTTCAGGCAGAAGTTCCGCAGCTGCGACATGCTCATGATAGACGACATCCAGTTCATCGCCGGAAAGGAAGCGACGCAGACCGAGTTCTTCCACACCTTCGACGCGCTGTACGAGGACAAGAAGCAGATCATACTCACCTCAGACCGCCCACCGAGAGAGCTTGAATCGCTTGAGCAGAGAATCCGCAGCCGCTTTGAGCAGGGACTTCTCGCAGACATAAAGCCGCCGGACTACGAGCTGCGAATGGCGATACTCCGCAACAAGATAAACCAGAACCACATAGACGTTCCGACAGACGTAGTAGACTTTCTCGCGCAGAACCTGCAGGAAAACATCCGACAGCTCGAGGGAGTAATCAAGAAGCTTGCGATGTCGAACCTGCTCACGGGACAGCCGGTGAACATGGAGATGGTAATACAGACGGTGCCGGAATATCTCCGCGACGCCGAGCCGGTATCCGACACGATAGAGCGCATAATCGACTGCGTTTCGAGAAGGTACAACATCTCTGTGGACGAGATAATGGGCAAGTCGCGCAAGAAGGAGACAAAGACCGCGCGCAACGTTGCAATGTATGTGGTACGTTCCGTGACGGGAGCGTCTCTGCCGCAGATAGGACAGGTATTCGACCGCGACCACTCGACGGTACACTCCAACATCAGCATGATAGAGCAGGAGATTTCGTCCGATCCCGTGCTGGAAGCGACGATTGGGGAAATCGTGAAGGAGATAAATAGAAGCTGAAATTTCTCTTTCTTCAACTTTCTCTTTTAAACTCTTCAATTTAGTCTCACTTTGGCTTCAAGTGAGGGAGGAAGTAGAAAGAGCTGCGCTCTTTCGATTTCATTATATCTCACTGCGGTGAGGGGACGCTCCTACGCGGAGGGCGCACAGAGGGATTCAAGCGCCTGTCCCTTGCACTTACTATGTAAGTGCGGAGTACCGGCTTCCGGTGGAGTTAGGCTTAGCAATTAACTGCCGTCTCCGCACATTTTTACCGATTAGTCGCGCGGTCTTCCATAATCTGTAGTAGTGGAGCATAAAATGTGCGCGCGGTTAGTTTTGGGGCGCGATGAAGCATAAAGCGTAGTAGTGTAGCGTAACATGTCCGCGTCTGTTTATTTGGTCGAAATTTGATAGACTGTTCGTCGGTTCTCCTACGGAAGCAAAACGAAATCGGACGTTCGCTATATTTCAACGCACAGATTAGCGACAATCCGCGGTTAGCCTAATCCAATTCAGTTATGATTTGATATTCTCGACCATGCGCGACAAAGAAAGCATTGATTTAAGCAAAACTCCCCGCGTCTCACTCTCCCGCGCGAACATGCTAATGCCACTACTAAGGCTTATGCGTACCCGCGCGACTGATTGGTTCAAACGGGCGACGATGAAGTGAATCATATCAACCATACTCCACCGCGAGCGTAGATTCACAAGGAGACGGCGTCTGAGTCTCCTTGTGCGCCCCACGCGTAGTGGCAGCCCTCGACCGCAGTCGATTTAATCAATCTGAAAGACGGCAGTCTTTCCACTTTTCTTCTCACTTGAATCTAAAGTGAGACTTCCCGAAGTGCAGTTTCTTAGAATGCGCCAGTAGTCTAAGGAAAAGAAAATTGCTTCGCTCTTTCTCAAAAAAAGCTTTGCAGCCTTTCCGGAAAGTTTCCCACTGCCTTTTCCAAAGCGGTAATTTTCGGCAAATGTAAATTATCAACACCGTTTTCCACACCCTGTTGAAAACCCGTGTTGATATCTCCACTTTCCCACACCCTGTGGATTTCGCAGTTGATAAATCCGAGTTTTCCACAAGCACGCACGTTGATTTTTCATCACTTCTTTTTCTCCCGCGCTAACTTTGCGTACTTTTCACGCACATTTCGCCGAAATTTGGAGTTTCACGTAGCTTTCGCTCGGTTTTTCCACATGGTTTTGCAGGCTTTTGAAAACTCAAAGCAAAACTCATCTTATACTTTTGTCAAAAACAATATTTCCCGCACGCGAGAGTTATTTTCCACAATTGCCTAAAATCCGTTTTTGTGGATAAAAGTCGAAAAAATCCGCGTTTTCAACCGACTTTTCCGAGATTTTATTCCCACAGCAGGGTGTTGATTTCTCCCGCGCGAGTGAAAATTTCCCGAAAATCTCACTTTTCCGAAAGAGAGCGAAAGTTTCCCTCGTATTTTCAAAGAGTTACCAAAAGTTTTTCCCGCGAAAACCCCGCGCATTTTCATTTCTCCGAATATTTCTTCCGCCGTATGCTATATACTTATATATAATATAAGGAAGAAAACTCGTTCGGAATTTTCGGATTCGCACGTTTGTTCTATCAAATTTCAAGTTACCCACAGTTCCCACAGCCCCTACCTCTGCTACTGCTATAAATTTTAGTTATATATGATTTTATATTATTTACTTTATCTCTTTATGACGGGATTTCTTCTTCATAAGAGATGAAGCAAATAAGGGATTTGCGCAGGCTGAAATGGGAGACCGCTGAAATGGAGTCTCACTTAAACTTCAAGTGAGGGAATAGTAGAAAGAGCTGTGCTCTTTCAGATTAATTATTCCACTTCGCGTGGGGCGCCCTTTTCAGGGGGAACACAGAGAGGCTCAAACGCCGCCCCTCTGTGAGTACCGGCTTCCGGTGGAGTTTGGCTTAGCAATAAACTGCCGTCTCCGCACGTCGTTTCCGATTAGTCGCGCGGTCTTCCATAATCCGTAGTAGTGGAGCTTAAAATGTGCGCGCGGTGAGTTTTGGGGCGCGGCTAAGCATAAGCCTTAGTAGTGGCATTAGAATGACCGCGTCTGTTTATTGGGCTGAAATTTATAAAGCGTTTCTGCAATCGCTGACGGAAGCAAAACGAAATCGGAAGTTTTCTCTCCGTCAGCGCACAAACTCCCGACAATCCGCGGTTAGCCTACTCCAATTTAGCTTGATTAGGTATTCAACCCTCCGCGCGACAACAAAACGAATAAATTCAGTGCATTTACCGCGTCTCACTCTCCCGCGCGAACATGCTAATGCCACTACTAAGGCTTATGCATAACCGCGCGACTGATTGGTTCAAATGGGCGAGGACGGCAGTATATTGCTAAACTGAACTCCACCGCGAGCCGGAACTCACAGAGGTGCGGCGTTTGAGCATCTCTGTGCGCCCTCCGCGTAGGAGTTTAAAATGAAATCTGAAAGACGGCAGTCTTTCCACTTTTCTCTCACTTGAATCTTAAGTGAGACTTCCCGAAGTGCAGTTTCTTAGAAGAATATCGTCGTCTAAGGAAAAGAAAATTGCTGCGCGCTTTCTTCAAATCTTTCCGAAAGATTTAAGCCAAACTAAACTTGCTAAGAAAAAAATTTTGTAATAAAAATAAAGGATACGCATATGAAAGTTACCTTCGATAAGCAGAAGCTCCTTGCCGCGCTTATTCCACCGGCGGGAATTTCTCAAACGAAAAATACCCTCACCGCCGTCGACGGTCTTCTTTTCGAGTGCCCGCCTAACCCTAAGTACGGCGACTACGATACCGACCGCGACGACCTTTGCAGAATCTCCGCCTTCGACCTCGATAAAGGACTTCGTACAAGTGTAGAGTGCAAAATCTACGAAAAAGGTATGTTCATCATAAATACCGTGAAGGTCCTCCAGATAGTCCGCGCCCTCCCCGACGGAGAAGTTACCATAGATATCGACGATAAGGGACATACCAAAATCAGCGGCGGCTACTCCGATTTCGAGATTTCGGCTACTCCCGGCGCGGAATTCCCCTCCATGCCTATGTTCATCGGAGACAAAATCTACTCCATCCCCCAGCACCGCATCAAAAAGCTCATCGACGAAACCGTTTCGGCTGTGGGTCAGAACGACGCGAGAGCTGCTTTCAACGGCGCACTGTTCAAAATCGAGTCGGGCGAAATGACGGCTGTCGGATGCGACGGAAATAAGCTTGCCGCGGCTAAATGCCCCCTCGACGACGGAGACTGCTCCGACCTACCCGACGCGAAAATGATCATACCCGGCAAATTCCTCACGGAGCTGACAAAGCTTTTAAAGGATTCCGAGGACGAGGTCACGCTCATTGTCGGAAGACGTCACGTTTTCTTCAAGATTGACAATATTTACTTCTTCACCAGAGTTATCGATACCGAGTACATCGACTACAAAAAGATTCTCGAGTCCCAGTCGCGTACCTATACCACCCAGCTCTACGTTTCGCGGAAGGAGTTCCTCGGCGCGTGCGAAAGAGCGTCCATTGTCACGGAAGATAAGCTCGGCGGATCGGGTCGCTCCCACGTGAAGCTCGAGATAGCCGATGGCACTATCACGATGTCGTCGGTGTCCTCGGGAGGATCTGTCTTCGAGAAAGTGCCGTGCGGAATGGAAGGAAACGAGCTGACTATCGGCTTCAATTGCAGATTCCTGCTCGACTCACTCCGCGCCGCGCCCGCCGACTGCGACAGGCTGAGGATTAGACTGAAATCCCCGCTCATGGGTGTGGTGATAGAGCCTTCGTACGGTTCGGATTTCATCACGGCAACTCCCGACGAGAGCGTATTCGGCAGCCGTTCGCTTGATGTAGAGAAGCCGGAGAACGAGGACGAGAGCGAAAAATTCCTGTACTTCGTCATGCCGGTAAGGCTGAACGGATAACTGCCATGTACATTCACGCAGGCGCGGGCAAGCTGATACGGGGAGAAGAGATAATCGGGGTATTCGACATGGACGGGCACGTGGACTCCGAGGTGAACCGCGGGTTTCTCAAGTCCGCTGAGAAGAGCGGGGTGACTTCCTCGGCAGGAAGCGATCTTCCGCGGAGCTTTATTGTGGTTTGTGCTGACGGCGGGGTAGGTGTGGTATTCTCGCACATCTCCGTCAGCGGAGTGAAGGAACGGCTTTCCCGAAAGCAGATCTGAAAGGATTTTTTATCCTTTCTACCTTAGACTACGCCTACCCTTCTAAGAAAGCTTATGTCTTTCGGAAAGATATAAAGAAAAAAGACTAACGTCTTTTGATTTATTGAATCGACTGCGGTCGAAGGCTGCTCCTACGCGGAGGGCGCACAGAGGGATTCAGGCGCCATCCCTCTGCGAGTACCGGCTTCCGGTGGAGTTTGGCTTATATGATTTGCTTCCGTCTCCGCACGCTGTTTCCGATTAGTCGCGCGGTTTTCCATAATCCGTAGTAGTGGAGCATAAAATGTGCGCGCGGTGAGTTTTGGGGCGCGATTTAGCATAAGCCTTAGTAGTGTAGTTAGAATGACCGCGTCTGTTTATTTGGCTTAGATTTATAAA
>Ga0129314_1001531_pt1 | contig 15740 bp, 12 predicted proteins | sample O1111metagenome_FD_94431 | JGI IMG/M metagenome (GOLD analysis project Ga0129314, IMG submission 94431) | Orangutan individual fecal microbial communities from fecal samples from Wisconsin, USA - O1111 metagenome | ecosystem: Host-associated > Mammals > Digestive system > Large intestine > Fecal...
ACCAGCGGGTAGGGGTTGACGCGGCAGGCGAGGAACACGATGAGCGGGTTGGTGACGAGTGCCACGATGAGGATGACAACGACCAGCACCGCGACGAGGTGGCCGTACACGGTGAAAATCTCGACGCCCGAGGTGGAGACGCTGCTGTAGATGAGGCCGAGGATGCCGAAGGGGGCGCATTCGATGACGCCGCGCACGACGGTGGTCACGGCCTTGGCGGCATCCTGCAGCAGGTCCTTGGTGGTGGGCTTGGCCTTGCGCAGCGCAATGCCGATGAAGACAGCCCACACGAGAACACCCAGGTAGTTAGCACTGGCGAGGGCATCGACGGGGTTGGAGAGCGCATTGGTCAGAAGCGCGACGATGACGCTGCTCAGCTCCTGGGGCGCACCTGTCGCGTCGGCGGCGTCAACGCCCGTGAGCACGAGCTCGCTGGGGAAGAGGTAGCTGGCGATCACGGCCAGGGCGCCTGCGACAAGGGTGCTCACGATGTAGAGGCAGATGACCGTCTTCATGTTGCCGGCGGAGCGGGCGGTGCACAGCGCGCCAATCACGAGGAAGAAGACCAGGATGGGGGCGATGGCCTTGAGCGCGGTGGTGAACAGCGAGCCGAGCGTGCCAATCCAGGAGATGCCGGGCACCGCGAGGGCCAACACGATGCCGATGACCATGCCGATGACGATCCTCAGGATGAGAGGAACGTCGGTATATCGCTTAATGAGAGTGTTCACGTGCGCGCTTCTTCCTTATGGGTTATTCCGATTCAACGTAACAAATTAGAATACTCAATAACGGATTGAGGTAACCCAGTCGCACGCTCGGAATTAACAAAGAGGACTTCTTTAGCACACAAAAGACTTCTCTGTCTCTATATATGTGTTGTACCGGGAAACCGCTGAAAGGATTTCGGTGCGGAGTCACGCTGTAAGCCAACGCGTCGTGGTTCTAGCTTGGGCTTGGGGAACCAACTTGCCGTTGGAGCGGCGCGGCGCTGCAATGAGCTGCTGCAGCCGTGCGAGTTTCAGGCACCTGCCTACCCGTTTGCCTCCGTGGGCTCCAGGCACTCGAGCATGAACGCGGGCACGAAGCTGGTGAACAAGCGCGCCATCTGTTGGGGCGGCTCCACCATGCCGCGTTCGACCCAGTGGCGGGTCATGTGCTTGGCGCCGGTGACGAAGAACTCCAGTTGCAGGGCCTCGTCGGGTGTGAAGTCTCGGCCGGTCTTGGTGGTGAAGATGTGTTCCAGGTGGTCGCCCATGCGCCGACCGCCGTGCTGGCAGATGGAAGGGTAGCCCACGATGCGCATGGCGTTGCCGAAGAAGTCGCGGTGCCGCTGCAGTACCTCGAATTTGCGCAGGTGAGCGTCGTAACAGCTGAGCGTGACGCCGGCCTGGTAGAGGCTTGTCTGCATGAGGTGGTCCCACATCCAGGTGGCCACGGCGTACACATCCTGGAAATTCTCGTAGAAGGTGGCGCGCGAGATACCGGCGTCATGGCACAGCTCGGTCACTTTCACGCGGTCGATAGAGGTGGTTCGCATGAGCGCATCAAGCGCCTCCACCACGCTCAAACACGTGTCCTGCTTCGACATTCCTACACACCCTTCCCTTGCCCCCCACGGCTATCCGCATTATCGCACCCTCAGCCTTACAGATTGGGCGAAATGTCAGGCTTTTAACGAGGGCGAGTCAGACAATCGGGTCATTTTGTCAGGTGCATTCGAACCAGCCTGGCAGGTAAAGTGGATGTGTCGAGCCAAGGGGTGCCGACTGGTTTGTAAGGGGTGGGGCCTTGCAGGCGCGCGTTTGCGCGGGCTTGCCCGCGGGCCATTGTCGAATTCAAGGAGGATTCTCGTATGAACACTTCCGTCTCTCGTCGTTCGTTTGTGACTGGTGCCGCGGCTGCCGCTGGTGCAGTTGCCGCTTCGGGTGTCGCCGCCGCGTATGCCGATGCGCCTGCTGCCGACGAGGCTGCCCAGCAGCGCTGGGACGCCCAGCCTGCTTCCGTTGCCGACCAGGTCTCCAACACCGAGACGCACGACGTTGTGGTTGTGGGCGGCGGCAACGTGGGCGTTGTGACGGCGCTGCACCTGGCACAGCTCGGGGCCGACGTCGTGCTCGTGGAGCAGTCGGGCGCTTGCTGCATGTGGGCCGGCGACATCGACGCGCTTGACTCCCAGATTCAGAAGGACATGGGCATCCAGATCGACAAGGAATTCGTGGTTGAGGATCTCCTCCGCTACAACCAGGGTAAGTGCGATCAGAACCTCATCCGCCAGTGGGCTTACAACGCCGGCGCCCTTGTTGACTGGTACCAGGAGCAGATGCAGGCCAAGGGCCTCGATGTGATGGTTGACACGCGCTGCAAGAGGTTCTTCCCCGAGGGCGCCTATTATTCGCCCGCCTCGGTGCACACCGCATACAAGCCTCCGCTCGAGCCCACCGCCAACGCCATGGGTTCTGAAATCGCAATCCCTGCCATGCTGGAGCTCTATGCCGAGGCCGGCGGCCAGCTGCTGTACAACACCCGCGCCGTTGAGCTCGTGCAGCCCGACGGACCCGCCACGCCGGTGACGGGCGTCATCTGCCAGATGGAAGACGGCAGCTACACGCAGTTCAACACCAACAAGGCGGTGTTCCTGGCCACGGGCGGCTTCTCCGGCAACAAGGACATGATGGACCAGCTCAACGTGCAGGCGCACAAGTTCTGCTCCAACCACATGGGCGGCGACGGTCGCAACGGCGACGGCATCAAGATGGCAGTGTGGGCGGGCGCCGACATCGACCATGACATGGCTGGTAGCTGCAACATTTTCGACCGTGGCTGCATCACGGGCAACGACACGAACGGCGGTATCGGTTGGGACAGCCAGGGTGGCGAGGACAGCCGCTTCTGGTGGCCCGGCTCGCAGCCGTTCATGCGCGTGAACCAGTTCGGCAAGCGCTTCTGCAACGAGGACGGTCCCTACGATGTCGTGTTCAACCTGGGCGCCCAGCAGCCCGGTGGCTTCTATTGGCAGGTCTTTGATGCTTCTAGCTGGGACGATGTCGTGAGCTTCGACACCACCATCTGCTCGCGCGTTGTTGCCAAGCCTGGCGCCAAGAACTGCCTGCTGCTTGGCCAGTTCTGGCCTTGCACCGATGCCGACATGTGGAACGAGGTATACATCGAGCCCAACGTGGCAAACGGAAACCTCATCAAGTGTGACACCCTTGAGGAGCTCGCTGACGCCATGGGCTTCGACGCTGAGGCCAAGGAGGCGTTCCTGCAGCAGGTGGAACGCTACAACGAGATGGCCACCGCTGGCTGGGACCTCGACTACGGCAAGGCCCCCTGGCGCCTGTCCAACATCGACGAGCCTCCCTATTACGCCTGCAAGCTGGCTGGATGGCTTCTCTCCACGCTCGGCGGCGTGCGCGTGGACAACACCTACGCGCCCCTGACGCCCGAGGGCAAGAGGATCGAGGGCCTCAAGGTCGTCGGCCTGGACCACGGCGGATTCTTCAACGGTATGTACGCGCAGTACTACGGCGGTCTGAACCTGTCGCACAACCTTGTCTCGGGTTGGCTGGCTGCCAAGGACGTCATGGGCGAAGAGTACCCCGTGCCCCTGTGGGGTCCCGACCATGCCTACGCGCAGGATCGCGTGCAGGGATAAAAGGAGCGCTCGTGTGGCGCGACGCGCGGTGCGGCTATAGGTGCGCCGCGCGCGTTAAAGCCATGCGAGGCGGATGGCATGCAGCGCGGGTTAAGGCGGAGACGCCCGTGTGGGGGCCCTCCACCATGATGCGGATGGCATGCAGCGTGGCTGAGACAGCGGCGCGCAGGTGTCGCAGCCGTGTAGAGCGGCAAAATGAGGCCCGTGCCCCGACTGGATCACTCTGGTCGGGGCGCGGGCTTTTATGCTGGCGGCAAAATTGGCGCATGTTTGCGTTTTAATTTCGCCGAGGCTTTAAGGTGTTGGACGCCTCTGAAGTTTTCCCAGGTAGATGACGTGTGCTGAATACCCGATTTAGGGTGCTACGTGGGCAGCGGGAATTAAAACGCAAACATGCGGTGTTTTTTGCGGAGCGCGGAAGCGGACTCGCGCGGATGAAGGGGTTTGAGCCGCAAAAAGCCCGACCGCCTGGGTGAGAATCCAGGCGGGCGGGCCTATCGGGTTGCGTGTTGCTGGGTGCCTGTGAGCGTCTTAGCTCAGGGAAACGCCCGTCTCTCCGAGCTTCTTGAGAATGCGCCCCTGAACCGCAAGGTAGTAGGCGTCATCGGCAGGGCTGAGCGTGCTTTCGTCGATGCCGTCTATCTTGCTTGCCCAGTCGAGCTCCTGTTGGACGAGGCTGGCATAGTCGGCGGTCATGGCAAGCAGTGTCGCGGAATCACCCGAGCTCGTTGCGTTGGTGTACTTCACCATGAAGTCGCAGTACTGGTTCATGAACGCCTCGTAGCTGTCCATCATTTCCTTGAACTCGGGAGTGACAACGTCGGAGATGACGTCAGAGGCGGCCTCAACTGCCTCCTGGGCTTTATCGGAGAGGTTGGATGCATCCTCGCTGACGCTATTGTCGCTGTCTGCATCGGCCTTGCCCTGCGTGTCATCCTTGGGCGCTGACTTTTGAGTTGCCTGGGTGTTGGTCTTGGGCGCATTGACGCAGACGCGCGCGATATTGGCGCCTTCATAAGAGATGGAAACGCTTGCTCCGTCGGCGTTTTTGGCGGTGTATGTCGAGTCGCTTCGACTGTAATCTACATTGTAGCCAGCATCGATGCAGGTGTCGATGTAAGCATTGAAAGCCGTCTTGTCCATGTCGGCAAGATGGGCGGTGAAGTTGCTTGCTGAGTCCGCTTCAATCTTGCCCATGGTTGCGGCTGCCGGGGGAAGGAGCGTGGCTGCCCCCATGGTGGGCCAGGCCAGAGGGCTCATCTTCATGGGCGCTTCAAGCTCAATGGCGAGTTGTTCGCGCGACGAGTAATAGGAAAGGGAGAGCTTGTAACCATCATCGTTGAAGGCCGTGTAGCCGTTGGAAGTGTCAGGGTCGACGATAAATCCCTTGTCCTTGCAGGATTCGATATAGTCTGAGTAATCGGCCTGGGATGTCTTATTGATACCGGCATCGAAACGCTCGGTGGTGCTGGCATTGATACTGCCCTTGTTGCTGGCAGGCTGTGGAAGGAGCGTCGCGAGACCGCTGCTCGGCCATGTGTATGTGGCGTTATCTTTTTGATACTTCTCAATTTCCATGTCTGCGGTGGCTATGACCAACAGGACAACGATAAGGATGAATAGCTTAAAAAACAGTCCGTGCTTCTTCTTGGACTTCTTTTCCTTTTGCTCGCGTTGAGGTTCAGGCGCGGGCACCTGCTGCTTCTCGCTTGCCATTTCCCAACCCATGACAGTCATCTCCTTGTGCTTCGGCGGGGTTTTATGCAACTGACCGGTAAATTTACGCGTCTTCGTCTCGTATTACCTCAGCTGCCAACTGAATTTTGGCGTCAAATTTCAGTTGGCAGCTGAGGACTCGAATCTCTTTTCGGCCTAATATCCAAGCTTATTGTTCTTGCTGGAAGGAGGGCGTTAAATGGGTTCGGCCGGTGATATGGGCTGGCAACTTGTCAAAATGGCGGCGGGTTTTGTGGCTTCAAACGCCGATGTCGTCGTCGATGCCATGGAGGGCATCTCAGTAGGCCAGAAGGAACTTGGGCCGGGTGAGACGGTTTTGCTTCGATCGAGCGAGGTCAATGTTGACAAGGTTGGGGGCAATGAGTCCCTTGAAGAGCTTGTTTTAACGCAATCCAGTCTTATTCTGGACATCGAGGTAGACGAAGGCTTTTTTAGGAAGACGCGCAGGCACGACTACTGCCCTCTTTCTCAGATTGTGTTTGAGCAGGACAAACCTTGCGTCGAGGTCAAAAAGAGATTCTTTAGCTGGTATCTCGACGTCGTGTTCAAGGGCGAGACGCTCAGGTTTTATTTCGGGAACGATCCCGAGCGCTTGGCGCGCGTATGGGCTGAGGAGATATGTCATGCCGCCCGGGAAGTTCGGGATGAAAGGCGCCATAAATCGGGTCGCAAGGAACTTGAGTGCGGCGTTGAACAGCAGGTTGCGTCTCTTGGCCGTCCAAAGCCCAAGATGGTTGCAGGGAAGTGCCGGGCGTGTCATGCGCCCCTGTCAGGCGTGGAGGGACGCATGGTGACTTGCTCGTACTGTGATACCAAGCAAACAATGTGAGGATTGACTCATGAGCATTCTTGACTCCATCTTTGATTCCGTTGGTGGCGTTTTTGCCGACCAGTGGAAAGACATCATCACCGCGGGGCCTTTTGACGAGCATACAGTTGTTGTCCCCGGCGTGCGCAAGGACGAACAGAATGGACGTGGTGGCAACCAGGGGTCCGAGGACGTAATTTCAAACGGTTCTCTGCTTTTTGTTCCTGAGAACACAGCTGCCTTCGTGTATAGCCAGGCGGGTATTGAGTGCGTTATTACCGAGCCTGGTGGGTTTGTGTATCGAAACGGCGAGTTCAGTATCTTTGACTATGAGAGCCTGAACAAACAAGGCGCAGTCGGTCTTGCGCAAACGATGGCTTCGCGCGTTGCCTTCTCTGGCCTGTCCTCCCAGGAGAAGCGCGTCGCGTTCGTCAACCTTCGAGAGATTCGAGGCTTAAAGTTTGGTACTCGTGGTCCACTAGTATATAACGACCAATTTTACGGCGTCGACCTCGAAGTTTTCGCGTATGGAACATTCTCTGTTCAAGTCTGTGACCCCACGCGGTTTTTGCGCAGTTTTGTCCCGGCGAATGTGATCGAGTATTCGCTGGACGACAAGCAGGCACGCGAGCAGCTGGTGGTAGAGCTGCTGCATTCGTTCACTGTTGCGGTAAATGTACTTTCCCAAACGTGCCGCGTTTCTCATCTTCCTTCGCGTGCAGATGAGATCGTGAGGACTATCGAGCACGGCACGGGAAATGCAAGTACTTGGCAGGAGCGTTTTGGCCTGCAGCTTCGTGCGATTGCCGTTGAGAATATTGAAATGTCCGATGACTCGCGTGAGCTGGTGCGCCAGTTCGCCGAGCGTAAGATGAATGTCGCGGCATATGAGGATGTGTCACAACATGCGTCCGACGTTGCTGCTCAGCAGGCGATTGCCGAAGGCGTGCGCGAAAACGGCCTGGGAGACGGCGGTGGGATGCTGTTTGGTATGAATCTTGTCTCTGAGCTTGGCGCTTGCAACGCCTCGTTTGCGCCGAATGTCGCCGTGGCTGGTGGGAATGCATCCAGTTTGAATGAGGCAGAGGAGCCGTCTGACGCCCCGTCTTTGGCTGTTGCATCACTTGATGAGCAGCTTGAGATGCTCAAGAAACTGAAGGAACTCTTGGATGTGGGCGTTCTTTCCCAAGAAGAGTTCGATGCGAAAAAGCACGAGGTGCTTGGACTGTAGAAGCCAGTTGAGAGACGGGGCGATTGCCGGGTTACGCTTTCCCTTCGAGCATGGGGTGGCGTTCATCGAGTCGCCTTCGGGCAAGTGCAATGCTCGTCGGGCCATGTCCTTGATCGGCCTGCGTTCCTTAGTTTGCGGGCGGAATCTTTCGCCCTTGGCAAGAAAGACGTTTTGCCGGGCGTTGGTTTGGGGTATCGTTGTACGCGTGTGTATCGGACCCGTGATTTAAGGAGCGTGCGCTATGGCACAGAACCCCATCGTCACCATCGAGATGGAAGACGGCGGCACCATCAAGGCCGAGCTTTACCCCGAGATTGCCCCTAACACCGTCAACAACTTCATCAGCCTCATCAACAAGGGCTACTACGACGGCGTTATTTTCCACCGCGTCATCCCCGGCTTCATGATCCAGGGCGGCGACCCCAAGGGTATGGGCACGGGCGGCCCCGGCTACAGCATCAAGGGCGAGTTCACGCGCAACGGCTTCAAGAACGACCTCAAGCATGACCGCGGCGTTCTCTCCATGGCCCGCACCATGATGCCCAACAGCGCCGGCAGCCAGTTCTTCATCATGCACAAAAACTCGCCGCACCTCGACGGCCAGTATGCCTCCTTCGGCAAGGTGCTCGAGGGCATGGAGGTCGTGGACGCCATCGCCAACACGCGCCGTGGTCCCAACGACAAGCCCCTGACCCCCCAGGTCATGAAGAAGGTCACCGTCGAGACCTTCGGCGTGGAGTACCCCGAGCCCGAGAAGTGCTAAGGGCAACCGACAACGCTTAGCTCGCAAGCGGGCCAGCTTCCGAACATGGAGGCTGGCCCGCTTTTTGCAACTAGTGAATTTCCATATACACTCTTGGGCATTACAATCGGGTTCGATTATGGCCATCAAGTTGAAGGAGGCCTTAGGCCAGAGCTGCCGCGCTTTGCCGGTATTATCGTTTACATGCTGTTCCGAGATACGCAGCAGCACAATAAGCCTCATGTTCATGTGCACTATGGCGAATATGAAGTTTCAGTCGGTGTAGACGGCGAACTTCTTGCTGGTTCGCTTCCGCGTAGGCAATTGAAGATTGTCGTTGGATGGCTCGCGTTGCATGAGGAAGAGGTTTACGCAGCATGGAACCGCGCGGTGCAAGGTGAGCACTTCGATAAGATTCCCGGAATGTAGGGAGGAAAATCGATGTATGAGGTAGATGGTATCTGTTACGCAGGCTCGCCCATAAATGAGATCCGCGTTGTGTCTGCTACGCCTTTGCGAGGCGGAATGCTGCTGGTGAAGTTTGCATCCGGTGAAGAACGCCTATTCGACACGACGGAACTCAAGGGTTCGGTCTTTGAACCGCTTCGCAATGAACAGGTTTTTTCTGATTTGAAGGTCGAGCACGGATTCGTTTCCTGGGCAGACGGAGAAATCGATGTCGCTCCAGAGTATATATATGAGCACGGTTTGCCTTACAACCGTCAACCTGATTGGCTGCTTGCCGGATAGGAATGGGCGGACGTCTCACTGTGGGATAAGGTTGGGTGACATGCGGGCCAGCTTCCGAACATGGAGACTGGCCCGTTTTTTGTGGCCTGGGCGGGGGAGGGGCACTGTGGAAAGTGTGATTAACATACATTTCAGGATTTTCAAAAATGCGTCAACTGGTACTTTGATGAAATAACATACATCTCAGGTGTTGAAATGTATGTTATTTCAGACGCTGAGAAGAGTATCGGCGGAAATCTGGACCGCACGGGTGCTCGCTGGACAAAAAAAGCCGGCTCACGGGGCTGTTCTTTGCAACTCGGCTGCAACTCGGGCTTTCAGTGCGCTTACCAAGCAAAAAGGCGGCCAGCTCGCGGGGGTATGTCCCTGCAAGCCGATCGCAACTTGCGCTTCTGGGGTGCTCGCTGGACAAAAACGGCCGGCTTGCAGGAGCGTGTCCCTGCAAGCCGGCCGCGTGGGGTGTGATGTGCGTCTCGTGTCCTGGTGCTTACTTCTTCTCGATGAGCTCGTGGCCCATGTGGTCGAAGTCATCGAGGTGGTAGGCCTTGATGGTGGGATTGTCGTACGTGGACAGGTAGTAGGTCTTGCTGGCGGCGGAGTAGCAGCTCGTGTAGAGGGTCTTCTCAAAAGAGCCGTCGGTCATGCGGGCCGCACCGTCGATCATTGCGACGCCGCCGAGGGTGTGGAAGAGACGCGAGACGTTGGCTGCCTCGCTGGACTGCTCGGGGTAGTTGGAGTTGTAGAACGCCGCGCGGACAAAGCGCGAGGTGGAATAAGGGTCGCCAGGCAGCGCCCTAGCACCCGCGCCTGCGCCGAAGGGGACGAGCTCGGCCTTGCGCCAGCAGGCAGGTTCAGGCACGTCGGACGAGAGCGTGATGTAGTTGCGCAGGTTCTCGCAGTGCCAAGCAAAACCGGGCTGGTTGGTGAGGACGTCCACATCATCGTGGAATACATGCATGCCGCCGGCCGTGTACTCGACCACAATGGAACGCGTGGCGTCGCCGATGAGCCAGTGCAGCATGGAGACGGGGAAGTTCTCGTTGATGGGCTTGGCTACGATGGCCATGTTTGCCAGCGCGGCCTCTACCTCGTCGACGGTTGTAAAGTTGCGGGCCACCCATAAGGGGAACTCGTAGGCGGCGACGTTGGTCTTGCCCTCGATGGAGGCAGGCTCATACTGGGCGTAACCAGGGAAGTTGAGGCCGGCAACGGCGAGTCCTGCCTCGTTGGCGCAGTCAAAATAGAGCGGCAGGCCCTGGGCGACGATGCCCATGCCCATGACGCAATGAGAGCTGTCTGCAGGTTCGCCGAAAGCTTGGGGAAGCGCGCAACCGCTCGGGGTCACCACGATATGCTCTCCGTAGGAGGAACTCCAGTCGAGGTTGCGTCCGAAATACATGTTGCCATTGCTGCCAGTGAAGCGGATACCAGTGCACATATGTGGTGCCTCCTTTGTGCCCGATGTCGTGCTGCGTGTCTCGGGCTGACGTTTGGCGATGGTAGTGCCACAGGTGCTTGTACCCGTCTCATGTGAGGGGATGTCTTCTTAGGAGATGCCCGACAAAGTGGGCACAAGCCTGAGAGGGAGCGGAAAGTATCGCAGGGTCGGGGAAAGCGCTGGATATGAGCTTGTGCAGGCGATAAACAAGTAGCAGGGCAGGGGCGCCCGACGAGAAACGCAAGCGCTTGGGCGGCACGGGCGGAAGGGTTGTACGCGCCATGCGAGCAGCGGGGCGGGGTGCCTGACGAGGAACGCGGAAGGTTGGGCGATGTGCCTGGAGGGGCCGTGAACGCTATGCGAACAGCGGGGCAGAGCATTATGTGAGCGAGCGGTGCGGGCCCCCAATGGGGAACGCGGACGGTTGGGCTGTACGCGCTGTGCGAGAAGCGGGCCCGGGCGGCTGATGAGAAACGTAGGTGGTTGGGCGGGGCGAGCGGAGGGGTCGCGAACGCAATGCGAACAGCAGTGCGGGGCGTGCGTCTGTGTGGGCTTCTGGCCAGTCTTGCAGCCGCGTTTGCTTGCTTTGGGCTGGGGCGTGTGGGCTCTATCGGGCCTGGCCGTCGCTTAATTTCCCTGTTCGTAAATCCTGGCGATGAGTTCGTCGTGGCAGGAGACGTCGAGCTTGCGGTAGACGTTGCGCACGTGGGTGTACACGGTGCTCTTGGAGATGAGCAGTGTTTCAGCCACGTAGGAGCAGCCGTGGCCGCGGGCGAGAATCTGCACGATTTCGGTCTCGCGTGGTGTGAGGGCGAAACGATCGGCGAGCAGCGTTACGCGGGTTTCGACAGGGAGAGCGCTTGCGGCGTCGTCGGGTGTGTTGCACTCGGGGGTGGAGCCAGACGCGCAGGCGCCCTGTTCGCCATCGGTGCCCGAAAGGCTGAGAAGGTCTTCGTCGGACATGTCGTTGGAGCTGCCGCGCTGCGCATGGAGGCAGGCATTGGCAACGGTGAACACGCCGTATGCTGCCGTGAGCGCCATGACGATGCCAGAGTGGTATATCGAGGTGTCCGAAAGCTGGCTCCCGAGGGCCAGGCCCAGGACCGCAGTCAGGCAGTAGGTTCCGATGATGGTGGAAAATACCAGGTCGCGGGGGAACTCGCGGGCGTTGGAAATACCGCTTCCCATGGCGAGCGCGATGGCGCCGACGATAGAGAAGAGTGTGTAGGCGCCGACGATCTGTGCGTCGGGACTGGCGCCCGGGAACATGCAAAGCGCCATGACGAGCGCGGCGGCGATGGGAATGAGCAGACGTTGCGCGAAGGCTGCGGCGGGGATGTGGCCGTGCCTGGCGACTCCGCACGCGATTGCAACAATGACGCCGGCGGCAATCGACCCCAGGACTTGGGTGTCCACCAGGCCGTTAAGAACGGTTGTGGGCGCAATGCCGATGACAAACGATGAAAGCGCAATGCCGAGAAGGGGTGCGCCCATTACCGAGAGGAATGCCTTGGCATGCGCGCGGTTCGGCAAGAGCTCGGCGTCTACCTGCGGGGATGCGGCCTCGACCTTCTTCAGGGCAAGCGGGGCAAATGTGCCGACGGCCAGCATGGCACCGTGGAGCAGGTAGGACAGAGGCGTGGGCAATGCGGACACACCGAGGTTGAGCGCGGCTGCCGTCGCTATCCCTAGGCCGCACGTGAGCGTGAGATGCATGAGGCTCTCGCCAAAAAAGACTGCAGCCCAGTTTGCGCAAAGGGCGGCGAGGGGCAGGCCCGCGAAGAGCGAGCACACAAGGCCAAGAGCGTTAACTACGGGCGAGGAGATGTCGGTGCCCAATGCGACGAGGGCGATGTAGCCTGCAACTCCCATGAAGTAGAAGGCAAAGAAAAGGGGGCTGCCATGCCGCGCGGTGTGTAGCTGCCCGCCGGGTGCGAAGGTCAGCACGACGGAGAGCAGGGAGAAGCCGAGGATACCCTGGGCAAACCAGGCGGTGACCTCAGGAACGCCTGCGGCGTTGATTGCCACGATGTTGGGTGAGTAGATGGGTAGGGTGGCGAAGAAGCAGACAAAAGCCGCGAAGGCCGCCACCTTCCGAGCTTGTACAGAAGAAGTCACGTTATCCCCTTCGATACCCGCGCCGAGCAGGCCGTGACCGTTGTCGAACTGTGCAGAAAAAGCCACGCCATCCCCCTCGGTACCCGTCCTGCATTGGCCGGTCTTGTCGAGCCGACCGTCGAGGTCACAACCGTCGAGTGCCTCGATACCTGTCCCGCATTGGTCGGTCTTGTCGAGGCCGACTCTGCCCAGATTCACGCCATCCCTCTTGATGCCTGCGCCGCCTCGGTTGCCTGACTTGCGGGCTCGCGAAGTTTGACGTGTGAGCTTACAGCGGGTTACATGCTACCCGCATCGAAAGCTGATTGAAGGCAACTATAGCAAAACGGCCGATTGCTGGGGTCGAATTCGATCGGTTCTTTTCGAGTGATTGCTGGGGGATGGAGGCACGGGAGTTTCCAATACCGAGGCGTTACTCATCAAAACACCAGCTCAGCTGTGTCCATACCAAATACTTTTGAGACTCGCCACATTTGGGTAAGTGCCCCGGCGAGGTGCAAATACCAATCTTCCGCGATTCTCACGCTTGCCCTTGCCGCATACCGTATGAGTTGTCACCAGCCGGGTGCGGCACATGCGCCTCACGTATCGCATGGAGTCGCTGTTATCCCGGCATAAGCGCAATGCTTGGGCCAATCGGTCCGGGCAATTCCAACAAAGGAGTGCGTACGTATGGATTTGAACCGCAGGAGCTTCCTCAAGGTCGCAGGTGCTGGCGCCGCTGCCGCCATGGCCGCCGCTGGTGCTACCGCTGCTCTGGCCGACGCCCCCGCGCCTGCCGCTGGCTTCGTCCCCGGCACCTACACGGGCACCGGCAAGGGCATTTCCTCCGACGTCACCGTCACCGTCACGGTTGATGAGACGAGCGTGACCGACGTCTCCGTCGACGCTTCCGGCGAGACCGCCAACATCGGTGCCGCTGCTGCCGACGAGCTCGCTTCTCAGCTCCTCGCTGCCGGCTCCTCCGAGATCGACGGCGTCTCTGGCGCTACCATCACCTCTGATGCCGCTGCTTCTGCTATGGACGCCGCTCTCGCCGCTGCTACCGCTGGCGACCAGGCCGCTGCCGACGAGCACGCTGCCGCTGCTGCCGAGGCTTCTCTCGACACCGATTGGAAGACGGCTCCCGCCGAGGTCACCGACTTCATCGCCGAGTACGACACCGAGGTCGTCGTTGTCGGCCACGGCTACGCTGGCATCACCGCCACCCGTGAGCTCGCCGAGCAGGGCCACGCCGTCACGCTCATTGAGGCAATGGCCGAGGATAGCTGGCAGGCCCTGGGCAACGAGTTTGCCTGCATCAACGGCGACGCTGTTATCAACTACGGCGCCGACCACATCGACCCCGTCGAGTTCTACAACAACTTCATGAAGATCACGAGCAACATGCCCAACCCCACGCTCGTCATGAAGTTCGCCCAGAACTCCGCCGAGAACAGCAACTGGTACCTGGACCGTCTGACCGCCGACGACCTGGCCACCATGACCTCCAACTTCCTGCCCAAGACCGAGCATCAGCTCGCTGAGCTCAACGGCATCAAGTTCTGGGCCAGCGTTTGCTCCTTCTACGGCGAGTGCAACGAGACCAAGATTCAGACCTACAACCGCGAGGCGGCCATTGAGAATGGTGCCCAGGTCATGTTCGGCACTGCCGGCTACTACGTCATCATGAACGACGGCAAGGTCGCTGGCCTGGTTGCCAAGAACGACGAAGGCTACGTCAAGTTCAACTGCAAGGCTGTCGTCGTTGCCACGGGCGGCTTTGGCGGCAACCAGGCCATGATGAACGACCTTATCCCCGACATGGCCAACGCCTGCGTCGAGGGCGAGCAGCTCACCTCTATGGCCGGCCGCGACGGCTCCGGTGTGAAGATGGCCTACTGGGCCGGCGCTCACCTCGAGACCACGCCCGTTGCCGGCATGAACATGAAGGGCCTGTCCGTTCCTGGCAAGATGAGCGTTCTGCCCCAGGCCGTGTGGGTAGACGAGAACGGCAAGCGTTACTGCAACGAGTTCTGGCCGACCGCCGAGCAGCGCGGCTACCAGAACATCTTCCAGACTCGCAAGACGAAGTTCGCCATCTGCGACGATAACTTCACCGAGTACCGTCAGTACACGCTGCCCCAGCACGCCGGCTTCGACGCCACCGAGTCGAATGTTCAGGCTCTGCGTGACTCCCTCGACGAGGCCTACGCCAAGTTCCAGGGTACTTGGGAGGAGCCCGAGCAGCAGGAGCAGGGCCCCATGGGTGGCCCCATGACCGCCGCCGAATACATCGCCGACGACACGCTCGAGGGTCTGGCCGACCAGCTCGGCTTCGAGGGCGCTGCCAAGGAGGCCTTCCTCGCCCAGATCGAGGAGTACAACCAGTACTGCGAGGACGGCGCTGACCAGCAGTTCGGTCGCGACGCCCAGGTCCTCTTCCCTGTCAAGCAGGCTCCTTTCTACGCAGTTAAGTTCGAGCCGCAGCTCGGCGAGACCATGGTCACTATGGGCGGCATCCTGACCGACGGTGAGCAGAACGCTGTCGACAAGAACTACGAGCCCATCCCCGGCCTCTACGTCTCCGGCAACGACTGCGGTCGTCGTTTCGGCATCGAGTACGTCACGCCCATCCCCGGCTGCTCGCTGGGCATGGCCATCACGCTGGGCCGCGAGTGCGGCAAGAGCGTCTGCAAGTTCCTCGACGCCCAGGCGTAAGAGAAACGAACGCCTCCCAGCGGCTTAGGTCGCTGAGGTTCGCAATGCACGTACAGAGCAGGGCCCTCCCGCGCGGTTTCGTTGGCGCGGGAGGGCCCATTTGCGTTTGGGGGAGATTTGGGCCTATCTAGAATACCGATACCTCAATTTACAGGCATGGATTCGAAGATTGGGATTGCCTGGTATGCTGAGCAAAGCTGTTCGTGTGCCATGTGATGGGAGCCGGCGCGCTCATAGGGATGGGGCCCGGCCGAGTGAGAGGATGGCCCGGTGATGAGAACAAGAAAGGCAAGTTTTCCGTTCTGCTTCTTCTTGGCTTGTATGTTGCTGGTGGGATTGCTGGCATTTCCCGCGCATGGGTTCGCTTCGTTGGGCGATACATCCTTGAGCGATGACCTCTCGGTAGACACATCCATCTATGATGGGTCTCTCACGGATGCCGATGTGTATATCGAAATCCCAGCGTTAAGGCAGTACGGTGGGTACACCTGCGGGGCGACATGCGTGCAGATGCTCATGAATTGGCTCGACCCGTACGCTGCCGACCTGAATCTCACA
>Ga0129314_1001533_pt1 | contig 15732 bp, 10 predicted proteins | sample O1111metagenome_FD_94431 | JGI IMG/M metagenome (GOLD analysis project Ga0129314, IMG submission 94431) | Orangutan individual fecal microbial communities from fecal samples from Wisconsin, USA - O1111 metagenome | ecosystem: Host-associated > Mammals > Digestive system > Large intestine > Fecal...
GATTCGCCAGATGCCCCAGGAATCCGTCCGCATGGCCATTGCCTTCGTGGTGGCAGTGCCCATCGCCTGCATTTATCCCTTCTTCCAGAAATACTTCATCTCCGGCCTCACCGTCGGCGCCGTGAAGGGCTGATGAATTCCACCCGCCCTTCGTAGGGGCGATGAAAATCGCCCGTACCCCCACGGTTTCGCAAGTACCCGGTTGAATGGCACAGCCCATTCCCGGCTCCCTCTCTGAGGGAGCTGTCGAGCGAATGCGAGACTGAGGGAGTGTACTACGATGAACGTAACCGATAAAAAATTTCAGAGCCAATAATGGCTGGTGTGTAAACCATCGGCACGGAGCAACCAACGGACGACACTCCCTCAGTCACGCCCTTTGGGCGTGCCAGCTCCCTCAGAGAGGGAGCCGGGAAGCGTTCCCATTCATCGGGGTACTCGCTAAACTCCGGGGTTACGGGCGATTTTCATCGCCCCTACGAAACTCAAAAGTTTTTACATTTCACCACACAACGTGCCGTTCAAAAGTTTTTTACATTTCACCATACAACGTGCCGTTCAAAAGTTTTTACATTTCACCATGGAGCCAACCGCTTTCAAAAAAGATTGAAAAATCAGGGCGGGGTTGGTACAATCAGGAAGGATCCATCAAAAAAATACAGCGAGGGAATGTCCATGTATTACATTGAACAGAGAATTCAGGTTATCTGCAATCAGCTGGCCCATTTCCGGTTCCGGGAGAGCCGGAGCCTGCCGGACTGGCAGTATAAGAAGGGCCAGTTCTTCCGCCCGGAGGAGGCGGAGGCAGCAGCCAACCCCTGGGAGAAATTCGACTGCCAGACCATGCGCTGGTACGCCGACTACGCCGGTACCGACCAGTTCGAGGGGAAATTCCAGGGCCAGAGCACCGACTTCCACGGCATCCCCGGCACCCACTATTGGTTCCGCAGCCGGGTAACCATTCCCCAGGATTTTGCCGGGAAGTCCGTGTGGCTGCGCATCCACACCCAGATTGAGGAGTGGGACGACGGTAAGAATCCCCAGTTCCTGGTATTCGTCAACGGCCAGGTGGTGCAGGGTGCGGACATGAACCACCGGGAGGTGCTGCTGAGCCGCCAGGCCCAGGGGGACCAGGTTCTGGATGTGGACATCCAGGCCTATACCGGCACCCTCCACCAGGAGTTTGCCTTCCTGGCGGATTTGTACGTGCTGGATGAGGAAATCAACCACCTGTACTATGACCTGCTGGTGCCCCTACAGTCCTTCCCCCGGATGGATGCAGACAGCAAAACCCGGCTGGATATTCAAACGGTACTGAATGACACCATCAATCTGCTGGATTTGCGCCAGCCCTATTCCCAGGAATTCTACGCCTCCCTCCGCCGGGCCCAGGCCCACATCACCCGGGAGCTGTATGAAAAAATGGGGGGCTGGGATCAGGTGGTGGCCACCTGCATCGGCCATACGCATATCGATGTGGCCTGGTGGTGGACTGTGGCCCAGACCCGGGAGAAGGTGGTGCGCTCCTTCGCCACGGTGCTGAAGCTGATGGAGGAGTACCCCAACTATAAATTCATGTCCAGCCAGCCGGTGCTGTACTATTTCCTGAAGCAGCGCTACCCGGAGCTGTACGAAAAAATCAAGCAGCGGGTGGCCGAGGGCCGGTGGGAAACCGAGGGCGGCATGTGGCTGGAGGCGGACTGCAACCTGACCTCCGGCGAGTCCCTGGTTCGGCAGTTCCTCTATGGCAAGCGGTTCTTCCGGGAGGAGTTTGGCCAGGACAGCAAGATTCTGTGGCTGCCCGACGTCTTCGGCTACTCCGGCGCCCTGCCCCAGATTATGAAGAAATCCGGGGTGGACTATTTTATGACCACCAAGCTGGCCTGGAACCAGATAAACCGGATTCCCAACGACACCTTTCTCTGGCGGGGCATCGACGGCAGCGAGGTGCTGACCCACCTGATTACCACCCTGGGGGTGGGCCAGAACCCCAAGGAGAGCTTCTTCACCACCTACAACGGTATGCTCCACCCGGATGCCATCATGGGCGGCTGGGAGCGCTACCAGAATAAGGAAATCAACAACGATATCCTCATCTCCTACGGCTACGGCGACGGCGGCGGCGGCCCCACCCGGCAGATGCTGGAAACCTCCCAGCGGATGGAGCAGGGCATCCGGGGCATCCCCAAGGTGCGCCAGGAAACCGCCAGAACCTATTTCGACCAGCTGAACCGGCGGGTGAAGGACAACCGCCGCCTGGAAACCTGGGAGGGAGAATTCTACTTCGAGTACCACCGGGGCACCTATACCTCCATGGCCCGGAACAAGCGGGGCAACCGCAAGAGCGAGCTGGCCATGATGGATTTGGAGACCCTGGGTGTGCTGTCCGGGGACTACCCCGCCCAGGCAGATACCCGGCTGTGGCGGGATGTGATTCTGCTGAACCAGTTCCACGATATCCTCCCCGGCAGCTCCATTGCCGAGGTGTACGACGTAACCAAGCAGGAGTACGCCGCCCTGGAGCAGGAGGTCAGCGGCCTGATTCAGGCCCGGCTGGAAGCACTGGCCGGAGCCGGTGAGGGCGTCACCGTGTTCAACACCCTGGGCTTTGCCCGCAGCGACGTGGTGCACCTGGGGCAGCTTTCGGCCCAGGCTCTGGAGGATGGAGCGGGCCGCCGCTACCCTGTCCAGCAGACGGCGGCGGGAGCCGTAGCCTATCTGGAAAACCTCCCTGCCAAGGGTTATGTCACCCTGCGCCGGGCAGAGGGTCAGGCGCCCTCCCCCTTCCTGCGCCGGGACGACTTCCACCTGGAGACCCCCTATTACTCCGTCACCCTGGACAGCAAGGGCCGCTTCGCCTCCCTGTTCGACAAGGAGCATGACCGGGAGCTGATGAAGCCCGGCACCCTGGGCAACCTCCTCCGGGTCTACGAGGATAAGCCCATCTACTATGACAACTGGGATATCGACCGCTACTACACCGAGAAGCACTACGATGTAGAGGATTTGCACTCCCTGGCCTGGACCGAGGACGGCCCGGTGCAGACCACCCTGGAGCTGTGCTATGGCTTCTGCGGCTGCACCCTGCGCCAGCGGATTCACTTCTACGCCAATACCCGGCGCATCGACTTCGAGACGGTGGTGGACTGGAAGCTCCACCAGCACCTGCTGAAGGCGGAGTTCCCCCTGGATATCCACACCGACGAGGCCACCTTCGACGTCCAGTTCGGCAACGTCACCCGGAAGGTCCACGCCAACACCAGCTGGGACAAGGCCCGCTTCGAAAGCTGCGGCCAGAAGTGGATGGACTACTCCGAGGGCCACTACGGTGTCAGCCTGCTCAACGACTGCAAGTACGGCCATAGCGTCCTGGAGGGCGTGGTGGCCCTGACCCTGATCAAGAGCGGCGTGGAGCCCAACCCCAACGCCGACGTGGAGACCCACCGTTTCACCTATGCCCTGTATCCCCACGGCGAGACCTGGAAGCAGGCCGGCACCGTCCAGGAAAGCTACAAGCTGAACCAGCCCGCCTACGTCCTGCCCGCAGGCACCCCGGGGAAGGCCTACAGCTATGCCAGCGTGGATAAGAGCAACGTGATTCTGGAAACCATGAAGCAGGCCGAAGACGGCCAGGGCACCATCCTGCGCCTGTACGAGTGCGAGAACGCCCGCACCAAATTCACCCTCACCGTCCCCTCCGCCACCACCCAGGCCTGCGTCACCAACCTCCTGGAAGAACCCCAGCAGCCCCTCACCGTAACCAACGGCCAAATCCACTGCACCATCCACCCCTACGAAATCCTGACCATCCGAATCGGATAACCACCCTCTCCCCCCATCAGCTCCCTCCCCCGAGGGAGCTGTATTTTGTTGTGCTGCGGAAAAAACTTGCGCCGGGGGGCGGAATGTGGTATTGTAGAGGCAACCGGCGGCTGCCGGGGGAATGCAATTATATGGGAGGAATTTGGATGAAGGTCTTAATGCTCAACGGAAGCCCCCGGGTTGGGGGGAATACGGCCCTGGCGCTGGGGGAGATGGAGCAGGTGTTCCGCCAGGAGGGCGTGGACTGCGAAATTGTCCAGGTGGGCCAGATGGATATCCGGGGCTGCATCGCCTGCGGCAAATGCGGCGAGACCGGGAAATGTGTCTTTGACGATATCGTCAACCAGCTGGCCCCCAAATTTCAGGAGGCGGCGGGTCTGGTGGTGGCCTCGCCGGTGTATTACGCCTCCGCCAATCCCACCCTGGTGGCCCTGCTGAACCGGCTGTTCTACAGCACCCATTTCGACAAAACCATGAAGGTGGGGGCCAGCGTGGTCTGCGCCCGCCGGGGCGGCTGCTCCGCCACCTTTGACGAGCTGAATAAATTCTTCACCATCTCCGGGATGCCGGTGGCCTCCAGCGTGTACTGGAACAGCATCCATGGCCGCCTGAAGGGGGAGGCCCAGGAGGATGCGGAGGGAAGATACGTAATGCGTACCCTGGCCCGGAACATGAGCTTCCTTATGAAGTCCATCGCCCTGGGCAAGGAAGCCTACGGCTATCCGGAGAAGGAGCCCCGGGTGGCCACCAACTTTATCCGGTAACGCCCCCACCGGGGCGGCGCTGCCGCAGGAGGAGACAGAGATGAGCAAAATTCTCATTGTGGAGGACGAGCGCCCCATTGCCAATCTGATTGACTGGAATCTGAGCGCCAGCGGCTATCAGTGCACCCGGGCCTACGACGGCAACGCAGCGGCGGATTTGCTGGTGGAGCACAGCTATGATCTGGTGCTGCTGGACATTATGCTCCCGGGCATCAACGGCTATGAACTGCTAAAGCAAATCAAGCCCTCCGGCACCCCGGTGATTTTCATCACCGCCAAGGGCAGCGTCCAAGACCGGGTGCAGGGCTTGCGGGCCGGGGCGGATGACTATCTGGTAAAGCCCTTTGAGATTGTGGAGCTGATTGCCCGGGTGGAGTCCGTCCTCCGCCGGGCGGGGAAGGCCAGCTCGGTATATACCCTGGGGGATGTGACGGTGGACGTGGAGTCCATGCAGGTGACCAAGGCCGGAGTGCCCGTGACCCTGACCCGGAAGGAATATGACCTGCTGGTGCTCTTCCTGCAAAACCAGAATGTGGCCCTGTTCCGGGAGGCCATCTATGAGCGGGTCTGGGATTCGGACTTCATGGGGGACACCCGGACGGTGGACCTCCATGTGCAGCGGCTGCGCAAGAAGCTGGGCTGGCAGCAGCGCCTGGCCTCCATCCACAAGGTGGGCTACCGGCTGGAGGGGGACGGATGAAGCTATCTGCCAAAATTACCCTATGCGTGGTGCTGATTGTGTCTCTGGCCGTGTCCATCGGCGGCTATGCCATTGTCTACTCGGTATTCAACGGCCAGCTGGAGCACCAGATTACCGCCGCCGCCAGCGAGACCCAGCTGCTGTGCTCGGTGCTGGGCACCATGGCCATTGAGCGGCGCAGCAGTGTCTCCACCCAGGTCACCCGGGAGACTTTGGAGGAGACCCTGAAAATTGCCCCCTTCCGGGACTACCGCCTCCGCCTGACCACCCCCACCGCCCCCCAGGGGAACATGGCCTATGAGATTGTGAAGGTGCCCGAGGAGGCCCAGCCGGTGTATGAGGTGGTGGTCACCTGCCGGTTTTCCCTGGACAATTCGGTTTTCTACCTGGAAAGCCGGCACAATGTAACGGATTTGTACCAGCTCCGGGGGGAATACCTGTCCACCTACCGGCTGGTGTATCTGGCGGCGGTGGCCTTCAGCCTGGTGGCGGGCATTGCCGTGGGCGCCGTGCTGACGGCCCCCATCCGGAATCTGTCCCGGTCTGCCCGGCAGATTGCCGCCGGGAACTACAGCGTCCGGGCCAACGTCCGCACCGGGGACGAAATCGGCATTCTGGCCGCCCAGTTCAACCGGATGACCCAGGAGCTGGAAAGCCATATCCAATCCCTGGAGCTGGCCACCCAGCAGCAGAAGGACTTCACCGCCTCCTTCGCCCACGAGCTGAAAACCCCCCTGACCTCCATTATCGGCTACGCCGATACCCTACGCAGCCGGAAGCTGCCGGAGGAGCAGCAGTTTGAGGCGGCCAGCTTCATCTTCTCCGAGGGCAAGCGGCTGGAAACCATGTCCCACAGCCTTTTGCGGCTGTTCTCCCTGGAAAATGAGCTGCCCCAGATGCAGCCCTTCTCCGCCCTGGCTCTGGCCCGGAGCGTGGAGGAGAGCATCCGCTACCCCATGAAGCAGCGCCAGCTGGTGCTGGAGCTGCGGGTGGAGGATGCCCAAATCACCGGGGAGCGGAGCCTGCTGGAAATCCTGCTGTATAACCTGCTGGACAATGCCCGGAAGGCCTCCAACCCCGGCAGCAAGGTCACCGTGCTGGGCACCCCCACCCCCACCGGCTACTGCTTCGCCGTGAAAGACCGGGGCCGGGGCATCCCCCCGGAGGCCCTGAGCCGCATCACAGAGCCCTTTTATATGGTGGATAAGTCCCGGGCCCGGGCCGAGGGCGGGGCTGGGCTGGGTCTGGCCCTGTCCAAGCGGATTGCCGAGCTCCATGGGGCCAGGCTCCACTACGAGAGCATCGTAGGCCGGGGCACCGTGGCCTCCTTCGTTCTGCGGGAGGTGAAGCAATGAAAAATTGGCTGATTATCCTCCTGGCGGCGGCAGTGGTGGCGGCGGGGGCCTTCCTGCCCGGGCTGCTGCTGAGGGCCAGCCCCCCACCGGAGCTGGATATGGACTATCCGGATTTGTCCATCTCCTCCCAAAGCTCCTCGGACTACGCCTGGCGGATGGACACCCTGGCGGAATTCTACTTCGGTGAGGGGGAGAACCTGCGCAATACCTATATCTCCCAGACCTCGGCGGAGGATGGCACCCAGGACTTTGCCATGATGATGCAGCAGCTGGAAAGCCTCACCGAAACCGGGACAGTGCCTGACGGCGTCCGGCAGCTTCTGGCCGCCTGCCAGGACTACCGCATCCGCTACTATTATATGTTCGACAGCCAGACCGTCAGCGGCTTCCGCTATGCCGAGCTGACGGCGGCGGGGATGAATTGGCGGATTTTCCTGGTGATGGACGTGGAAAGCGGCAAGCTGATTCGGGTGGACTACGGCGGCAGCAAGCTCTTCCCCAAGGGGGATGTGCTTCCCCAGAGCAGCTGGTACGAGGTGCTGCGCAGCTTTGGCCAGTACCTGGGCCTGTCCGAGCAGGGCATCCTCACCGGGGCCATGGAGGCCCAGTCCGAGGGGGCAAGAAGATATTACGACAGCAACACCGCCGACGTCCGCCGGGCACCGGTAATCAACGGCTACGGCTCCTGGGTGGAGCTGCGGGTGCTGCGGGAGAACTACACCGTCACCGTCACCGTATACCGGGGCGGAAAATGATGCAAATCGGATACAAAAATGCGCCATTGCGGATACATTTCCCCTCTATCCTATGGATAGAAAAGGAAAAGCTCCCAATGGCGCATTTCCATTTTGCCAGGGTCTTCCGGGGATAGCCCCCCGGATTTGGCAAAAAATATCCGAAAAGGAGGATACCCCCATGAAAAAATACTGGATTCCCCTGCTGATTTTCTGCCTGCTGCTCACCGGATGCAGCCAGGGCGGCCTACGCACCAGCTACACCAGCGTCCAGCGGCAGGATGTAGAAATTTCCCTGAACGCCCCTGCCGGCCCCATTCTGGCAGCCCTGGGGGCCCCCTTCGGCTACGGTGAAAGCAAAAGCGGCGTGTATGCCGGGGTGGAGAAGACATATCAGTTCTCCGGCCTCCGGCTGAAAACCTTTGAAAGCCAGGACGGTGAGCGGATTATGGGCATGATGATTACCGACCGGGCCATGCAAACCCCCGAGGGCATTGCCGTAGGCGATACCGCCGCCCAGGTGCGCTCCCACTTTGGCGAAAACGCCATTGAAAACAACTGCTGCGTCATCAGCCGCCGCCAGGAGCAAATGGTTCTCCTTCTGGAGCACGACGTGGTAACCGCCATCCAATACACCCTGCTGTAACCCCCCAGCCCGAAAGCAGCACGACGCATGATGAAACGAAAAATTTTCTGAGTTTCCGTAGGGGCGATGAAAATCGCCCGAAACGTCCCGGTTTCCGACCGGCACGTTGAACGGTGGAATGTAAAAAGCTTTTGAGTTTTCGTAGGGGCGATGAAAATCGCCCGCAACGTTGCGGTTTTTGGGCGGAACATTGAATGGTACGCACCCCATTCCCGGCTCCCTTAGAGAGGGAGCCGGGACAACATCCCCCCATAACGTCAATCACCCGCCCGCTGGATGTTTCGTCAGCGGGCGGGTGATTTTTGGGGTTTCATGTGGGGGGTGTTTTGCCATTCAACCGGGTGCTCGCTAAAGTCCCGGGTTACGGGCGATTTTCATCGCCCCTACGAAACTCTGAATGTTTAACCGCTCCCATTCATCGGGGGGCGTAGCTCACAAGCTGCGGCTTAGAGGGTGACAGAGATTTCGCCCCCGGCGGGGAGGGAGAAGGTGATGTTGGGGCCGGACTGCTGGTAGGGGGCGGTGGCGCTGGCGGGCTGGCCCAGGTTCATCAGGGTCAGGGTGCAGGGCTTGTCCGCCTCTACCTGAGCGGTGTAGCAGTTGCCCTGGCGGGTGACCCGGGCACGGAGTTGGATCTGGTTCTCGCCGGAATACACCACTGTTTCGGCGGTCTTGCCCTCCTGGAGGGCGTATACCCGCAGCTGCACCCCATCGGCGTAGTCATATACGGCATCGTCGTCCCGGGCACCCAGGGCCAGGATGGTGTTCTCCCGGACGTACAAAGGAATGCTGAGATAGTCGTGCTTCTCCCGGTACCATCTGCCGCCCTGGCGGGCTTCGCCGGTGAGCAGAGAAGTCCATGTCCCCTGGGGCAAATAGTACTCTGCCATGCTCTGGTCATTGAAGATGGGAGCCACCAGCAGGCTATCTCCCAGGAAATACTGCCGGGCCAGATACTCGCAGTTCCGGTCCTGGGGGTATTCCAGCACCATGGAGCGCATCATGGGCACGCCGGTGGTGTGGGTCTGGATGGCGTTGCGGTACAGATAGGGCATCAGGGATGCTTTCAGCCGGGCGAAGAACCGCACCACCGCCACGGACTCCTCGTCGTAGTTCCAGGGCACCCGGTAGGAGCTGGAGCCATGGAGCCGGGAGTGGGTGCTGAGCAGGCCGAAGGCGCACCAGCGCTTATAGACATCCGCCGTGGACTGGCTCTCGAAGCCGCCGATATCGTGGCTCCAGAAGCCGAAGCCGGAGGCGCACAGGCTCAGGCCGCCCCGGAGGCTCTCCTCCATGGGCTCATAGTCCGACCAGCAGTCGCCGCCCCAGTGCACCGGGAATTTCTGGCCACCGGCGGTGGCAGAGCGGGCGAAGAGGATGGCCTCCTTCTCCCCCTTCTTCCGGCAAATCACATCGTGGACGGTTTTGTTGTAGAGGTAAGTGTAGTAGTTGTGCATCTTCACAGGGTCGGAGCCGTCGAAATACACGCAGTCCGTGGGAATCCGCTCGCCGAAGTCGGTTTTGAAGCAGTCCACCCCCATGTCCATCAGTGCTTCCAGCTTGGAGGCGTACCACTGGCAGGCGGCGGGGTTGGTGAAGTCCACAATGGCCATGCCGGGCTGCCACATATCCCACTGCCACACGTCCCCATTGGGCCGCTTCAGGAAATATCCGGCCTCCGCCCCCTCCCGGAACAGGGGGGATTCCTGGCCGATGTAGGAGTTAATCCACACGCAGATTTTCAGGCCCTTGTCATGCAGCCGCTTCAGCATCCCCACCGGGTCCGGGAACACCCGGCGATCCCAGAGGAAATCGCACCAGGAGAATTCCTTCATCCAGAAGCAGTCGAAGTGGAACACCTTCAGGGGGATGCCCCGCTGAAGCATCCCGTCCACAAAGGAATTGACGGTGGCCTCGTCGTAATTGGTGGTGAAGGAGGTGCTCAGCCACAGGCCGAAAGTCCAGGGGGCCGGGAGGCCGGGCTTGCCGGTGATATCGGTGTAGCGCACCAGCACATCCTTCATGGTGGGGCCGTTGATTAGGAAATAGTCCAGGTGCTCCCCGGGGACGGAGAAGCCCACCCGGGTAACCATCTCGGAGCCAATCTCAAAGGACACCTTCTCCGGGTGGTTGACGAAGACACCGTAGCCCCTGTTGGACAGGTAGAAGGGGATATTCTTATAGGACTGCTCGGTGGAGGTGCCGCCGTCCTCGTTCCAGATGTCCACGCTCTGGCCGTTCTTTACGAAGGGGCCGAACCGCTCGCCCAGGCCGTAAATCAGCTCCCCCACCCCCAGGGAAAGCTGCTGGCGCATATAGGCATCCTCCGGCCCCCGGTTGTAGGCATCGCCCTTCCAGTCGGTTTTCATATAGGCCAGATCCCGGTTCTGGGAGCCGGTGAGCTTCTCCTCCCCCCGGTAGAAGGTGAAGCTGCCGTCATTGCGGCACACCTCCACCCGAAGGCTGCCGGAGCGGGCCACAATCTTCTCCTCGGTCTGCTCCACTTGCAGCAGCCCCTGGTGCAGGGGGGCCAGCTGGAATTGGGGGGCACGCTGCCGCAGGCCCATGTGGTGCCAGGTCTGCACCCGCAGCACCTCGGGATAGGGGGCGGAGATGCGGATGGTCAGGTTCACACCGCCCAGGGTATCCCCCCGGTGGTTGATTCGGCTGGTGGGGGCGCAGAGCGTCACTGCATCCGGCTCGGTCTTTACAAAATATACCTGGGCCGGGGAAAAGCAGGCGCAGCCCTCTTTCTGAAGCCAACATCCGTTGCTGAATTTCATATTGGTTCCCTCGCATTTCAAAAGTGTATGGCAGCTGCCATTTTCAGCTGTATTATACGACAAACCGGGGAAAAAGAATACCGGGCAAATTGCATCCCTTTTACGATTGATTTTTGACAATTCTGCCCAAATACACAAAGCCCCCCTCACCGCTTCGGGTGAGGGGGGCATGACATCCGCTGGCCATATGCGCCTGGCCGGCGAAATGTTTACTTGACCAGGCCGCTCTGCTTCAGCAGCAGCTCCACGTCGGTGCCTTGCAGCTTCCGCAGGGCAATCTTCAGGGCCTCCCGCTCCATGAAGGACAGCTCCGCCTCGGCCAGAGGCTTCTTATCCAGGGCATAGTAGCAGGCCCGCAGCAGCTCCCGGACATCGTACTTGCTGCCCCAGACCTCGGGCACGCCCCGGTCGATATCCAGCAGGGTATACACAGCCTCCATGCCGGTACGCATGGAATACTCGGTGGTGAAAATAGTGTCTCTGGGGGTCTCGGCGAACTGGCCCAGGAAGGCAAAGTTCACTGCGCCTTCAGGCACCACCAGGGGACGGTCACTCCACTTTCTGGGCTGGAAGAAGGCATTGATATAGGGCATATAGCAGGTGGTGGTGTTGCAGGCCTCCTTGGCCAGGTCCGCAATCCGCTCCTGGGGCACGCCGATGTGATACAGCCACTCCTGGCAGATTTCCTCGCCGGTGCACTCCCGCATGGCTTTCTTCACATAGTTGCCCTCTACATTGGTGTGCAGGCCGTACAGCCACACCAGCACCAGGCCCTTGTCCTGGGACTTGAACTGGGGCTGGCGGTTGATGGTCCAGCTGAGATACCAGTTGTCCACGCTGTCCTTTACGGTGACGATGCCGCCGGTGGTAACCTTACCCGCCCGGGGATCCCGCTGGCAGATGTTCATAATATATTTCAGGACTTCCTCGTTGGAGGTGGCCACGGTGGCGCTCATCCAGTTGGTGGCCTCCACGTCGGAGCAGAAGGCATCGGGGTTGCCGTATTCGCCATGGTCTGCCTGGGCGGCAATGGCCTTCCACATATCCCAGGACTCGCCCTTGCCGTTTTCGATGCCGCTGAGGTCGGGGGCATGGGTCTGGTCGCCGTAGCAGGAGGTGTCGGTGCAGCAGCCGTTGGTGATGAACACCAGGTCGTCCTCAATCAGGTCGATGGTCTGCTCCTGGCCGTCCTTCACATACACAATCTGCTTGGCCACCCGCTTGCCGTTCTCCTTCTCGATAACCACGTTCTTTACGTCCATGCCGTATTCAATCTGCACGCCGTGGCTTTCCAGATACTTCACCAGGGGCAGAATCATGCTCTCGTACTGGTTGTACTTGGTGAACCGCAGGGCGGAGAAATCGGGCAGGCCGTCGATGTGGTGGACATAGCGGCACAGGTAGCGCTTCATCTCCAGGGCACTGCTCCACTTCTGGAAGGCGAACATGGTCTGCCAGTACAGCCAGAAATTGGTGCTCCAGAAGGAGTCGGGCAGCACGTCGGAAATCTTCTTGCCCTCCAAAGCCTCCTCGGGGGTGATGAACAGCTTGGACAGCGCCATGGCAGAGGCCTTGTCCAGCTCGAACTTCTTATCGGTGTGGGCATCCTGGCCGCAGTTTACCGTGGCCCGGCACAGGGAGTAGTTGGGGTCGTGCTTGTTCAGCCAATAGTACTCATCCAGCACGGAGACACCCGGGTTCTCGATGCTGGGCACATCCCGGAAGGTATCCCACATAATCTCAAAGTGGTTGTCCATTTCCCGGCCGCCCCGCATGAAGAAGCCCTTGGTCACGTCCTTGCGGCCATCGCAGCTGCCGCCGGCCAGATCCAGCTTTTCCAGCAGGTGGATGTGCTCGCCCTTCATCTGGCCGTCACGCACCAGGTAGAAGGCGGCGGTGAGCCCGGCCAGGCCGGTGCCGATGACGTAAGCAGACTTTTTATCCACATCCTTGGGCTTTTCGGGATGGGCAAAGGATTCGTAGGTTCCAGCAGAATAATACATAATGTTACCTCCATTTGGTATTGTTTGTTTGTCTTGATGGCTTTATTATACCCCGATTTTTTATTGGAACAATAGACAGAAAAACCCCAGTGACCAAACTTTAGTCACTGGGGAGGAAGGTGTATAAATTTTTATCAAACCGCCGGATTTGATAAAACCCGGGGCTTTATGGGGCGAAGCGCAGCAGCGCTTCCCGGATGGAGCCCTTCATCAGCCGGGCCAGGGGCGCTACAATTTCCTCGGGCTGGGCGCGCATATCGTCCCGAATCCAGTCCATCATAATGCCGATGAATACATAGCCGTACACCTGGGCGATAAAGCGCCTGTCCTCTTCCCGGACGGTGAGCCCCGCCGCCTCTTCGTCTATCACCCCCATCAGCAGGTTATCCACCAGGGGCTTCAGGTAAGTCTCCACCCGCTCCTGATGGACGCAGTGGTAGACGTTCAGGATGAAGGGCTTGTTTTTTCGCACCGCCTCGAAGATTTGCAGCAGACCCTGCTGCCAGGTGTCGTCGGTCTTCTTTTCCGCCAGGGCCTTCCGGGCATCTTCCATACAGGACCACTCCACCAAATCGTAGATATCCTTGAAGTGGTAATAGAAGGTCATCCGGTTGATGCCGCAGTCCTCGGCAATGTCGTTGATGGTGATTTTCGTCAGGGGCTTTTGCAGCAGCAGATTTTTCAGGGACTGCTCCAGGGCCCGTTTTGTGATTTGGGACATGGGATGCTCCTTCCGCCAGGGTTACCGGTTGAGAATTTCCATGAACTCCTCGCCGGTGATGGTCTCCTTCTCATACAGGAACTGGGCTAGCTGATCCAGCTTCTGGCGGTTTTCCTCCAAAATCTGGCGGGCCTTGGCGTGCTGCTGCTTCACCAGGGAGATAACCCGGTCATCGATTTTCGCCTGCATTTCCGCAGAGCAGGCCAGAGAGGCATCGCCCCCCAGGTATTGGTTGTTCACGGTTTCCAGGGCCACCATGCCGAATTCCTCGCTCATGCCGTACTGGGTAATCATGGCCCGGGCCAGCTTGGTGGCCTGCTGGATATCGTTGGAGGCGCCGGTGGTGACGGACTGGAACACCACTTCCTCGGCGGCCCGGCCACCGGTGAGGGTGGCAATCTTGTTTTCCATCTCCTCCCGGGTCATCAGGTAGTGGTTCCCCTCCTCCACCTGCATGGTATAGCCCAGGGCACCGGAGGTCCGGGGGACGATGGTAATCTTCTGCACCGGGGCGGAGTTGGTCTGCTTGGCAGCCACCAGGGCGTGGCCGATTTCGTGGTAGGAGACCACCCGCTTCTCATGGTCGGTGAGGATGGCGTTCTTCTTCTGATAACCGGCGATAACCACCTCGATGCTCTCCTCCAGATCGGACTGGGTGACACAGGGGCGGCCATCTCGGACGGCCCGTAGGGCAGCCTCGTTGACGATGTTTGCCAGCTCTGCGCCGGAGGCACCGGCGGCCATCCGGGCAATCTGGGTGAAGTCCACGTTGTCGGCAATCTTCACCTTCTTGGCGTGTACCTTCAGGATGGCCTCCCGGCCCTTCAGGTCGGGCAGTTCCACGGGCACCCGGCGGTCAAACCGGCCTGGCCGGGTGAGGGCGGGGTCCAGGGACTCGGGGCGGTTGGTGGCGGCCAGGATGATAACGCCGCTGTTGCCCTCGAAGCCGTCCATTTCCGTCAGCAGCTGGTTCAGGGTCTGCTCCCGCTCGTCGTTGCCGCCGTAGGCCCCGGAATTTCGCTTCTGGCCGATGGCATCGATTTCGTCAATGAACACAATGCAGGGGGCCTTCTCCTTGGCCTGGCAGAACAAATCCCGGACCTTGGAAGCGCCCATGCCCACAAACATCTCCACAAATTCCGAGCCGGACATGGAGAAGAAGGGCACGTTGGCCTCACCGGCCACGGCCTTGGCCAGCATGGTCTTGCCGGTGCCCGGAGGGCCCACCAGCAGGATGCCCTTGGGCATGGAGGCACCGATCTGCCGGTATTTGTCCGGGTTATGCAGGTATTCCACGATTTCCGTCAGATTTTCCTTGGCCTCGTCCTCACCGGCCACGTCGGCAAACTTGATGCCCTCGGAGGATTTGACGTAGACCTTGGCGTTGGACTTGCCCATATTGAACATCATGGAGTTGCTGCCGCCCATTTTCTCCACCATTTTCCGGGACATGAAATTGCCCAGAGCGATGAAGACCACCAGGGGCAGCACCCAGCTGAGGATGCTCATCAGCAGGGAGGTCTGCTCAATCTCCACACCGGAGGTGGAGACCCCAGCCTCCAGCAGCCGCTGGAGCAAATCGTTGTCCGGCACCATGGCGGTTTTGTAGATTGTCCGCTGGTCCTTGCCGGTGAACAGGATGCGGTTGTCCTGCTCCTGAATTTCCGCCCGTTCCACCTTGCCGTCCTGCACCATGGAGACGAAGGTGTTGTAGTCCACCTCCTGGATGCTATGCTCCGCCAGCCAGGGCATGGCCAGCATATTAAACAGCATCAGCGCCACCAGAACAATGATATAATAAAATATCAACGGCTTCTTCGGGTTCTTCACTTCATTCATGTGATACATTCCCTCCTATTCCGGATTCTAAGAATTATTTTATCACACCCCCACCGAAAAGCAACACACCCGCCCCCAATTTTGAAAAATTTTACATTTCAGATGAATGGCGGAATGCAACCCATTCCGCGTTCCGTAGGGGCGATGAAAATCGCCCGCAGCCTTGCAGCTTAGTGAGCACCCCGTTGAATGGTACGCACCCCATCCCGGCTCCCTCTCTGAGGGAGTGTCCTTCGTTGAATGGAAAAAGCCAAAATCATCAGAGTTTCGTAGGGGCGATGAAAATCGCCCGAAACCTGGGATTTTAGCGAGCACCCCGATGAATGATGAAAGCCATCCCGGCTCCCTCCCTGAGGGAGCCGGGA
>Ga0129314_1001534_pt1 | contig 15699 bp, 11 predicted proteins | sample O1111metagenome_FD_94431 | JGI IMG/M metagenome (GOLD analysis project Ga0129314, IMG submission 94431) | Orangutan individual fecal microbial communities from fecal samples from Wisconsin, USA - O1111 metagenome | ecosystem: Host-associated > Mammals > Digestive system > Large intestine > Fecal...
AATGCCGAGATGCAGGCCAACGGCTGGCGCCCCGACGCGCGCATCTGGAACTACTGGATCAACCATTCCGGTGAGGCTTTCGACTGGCATGTTTCGGCCAATCCTGACATCATCTTCCTGGACCCCAACCAGACCCCCACTGAGTCCGGCGTCCCCGGCGACCAGGTGCCTTCGGGCGGCATGGGCGGCGAGTCGGTCGACGGCAACATGTATATGACCTGCTTCAACAACCCCAAGAACCCCGAGTACGACTACGACACCGAGCTGTACCCCATGTACCCCGATGTTATCTGCTTCCGTCCTGACCAGGTTGCCCTGAACGACAAGATCATGGAGATCATCCAGGCCAGCGCTGACGTGCATTTCTCTACCAAGTGCCTGCAGTTCATCACGAACGACGAGGGCGCGGTCGTGGGCGCATGGTGCAAGGATGCCGACGGCGAGGTCACCAAGATCAACGCCAAGGCTGTCATCGATGCTTGCGGCGACTACGGCTCGAACACCGAGATGCGCTCCTACTACAGCCATGAGTCCTTCGAGATGATGTTTGGCTGGACCTCCACCGACTACGAGGGCAACCCCACCAACATGGGCATGGGCCTCAAGATGGCCGCCTGGGCCGGTGCAGCCCCTGAGTTCTCCGCCGCTGCCGTCATGACGCACTCCTTCGGTGGCGCCCTTGGCTGCGACCCGTTCCTGTTGGTCAACAAGAACGGCGACCGTTTCTGCAACGAGGACGTGCCCGGTCACCTGCTCTCTCAGGTGACCATCCGTCAGCCCGAGCAGAAGACCTTCCAGATTTTCGACTCCAAGTATCCCGAGCAGGTGCACACCATGCCCAACGGCCACGCCTGCTACTGGAACATCAACGACGACCTGGAGAGCGAGCCCTGGGGCAACTACATCGAGAAGATCGGTCAGCGCTCCACGGCCGAGGTTGAGGAAGCCGCCACGGCCAAGGCCGACACCATCGAGGAGCTCGCCGAGGCCATCGGCGTGCCCGCCGACGAGCTCAGCAAGACCATCGCCCGTTACAACGAGCTTGCCCGCCTGGGCCGCGATGACGACTTCGGCAAGCGTGCCGACCGTCTGTATCCCATCGTCGAGCCGCCGTTCTATGCCAGCGAGATCAGCAACATCTTCGCCTTCTGCATGACGCACGGCATCCGCTCCGACGTTGACTGCCATGCCCTCAACAAGGACTGGCAGGTCGTGCCCGGCCTGTACGTCTGCGGCAACACGCAGGGTTGCCGTTTCGCCGAGGACTACCCCACCACCATCATGGGCGTGTCTCACGGCATGGCAATGACCTTCGGCCGCCTGGCTGGTATCAACGCCGCCCAGGGCAAGTAAGGTAGGTCGCTGGGGTGCGCGCTGCGGCCTGAAAGGGGCCGCGGGATTGACGCGCTTCGGGAAGTCTTGCGTGCATGTGGTGCGCACTGCCTGCGCTTGCTTGGCGCGCGAGTGCCTGTGTTGAGCGGGCAGTTGGGTTACACTGCACTTTGATATGGACGGGCGTGCGGGACGAGGCGACTTGGGCCCGCGCGCCCGTTTTGCGCAACGGCATGTGGACGTATGGAAGGCTTGGAAGAGAGGCAACGGCGATGGGTGAGACGGTGCAGCACGGACAGCGCAGCTTCCTGGGCGTTTTCGATCGACTGCTCAAGGCGATGCAGATGGATTACGCACGCTGCGAGCGCTTCGAGGCGTCAGGCTACGCTGACTTCGCCGGACAGCTCTACACGCTCAATTCCAACATGTTCCAAAACCGCGCGTTTTGCGACCGCATGCTGACGCAGATGATTCTGCATTACCTGACCTGGTACCAGGACCCGGGTTTGCAGCTTGTGGTGGGACCGGGGGCCGCATGGCATGTGACCAGCGATTTTGGCACCCAGCGATATGGTGACGTGCTCTATGTGACTCAGGCCGCGCCAACTGCTACGGTGCGCGTCGGCGAGCAGATTGTGGGCGTGAACGGGAAGTCCCTGGCCGAGGTGCGGCCTGAGGTTGAGCGCACACTGTGGACGACGGTGGAGCCCGCCGACCCCGAGCGCGAGGACTGGTCGATTGTGCTTGCATTTGCCAAGAACCTGCAGGTGAGGGGCATCGATGGCTCCGAGCGTACGGTGAAGGTGGACGTCAGCGCCGGCGATGCCGAGTGGGCCAAGCCCATGCGTTGCACGAAGGAGGCAGGTGACGTGGGGCCTGCGGCGGCGATCCCGGCGACGGTGGATGGCGAGGCTGCGAGCGCTGCCGGCCAGCCTTGCTGTGAGCTGGGCCATGTCGGTGGCGTGGTTGTCCTTACCCTGCGCAACCCAGGTGACCCTGTGTTCAGCGAGGGCCTCAATAACTTGCTTTCCGAGGTTTGCGTAGCAAAGTACCTGGTTATCGACGTGCGCGGGTGCCGTGGGGGCATGCAGGAAGACATCTTCCCGCTCGTGCCGTTCGTCTTGGCGCCAGGCGCGACGGTGACTCCCGAGCAGCTTTTTGGCCGGCCGGGCATTGCGATGAACTACTCGCGCCACAATGTTGACGACAAGCTCAAGGAGCTTGAGGTGCTGCGCGCACAAGCCCAGGAGAGCACGTCTGCCCCCGAGGACCTGGCGGAGCTCGACGAGCTTGCGGCTGACCTGCAGGCCAAGCGCGGGAAAAAGGGCGTGCGCGAGATGGAAAGTGCCGAGGCGTTCTACCCTGACGTGCAGTTCAGTAGGAGTGCGGACAACCTCGCTGCTCCTGCGCGCGTTGTGGTTCTCGCCGATCGCTGCACTGGCGAGGCGGCCGAGTGGCTTGTTCGTGCCGCCAAATCCGCAGGTTACGCCACCGTTATGGGGCGCGCTACCATTGGCTCGCTTGACAACACGTGCCCCAGGGCCGTTCGTCTCGACGACGACCTCACGCTCATCTTGCCCACGGCGACGTACCTGGAAGCCCTTGAGGGCGATGCCACGCTCGGCCGCGGTATTGCCCCCGACGTGCACATTCCCTGGACACCCGCCCAACTTTCGCGCGACGTCGAGCTCGAGACGGCCTGCGAGCGGGTGGCGGGCTAGCCTCGCTGCCGTCTCGGCGCTAAAAATGACCGCATGTTTGCGTTTTAATCTTTGGCGTGTAGGTGCAGTTCCGATGTCGCATAACGTTCTGCCTGGTAGATGACGTGCGACAATTCGGGCTACCTACCCCGGTCAAATTAAAACGCAAACGTGCGTGGTTTTTCCAGCAAGACGAGGCTGCGGGCGGCCTGTCTGGCTGAGACGTCCTTGGTCGTGTCGATGCAGCCGGGCTGTCGATTGGCGAGTTATCCCATAGGAAAACGGCTATACTACATACCGAGTATATACCGAGTTCATTCTATTGGGGTGATTTGCCATGACAACGACTATGAGCGTCAAGATGGATGAGGATATCAAGGCAAGCGTCTGCTCCATGCTTGAGGGTATGGGAATGACATTCGGCGGATTTGTCAACATGGCGGCGCGTCAACTTCTCATTCAAGGAAGGCTGCCTTTTGAGGTGATTGCACCTACCGTGCGCGACATTCCGAACGAGGAGACACGTCGTGACCTCGTGGAGGCGGAGGCCAAGATGCTCGGAATTGTGCCCGACGATGCCATCTCATTTGCTGATGGCCATGAGGCCGCGGCGTTCATCCGGGGTCTTTAGTCATGTGGGAGATTCAGTTCGAGCAGGGTTTTATCCAGGATGTGCGAGCGGTAACGCGACAGCATCCCCAGATTAAGGAAGAACTTGCCGTAGCTGTCGAGGTCCTTTCAGAGACAGGCACCCTGCCTGAAGGGTATTTTCTGCACGAGCTTGACAATCCGGGCGGCAACTACAACGGGCACATGGACTTCCATTTGTCGGACGGCCTGATTGACGTAGTTGTTCTTTGTGTCATGCACAAGGGCCGCATGGTAATCCGTTTTGTGCGCATGGGGACTCACGAAGAGTTGTTCAGAGGACATCTGCGTTGAGATAATGGCCCCGGCCGCGCTTGCTCGATTGAGCGGCGCGGCCGGGGCCATCTTTTTTATTGCTTGGCTGGAGCTCGCTTATGCGTCGATCTTCTCGAAGTGGACGCGGGATTCGGCGTAGTTGTCCACTGAGGCCCTGGCTCTTCTGTACCGCGAGGGCTAGGAAGGCCAGGGCTTTTCTTGGCGAGGCGTCGGCTTGTGCCTACTCCTTTATTGCGAGTTCCACCACGGCGGCGACGATGCCGCAGCTGATGCCGCCGATGGCCCAAGAGAGCCAGAAGTACTCGTTGTCGGAGAACAGCAGGATGAGTCCGACGATGGTGGCTACAAGGATGCAGATGGAGCACAGCGTGCCGCTGAGAGCGTTGCGGCGCTTGTGCAGGCGCATCTGCTCGCGCAGGACAGGGTCGATGACCTCGTCGATTGCCTGGTAGCTCACGGATTCGGCGATTTCGAGGTTGTATTCCTCCACGTTGATGCGGCCGTGCATGACCGCGGCGTAGATGAGCAGCCACACGCCCAGGCCAATGCACACGAGCAGCGTGCCGGCGCCCACAAAGTTCTTCCAGGATTCGAGCAACTCGCAGAGGAGCACGCCTGCCAGGATGAGCGCCACGCCACCGCCGATTCCCCAGCCCAAAAGCTTGCCGGCGCTGGCGCGGTCATCGGCGGTGTAGAAGTCTTCCACAAAAGGGTGCTCGCGGTTGAACGCCTGCCTGCGGATACATGCAGGCACGATCACGGCCACGCCGGCAGCCACGCCGGCCAGAACAAAGGCCAGGCAGATGACGCCTTCGGCCACGATGGGGCCGACGAAGCCCTCGAGCAGCAAGCCGACTCCGATGGCAAGCAGGATGATTGCCACGCCGCAGGCGAGTCGCAGCGCGAAGCTGCGCATGGCCTGGTCGTAGCCGCAAATGTCCTGCGGGGCGCCCGGCGCGGGCGCCGCCGCCTCGATGGGACGGCTCGTGAGGTCGCCCGTGACGATGTCGTCAAGCGAGCATTCAAAGATTTGGGAGAGACGGATGAGCTTCTCGGTCTCGGGGTAGGTGCCGCCTGCCTCCCACTTGGCGATGGCCTGGCGGCTCACGCCGACGAGCATGGCGAGCTGCTCCTGGGTCATGCCTTTGGTGGCGCGTAGATGGCGGATGTTGGCGCTGGTGCTCATGGGACTTCCTTTCGCGTGTCGGCAGGGAGGGTGCGCGGCGTATGCGGCGATTTCGAGCGCAGGTCGCACGCCCGACGGTGCCTCGCCGTAGGACTACTGGCCAGTCGAAAACGACAGCCATTCGTTCGGCGGCGCCTCCCCTGCGTGGGGTTTGAGCCCCATTGTGCGGTTGCGCGCCTCGCCTCACCACCAACCAGCGGTAGCGTTTGGTTGCATTTTACCTGGTTGCGGCCGCTACGCAAGGTTGCTGGGCGGTTGCGGAGGCGCCAAACCGGCAACTTTGCCCCAGCGGTCCCATAGCGCTTCCGTTTCGCTACCTGGGCGATGGCCCCCATCAGTCGTCAACCGTGCCGATATCTGAGGTGCGACGGGCCTGCCTGGCACCGCGACATCTCCGCCCTACCGATTCGATGATTGGCGCCCCTATGCGCTACGCCGCCTTGTCTCTTGCCCCGCCGGTCGTGCTTGGCTCCAGGTCGATGAGTTCCCTTTGCGAGTGCACGCCGCACTTGGAAAGGATGTTGCGGGCATGGGCATGCACGGTGTTGAGCGAGATGCCGAGCTCGTCGCGAATGAAAGGACGGCTGCGTCCGCCGAGTAACAGGGCACACACCTCGGTCTCGCGCTCGGTGAGCCCAAAGGCGTCGCGGAGCATCTCGGCCCGCTCGCGCATCATCTCATCGTGCGCGGCGTTCTTGTCGGGCACGGCGGGGGCGGCGGCCTCCTCCTCGGTCTCGATGGGACGCATCATTCGATTGCTCTGGTGGCTAGTCCTGGAGAAATACCAGTCGGGGCTGAAGCCTGTCATCATCACCACGAGCACGACCAGGCACATCGCGGCCAGTATGGCGCAGAAGAGGTCGCGCTCATCCAGAAGCTTCACGGCAAGCAGAGCCGAGCCGCATCCAAGGAAGATGCCCAGGCCCTCGGCCAAGGCGTAGCCGGCAAACGCCGGGGCGGGGGCGACGGAAGTTCTCCGCAGGTACTTTGCCAGGGCGATCCATGTGGACATCTGCATGCCGAACATGCCGGCGTGCACGATGGCGTAGGCCGCCTTGTGGCACGCAAGCGACTCGCCGCCGGCCCACAGCACAAGCACGTTGAGGGCGGCGAAGGGCAACAGCCAGCGGAAACCCATCGACATGTCGACATAGCGCATGGCATGGATGAGCACGACAAACAGCACGAGCGTCACGATAAAGCCGATGGAGAAGGCGATGAGGTAGCGGTCGTAGCGGTTGTAGGCGTTGACCGGGGCATCCACCACGCGCAAAAAGGCGACGAGGAACCACAGCGACCCCATCATGATGAGGGCCTTGGTGAGCGAGGGCGCCTCAGGTGCGGTGGAGCTCACGGCGGCCAAAGACCTTGCCCCCGTTTGAACGCCACGCGCCTGGGTGCCATGTGCCTGCGCTTGATCGCTGCATGCCTGGGCGCGACCTGCCCCCACTTGGGAGCCGCTTGCCTGCGCGCCGCCGCCTGCTTGGGCACCGTCCTCCGTGTGGCCATCTTCCACCTCATGATGCCCGAAAGGAGACGCGACCCCATGCGCCCGGCGTGCCTTGGCCCAGGCGTCGTCGGGGTCGTCGAAGGGTCGGGCCACGAGCCAGGCGGAGAGGCACGGCAGGATGCACTCCGCGGCCAGGTCGATCGTGCCCCACAGCTTGATGGGAAGCGTCATGGTATAGAGGGCGAACGCGATGGCGAGGCACGCCACCACGTCGAACTCGATGCGGGCCTCGTTGCACGCCGTGAGCCGCGCGCCCCAGGCGATGGTGAAGAGGGCGATGGTCACGCCGTAGGTGACGCCGGCGATGGGGAAGAGCACCTAGAAGAACTGCTTGAAGGCGTAGCTCGACCACAGCGACACGTTGCCCACGATGGCGCACGCGGCGGCGATCTTGCCCATGCGGGCCTCGTCGAAGACGCACCCGCGCGTGATGCCCGCCGTCGCGACGCCGGCCACAAGCGCGGTCGAGGCCGCGGCCACGAGCCAGATGAACTCAAGGTTGTACGGCACGAACGACCCGATGGCCATGCCGCAGCCGTACAAGGCTATGTAGTTCCAAGCCAAAAAGAACGCGAACCCGATGTTGCGTCGACACAGCATCTTAAGGCCGCGAATGGTTTCTCCCATGGTGCCCCCTACACTCGTTGTATCTGGTTAAGTATGCCTACCAGGACAAACAAATTGCAATAGTCACAACGTGGTAATGAGTCTGAATCTCATGGCTGGGCCAGGCATGCTGGGGATTTGGCGATATAGCAACAACGTTTGGATGCGCTTAAGAAACACTTTTGAGATAGTGCATCGAGGTGGGCAACGGCGCGGGCGCATGTGCGCCGCAATGTACCGAGGCGACCTTGCGCGGGGAAGCGCGGGCGTCGCGGAGACCCACATATATGTAAGGGACAGTCAAGGAGGAGGAACATGGATCCGATCTGCATGGACCGAAGGACATTCACTGCCGGCATGGCAGCCGCAGGTCTGCTCACGGTTGCGGGCACCGGCCTTTTGGGCAACGCCCCCGCGGCTCTCGCCGACGAGGCGGAGTTCCCGGCACCCACCAAGGGCCAGCCCGTCGAGGCGAAGGTCGACCCCAAGACCGGTGAGCTCACCGTCAACGACGACGTCATCGTGCGCTACAGCACGTGCCTGGGATGCTACTGCGACTGCGGCAACCGCGTGAAGATCGACCGCGAGACCGGTCGTGTGCTGTCGGTGGGCGGCAACCCCTATCACGTGAACAGCGCCTACCCGTGCCTGCCTTTCGAGGCATCGCTGGACGACGCGTACCGCGCCCAGAGCTTTGCCAACGGCTATGGCAACACCACGCACGGCACCGTGTGCGCCCGCGGCCAGGGAACCTGGGTCATGTACAGCCAGCCCGACCGCATCACCACGCCCCTCAAGCGCGCCGGCAAGCGCGGCGAGAACAAGTGGACGGCCATCTCCTGGGATCAGCTCATCACCGAGGTCACCGAGGGCGGCAAGCTCTTCGCCGACCTGGGCGAGGACCGCGAGATCGAGGGCTTCAAGGCCGTTCATGACAACACCACCCTCATCGACCCCGAGCGTCCCGACCTGGGCACCGTCTCCAACCAGCTCGTGCTCATGGGCGGCCGCTCCGACGGCCGTTACGGCACCTCGGGCCGCTTCGTGAAGGGCTTCGGCACGGTGAACCAGGTCGGCCACGGCTCCACCTGCGGCTGCGCCCAGTGGGCCAAGCCCCTCACTGAGAAGCGCTCCGTCGGCGCCATCTCGGACGTCGACTTCTGCGAGTACATCCTGTGGATGGGCGAGTTCCCCGGCGCCACGGGCAACAGCTTCCAGGGCATCGCCAAGCGTTCGGCCAAGCGCCTGCGCGACGGCGAGTGCAAGATGGACGTCCTCGACCCGGTGCTGGGCAACGGCAACGTCACGCCCACCATGCCCGGCATCAACTGGGTGCCGATCAAGGCTTCCACCAACCCCGCCTTCTCCTGCGCCGCGGTGCAGTGGATCGTGGACAACGAGGCCTACAACGAGGAGTACCTGCGCTTCCCCAACTTCCAGGCCGCATGGGACGCCGGTTACGGCTCCTTCTCCAACGCCACGCTGCTCGTCGTGGTGGACGAGGCCGACGAGAACTACCGCAAGTTCCTGCGCCCCGAGCAGGCCGGCCTTGAGACCCCCGTGCTCGAGGAGGGTGCCTCCGATCCCGACTTCCGCGTGTGCATCGACTCCGCCACCGGCGAGCCTGTCGTGAACACCACCTGCACCCAGGCCGACCTCGACTTCGACGGTGAGGTCAACGGCGTGCACGTGCGCACCGCTTGGTCGCTCATGCTCGAGAGCATCTATGAGAAGACCCCCGAGGAGTACTCCGAGATCTGCGGCGTGAGCGTCGAGGAGATCAACCGCATCGCCAAGGAGTTCACCTCCCACGGCACCAAGTCCTCTGCTCGCCTCATGGGCGGTTCGGGCACCCAGAACGGCCTCGAGACCGCTTTCGCCTACCGCATCCTCAACGCCCTCGTGGGTTCCTGCGAGATGGTCGGCGGCGCTGCCCCCACCAACATGGGCGCAGGCGCTGACGGCAACGGCGCTCGCTACAAGCTGTCGACCTCCATGGTCGAGGGCATTCCCGAGAACAACGCCACGTCGCTGTCCCGTACGAACAAGGCCTGGGAAGACACCGACGAGTACAAGAATCGCGTGGCCGCCGGCGAGGAGAACCCCCAGCCCAAGCTGCCGTACTACGCTACCAGCGGCAACGCCGACAACCAGATGCTCTGGTCGATCATCAACCAGTACCCCTACCAGTGCAAGATCATGCTCATCTTCATGAAGAGCACCCTGACCATGGCCCCCGGCGCCCTGCGCGACTCCGTGGTCGAGCGCCTGAAGGACCCCGACATCATCCCGCTCGTCATCTCCTGCGACGTCGTGATGGGCGAGGACACCCAGTACGCCGACTACATCGTGCCCGACACGAACCCCTACGAGAGCTGGGGCGTGCTGGACATGGAGGGTTGGGCAGGCTATGGCGACGCGGTGCGCTGGCCCGTCAAGCAGGCCGAGTCCATGCTGCTCGACGACGGCCGCAACGCCTCCTGGGAGGCCTTCATCGCCGACGTGTCCAAGGCCTGCGGCGTCCCCGGCTTCGGTGACAACGCGCTGTTCGACGTCGACGGCAACGCCTACCCCTACAACGAGGCCTGCGACTTCTACGTGAAGGCCCTCGCCAACCTCGCCTACGACGGCGAGCCTGTTGAGGACATCACCGAGGAAGAGATGCACCTCCAGGGCCTCGACAACCTCCCCGAGAAGTGGAAGGCCTCCGTCAAGGAGGAGGAGTGGCCCAAGGTCCTCAAGGTCATGTCGCGCGGCAGCCGCTTCCACCCCATCGAGGAGTGCCTGGGCGACGGCAAGCGCAACGCCTACGCCGGCAAGCCCTTTGAGTGCTTCATCTGGGGCGAGAAGAAGGCCACGCACAAGAACCCCTACTCGGGCGAGTACCCCAGCGGCACGCTGCACTACACGCCGCAGTCCCTGGCCGACGGCACCCCGCTCGACGAGGCCTTCGACGCCGCAGAGTTCCCCTTCGGCGCCACGACCTACAAGCCTCGCTTCCGCTCCATCTCGATGCAGGCCAACAACCCGGTGCTGCGCGACATCTGCGCCACCAACTACATTGAGATGAACGCCGACGATGCCGCTGAGCTGGGCATCTCCGACGGCGAGCAGGTGCGCGTGACCAACCCCACGGGCGACGTCATGCTCGGTGCCGCCATGGTGCGCGCCGGTGTTGCCCGCGGCAACATCGCCGTTGCCACCGGTTACGGCCACACCGCTTGGGGCGCCCAGGACATGGACGTGGACGGCACGGTGACGCCGGGCGACGCTGGTGCGGCCGCCGGTATCCACCTGGAGGTCATGCTCGACCCCACCGTGGGCGACGACGTGATCTACGCGCTGTCCGACAACGACGCCGGCACGCCTGCCCGTACCGGCAACATGTACAAGATCGAGAAGGCCTAAGGAGGGCATCGTGAGCGATATGCGACTGGGTATGCTCATCGACCTGGCGAAGTGCATCGGCTGCAACGCCTGCGTCGTGGCATGCCGCCTGGAGAACGAGACGCCGCTGACCAAGTTCAACACGTGGATCGAGAGCTGGGACGTTGAGGACGGCAACGGCTACGTGCGCCGCTCCAACGTGCCCAAGCAGTGCAACCACTGCGACAACCCCGCCTGCGTGGCGGCCTGCCCCACCGGCGCGAGCTACGTCGCCGAGGACGGCACCGTGCAGATCGACGACGAGAAGTGCGTCGGCTGCGACGCCTGCGTGGCTGCCTGCCCCTACGAGGCCCGTTACCATGTGGACGATGAGAACATCGTGCGCAAGTGCACGTTCTGCCACCACCGCACCCAGCTTGGCATGCTGCCTGCTTGCGTGGGTGCCTGCGTGGCCGGCGCCCGTATGTTCGGCGACCTCAACGACCCCGACAGCGACATCAGCAAGGCCATCGCTGCCGCCGGTGAGACCGACGTGCTGCTGCCCGAGGAGGGCCTGGGCCCGGAGATCCACTACATCGGCCTCAACAGCGCCCTTGCCATGAAGCGCGTTTCCAACGTGCAGCAGGGCGGCAACGTCAAGACGCCCTACGAGATGTAAGCAACGCCTTGTGCCGGGCGGCGTGCGCAGTGGTTGGTGCGCGCCGCCCGGTGTTGCGGGCGCGTGGCGTGCGAGGCGAGTGCTGCGTGTGCGTTGCGATGTGAGATGAAGCGTGCCGCAAGTGCCTTGTTTGATGTGCGCCGCGCTGTGAGATGAAGTGTGTGAGGCGCATCTTGTTTGGTGCGCGTCAGATGTAAGAAGGGTGGCTGCGCGACGTGTGCGGCCACCCGTTTGTATGCAAGTGCCAGGCCCGCGCCGGGCTGTGGGAAGAAGGGGAACTCATGGGTCAGCAAACGGACATGGAGCTGGAGCAGCGCGCTCTGGGCGCACGCGGCCGCGCCGTCACGTTCGACGTGTGCGCGTCTGCGTTTTTGAACGAGCCGAGCGAGCAGGTGCTTGCCGACGTGGCGCTTGTCGGTCAGGCGTTGGGCGCCGAGTTCGAAGGCCTGTCGGGAGAAGTGTCTGCCGAGGAGCTCGCCGAGCTGCGCCGTTGCTTCAACGACGTGCTCTTTGTTGCCGTGAGCCCGCGTTTTGTGCCGCTGCAGGAGAGCTGCCTGGTGGGAAGCGGCGTCGGCTCCGACGGTAAGATGCACTACGGCAGCGTGCAGAGCTCAAGGTCTGACCACGTGCAACGCTGCTACAAGGCTGCCGGCTTCGATATGGCCGCGGTGCCCGCCTGCCCGGTGGTCAAGGGTACCCTGCGTTGCGACTCGCTCGCCTGTGAGCTGGCGTTTCTTGCCTATCTTGCCAACGGCGAGTCCCTTGCCTGGCAGAAGGGCGCGGCCGAGGAGGCCCTGCACTGGAACCGCCTGGCGGCTGAGTTCGCGCACGACCATGCCCGCGTGTGGTTCGCCACGGCACGCGATCGCATGCAAACCGTGGGCGCCGCGTTCTACGCACACGTGTGCGACCTGGCCATCCGCGCCCTCGAGGCGCCGCAGGACTAGAGGCTGTGGCCAGCGCCGCTCCCGGGCGCTTGCATCGTCGAAAGCGGGGTTGCTGCGCTTGTTGACAAAGGTGCCGAGGCACGACTGGCGCTGTTCTTGCGCGCCTGTTTCTCCGAGAGCGACTTGCTGCGTCCCGGCAACGAGGATGCCGAGTTGTGACTGGCCCTGTTCCTGCATGTTTGCTCCCTGGTGTTGCCCTATACTGTCACCATTGTTTTACATAAGACACTTGCGAGGCCGCGGGCCCCGCGTTGGCACAGGAGAGGACACCATGAGCAACCAGAGCATCGACACCGTATGTGTCCAGGGCGGGTACACCCCCGGCAACGGCGAGCCGCGCCAGATCCCGATCGTGCAGTCCACCACGTTCAAGTACGACACGAGCGAGGACATGGGCAAGCTCTTTGACCTCGAGGCGTCGGGCTACTTCTACACGCGCCTGCAGAACCCCACGAACGACTACGTCGCTGCAAAGATTGCCCAGCTTGAGGGCGGTACGGCTGCCATGCTGACCTCGTCGGGCCAGGCGGCGAACTTCTTCGCGCTGTTCAACATCTGCGAGGCCGGCAGCCACATCGTGGCCTCCTCCTCCATTTACGGCGGTACGTTCAACCTCATCAGCGTGACCATGGCGAAGATGGGCATCGAGGCCACGTTCGTTTCGCCCGACTGCACGCCCGAGGAGCTCGACGCGGCTTTCCAGGACAACACGCGCGCCGTCTTCGGCGAGACCATCGCCAACCCGGCGCTTACGGTGCTCGACATTGAGAAGTTCGCCGCCGCCGCGCATGCCCATGGCGTGCCGCTCATCGTGGACAACACGTTCCCCACGCCGGTCAACTGCCGTCCCATCGAGTGGGGCGCCGACATCGTGACGCACTCCACCACCAAGTACATGGACGGCCACGGCGCGGCTGTGGGCGGTGCCATCGTCGACTCGGGCAAGTTCGACTGGATGGCCCATGCCGACAAGTTCCCCGGCCTCACCACGCCTGACGAGAGCTACCACGGCATCACCTACGCCGAGAAGTTCGGCAAGGAGGGTGCCTTCATCACCAAGGCGACCTCGCAGCTCATGCGCGACCTGGGTTCCATTCAGGCGCCGCAGAACGCCTTCCTGCTCAACCTCGGCCTTGAGAGCCTGCACGTGCGCATGGCGCGTCACGTGGAGAACGGCCAGGCAGTGGCCGAGTTCCTGAAGGACAAGCCCCAGGTGAAGAGCGTGAGCTACCCGGGCCTGCCGAGCGACCCCTACTACACGATTGCCCAGAAGTACCTGCCCCACGGCGGCTGCGGCGTCGTGTCGTTTGAGCTCAAGGGTGGCCGTGTCGCTGCTGAGGCCTTCCTCAAGAACCTCAAGCTGGCTGCCATCGAGACGCATGTGGCCGACGCGCGCACCTGCTGCCTCAACCCGGCGACTTCCACGCACCGTCAGATGACCGAGGAGCAGCTCGAGGCCGCCGGCGTGCCTGCGGGCCTCGTGCGCATCTCCTGCGGCCTGGAGGCCAAGGAGGATCTCATCGCCGACATCGCCCAGGCCCTCGAAGCCGTGCCCGAGGCGTAAGGACGAGCGACGGGAAGAGGGGCTTGCTGGGCTGGGGGTCAAGGACCCATTGTGCCGGTAGAGCCTGGGTACTTGAAGTCGTGCTTGAGGCGCAAAGCTACGCTGCGCCATGCCGTGCTTGCTAGTTTAACTGGTGAAATGAATGACCCCTTCTGTCTTGCGCCAACATGCGGTGCGGGCAGGAGGGGTCATTTCGTGCGCGGGTGGGGTTGGGCCTTAGCTGGGAAGAGGTTACCTGATCGAGCTGGTTTCTTTTGTGTGCGGCTGAGGTCGGCTCGGGTGGCGGTAGGGGTGCTGATGGCCCCCGGATTTCTTCACATGTCGATTGAGAAGGGCGGTTCAGGCAGCGCATCGCTTACGATTGCGTCTGTGCCCGAATTTGGCTGGATGCGGCGTGCTATGGCGAGGCGCGCTACGGTGCCGCACGTACGCGGTGGAATCATGTTGGGCGAGAAGTATGCCTGGTCGGCATGCGTTGGCGGTGTATCTCGAGCGAGTCCTGCGGTATTCGGCTTGCTTGGCTGTCTGGGGATTTGTGGCAGACTTTGCTGGAGTTTTGCTTGGTGAACTGCGCGGGGGTCGGAGGGGCGTACTCTTTGTCGATATGGCGCACGGCTTTTTGGCGCGCGCATGGCAAAGGTGAGGCAGCGACGGCTCCGTGCGAATGCGGGGCCATGGGGCGGAAGGCAATCGACGGTATGGCGACAGTGCAGGCAGGCAAGGCAACGAACCCGTGGTTTGCCATCGGCGCGTTCATCGGGCGCCACATGGCCGCCGCGGCTCCTCTGTGCATGCTTGTGGGCGTGCTGTTTCCCGACCAGTTCTCTTGGATGGCCCCTGCGGTTGAGCTCATGTTCGCCTTCATGACGTTCCAAAGCGCCCTGGCCACCACTTCGCGCGACCTGCTTGCGGTTATCCGCCATCCCTTGTCCCTGCTAGCGGCACTGTTTGTGCTGTTTATCGTTATGCCCGTGTTGGCGCTGGCTGTGGGCGACCTCGTTGTTCCCGGCAACACCGACGCCATCGCCGGCATGGTCATCGAATTTTGCGTGCCCATGGGCGTGACGGGCCTCATGTGGGTGGACATCTACAACGGCAATCGCTCATTTGGCCTGGCAGTGGTCGTTATTTCCACCGTGCTTGCGCCGCTTACGATGCCCCTTACCATACAGCTGCTCATGGGGGCAACGGTGCATGTGGACCTCGTGGCGATGATGCTCGACCTGCTCATCATGATCGCCCTGCCCGCCGTGGCCGGCATGGCGTGCAACGACCTCAGCCACGGCAAGGCCAACGCCCGCGTCGCCCCGTGGCTGGCGCCTGCGTCGAAGATCATGCTCGTGCTCATCCTGGCGACCAATTCCACGCGCATTTCCGGCTCGATGCACCATTTCACGCCTGAACTGCTGGTGGTCGCGCTTGCGATGGCGCTGCTCTCCGGGGTGGCGTACGTGTTCGGCTACATTCTCGCGCGCCTCATGCACCGAAACGTGGGCGAGTGCATTACGCTGGGCGTTGCGAGCGGTTCGCGCAACATCACCACGGGAGCCGTGCTTGCCGCTGCCTATTTCCCCAGCGTAACGATGTTTCCCGTGATGATGGGCACGCTGTTCCAGCATGTGCTTGCCGGCGTTTTTGGCTGGGCGGTGCGCAAGCTCGACGCACACAGCACGCCTGCCGCCGTGCCCGAGATCGAGCGTGCCTACCAGGAGCACAACGGAAGGTAGAGGTGCGCAGGCGCTGACGGGCGGCTGCTTGCATGCGCGTGGTTTGCGCGCGGTCATGCGCACTCGCGAAACGGTGATATGCGGGTGCGTATGGCCGCACAGGGTCATTGGCCAATGTTTCCGGGCTACGCGCGGCCTGAGTGGGCAACGGCATAGGC
>Ga0129314_1001535_pt1 | contig 15683 bp, 14 predicted proteins | sample O1111metagenome_FD_94431 | JGI IMG/M metagenome (GOLD analysis project Ga0129314, IMG submission 94431) | Orangutan individual fecal microbial communities from fecal samples from Wisconsin, USA - O1111 metagenome | ecosystem: Host-associated > Mammals > Digestive system > Large intestine > Fecal...
ACCACCAGATAGACCAGCGCGCCGATGCCCAGGGAGATGCAGGCCCCCTTCAGATTGGTCAGGGAGAAGTAGTGGAGGGTCTCCTCCAGGTGGTCGCCGTGCAGGAACTCCGCCGCCCAGACGGCGATGGGCTGCATGGTAACGGAGGGGGTCACGCCCAGCGCCAGCAGCACCCCCGCCCCGCCGGTCAGGGCCGCCGCCGTACCCGCAGACCAGTAGGGCTTCGGCGCCGCGTGCTGGCCCCGGGCCTTGGGGGAGAGAAAGATGCACACAAAGAGCTTGGTCATATAGGCTGCCGTCAGGCCGCCGGAGATCAGGAACAGCCACTCCACCACACGGTAGACTCCGGCGTCCAGACCCGCGTGGGTCAGGGCGTGGATGTACTCCACAATGCTCTCGTGGAGCAGGGTCTTGCTGACGTATCCGGAGAAGCCGGGCACCCCGGCGATGGAGCAGGCCCCCACCAGAAAGAGCGCCTTGAGCCAGGGCTTGTCGCGGCCCCAGCCCCGGATGTCGTTGAGGTTCAGGGAATGGGTCCCCAGATAGACCACCCCAGCCGCCACGAAGAGGACCAGCTTGATCAGGGAGTGGTTGAGCATATGCAGAATGGTGCCCCAGGCCGCCAGGGCGTTCTCCCCGCTGAGGAGGCCCTGCATGGCCACTCCCACCAGGATAAAGCCGATCTGGGACATGGATGAGCAGGCCAGAGTCCGCTTCAGGTCCACGGAGAAGACGGCCAGCACCGCCCCCAGCACCATGGTCACTACCCCCAGCAAAAGCACCGCGTCCCCCCAGGGCGCGTCGGCCCGGAACAGGTTCCGGGCGATTACCAGGATGCCGAACACGCCGCTTTTGGTCAGGATGCCGGACAGCAGGGCCGAGGCCGGGGCCGGCGCCACCGGGTGGGCCTTGGGCAGCCAGATGTGCAGGGGGAACATGCCCGCCTTGGCTCCGAAGCCCGCCAGGCAGCAGCCTCCCGCCACATAGAGCGGGACCTTCTTCTCCTCCGGCAGGGCGGCGGCCAGGCCGGCCAGCGCCCCGATCTCCAGGGTGCCCAGCAGGTCGTACAGCAGGAACAGCCCCACCAGCAGGGTCATGCCGCCGATGACCGCCACCGCCAGATAGGTGTTGGCCGCCCGGAGGGCCTCCGGGGTCTCGTTTTGGGCCACCCACACGTAGGAGGTGAAGGACATCATTTCAAAAAAAACAAAGAGGGTGATGAGGTCAGCCGCCAGAAAGACCCCCATCAGGGCCCCCAGGGTCAGCAGCCAGAAAAAGTAGTAGCGCTCCTTGTGCGCGGCGCAGGCAAAGTATTCCCGGCTGGCCAGGCCGGTGGCCAGCCACAAAAAGCCCGCCACCAGGACCAGCAGGGTACGCAGGCTCCCCGCCGCCAACCGCAGTCCCAGGCCGCACACGCCGGGCAGGGCGGCCCCCGCCCCGTCCGCCGTCAGCAGTAACAGGGCCGCCGCCAGCTCCACAGCGGGCACGATGCGGACATACCAGTCCCGGCCCGCCGGGCTCCGCTTCCCCAGGGGAAAGACCGCGAAAGCGCCCAGAATAGGGAAAAGCACCAGAAACAGCAGCAGATCGGTTTGCATGTTCTCTTCCCCCTTTACAGCAGCCCCTGGCTGACCTGGGTCAAAAAGCCGATAACCAGGTTGGAGCACAGGGCCAGCACCACGCCCATGGACGTCAGGAGCACCAGCGGCACGGTCATGGTCTTGTCCGGGTCGTGGACCTTGGCCAAGGCCTCGGCGTCCAGCTTTCCCACCGGGAAGTAGGCCCGGACCACCACTGTCATCAGATAGAGGGTGGTCAGCAGCGTGGACAAAATCAGCGCCCCGATGCCCACGTAGGCCAGTTTGTTCTGGGAGGCCACGGCGGCGGTGGCGATCATCCACTTGCCCGCGAAGCCGCCCAGAGGAGGCAGGCCGATGAGGGCAAAGGAGGACACGGTGAAAGCGGCGAAGACCACCGGCATCACCCGCCCGAAGTTTTCCAGATCGTAGACGTACTCCCGACCGCTCTTGTGGAGGATGGCGCCGGCGCAGCAGAACATGGTGATCTTGACCACCGCGTGATAGACCATATGGGTCAGTCCGCCCAGCAGCCCGGCGGGAGTCATGATGGTAAAGGCGAAAAGGATGTAGGACAGGTTGCTCACCGTGGAGAAGGCCAGCCTCCGCTTCAGGTGGGGGGTGCGCAGGGCCCGGGCGGAGCCGTAGACAATGGTGACGATGGTGGCCGCCATGACCACCGTCTGGGCCCAGGTACCCCGGAGAAAGTCGGCCCCGAAGCCGAAGTAGATGAGCCGCATGACGGCGAAGGCGCCCGCCTTGACCACCGCCACGGCGTGGAGCAGGGCGGAGACCGGGGTAGGGGCCACCGAGGCGTCGGGCAGCCAGCGGTAGAAGGGGTAGATGGCCGCCTTGACGCCGAACCCGAAGAAGGCCGCCACAAAGACCACCAGCAGCGTCCGCTCGTTGCCCGCCACCCGGGCGGCGTCCAGAATGCCGCCGTAGGTAAAGTTCAGGTGGCCCGCGCCGTAGTTGAGCAGGAACACGATGCCGATGAAGGCAAAGGCCGCGCCGGACAGGGAGTAGATGAGGTACTCCCGCCCGGCATACCGGGCCTTTTCGTCGGCGGCGTGCATCACCAGGGGCAGGGTGGACAGGGTCAAAAGCTCATAGAACAGGTAGAGGGACAAAAAGTCCTCCGAGTAGGCCACGCCCAGCACCACGCCGTAGGCCATGAGCCAGAAGGAGAAGAACCGGTTCTCAGAGCCCTCGTGGGACATGTAGTCGATGGCGTACACCGTGATGATGGGCCACAGGGTGGAGACGATGGTCCCGAACACCATGGACGCCCCGTCGATCCGCAGGGAGATGGAAAACACGTCGTTGAACCGGACCATGATGCAGGCCAGGGCGTCGCTGCCCTGGACATAGGTGACGCCGATGGCGGCAAAGGAGAGCGCCGAGGTGATCAGCACCGCCGTCATCAGGTAGAGGTTGCGTGTTTTCCGGCTCTCCGGGTGCAGGATCAGCAGACCCAGGCCCATCAGCACGGGGAAGAGGATGGGCAGATTGAGAAATCGAAGCATGCGTGCGCCTCCTTTCCGGCGGAATTCAGAACATCTTGGGGATCAGCCCGCCCAGCCAGCTCATGAGGGGGCCGGGGAACAGGCCCAGCAGGACGGACGCCGCCGAAAAGCACAGCATGGGGGCCAGCATAGTTTTTCCCACTTCCTTCCGCTCGCCGCTGAAGTCTCGGCCGGGGAAAAAGCCCGCCGTGACGATGGGCAGCAGGTAGCCCGCCGTCAGCAGGGCGGAGAGGATGAGCACCACCAGCCCGGCGATGCCGAAAACCCGGGAAGCCCCCTCCAGCCCCGCCGTTACCAGATACCACTTGCTGAGAAAGCCGGGCATGGGCGGGATGCCAATGAGGGACAGGGCGGCCAGGGTGAAGCACCACATGGTCACCGGCATGCGGCGGCCGATGCCCCGGAGCTGGTCCACCCGGGTACGGTTGGTGGCAAAGATGACGGCCCCCGCCGCCAGGAAGAGGACGTCTTTGGCCAGGGCGTGGAACACGAGCTGGAGCAGAGCGCCCAGCACGCCCGCCGGGGTGAACAGAAACAGGCCGAAGAGCACGTAGGACACCTGGCTGACGGTGGAGTAGGCCAGCCGCCGCTTGAGGAGCTTCTCCCGGTAGGCCAGCATGGAACCCACAAAGACGGTGCACAGGGCCAGAGTGAGCAGCACATACTGGGGCCAGGTGCCGGAGAGGAAATCCACGCCGTACATATAGTAGGTGATGCGCAGGATGGCCAGCACGCCCCCTTTGGTGATGACGCCGGACAGCACGGCGGAGGCGGGAGCGGGGGCCACCGGATGGGCGGCGGGCAGCCAGGCCTGCATGGGCATCATGCCCGCCTTGCACCCGAAGCCCACAATCATCAGGAAGTAGACGACGAGCAGCATGGGCCGATGCTCCGCCGCCTTGACCGGGTCGATGGCCCCGCCGTGGATGAAGTCGGGGGTGGCCATGTAGTAGGCCACGAAGAAATAGCCCGCCAGGGCCATGCCTGCCCCGAACACCGAGTAGCCCAGATACTGAAAGCCCGCCCGCCGGGAGGCGGCGGTGCCGCTGTGGAGCACCAGGGGCACGGTGATGAGGCTCATCATCTCGAAAAACATATAGAGCGTCACAAAATTCTTGGCCATGGCCAGCCCCGCCAGGATACCCAGAGTCATGGTGTAGAAGCCGAAGAACTGCCGGTCCCGGCCCTCGTGCCGGATGTAGGGGAAGGCAAACAGGGTGATGGGGGCCCAGATGCAGGTGATGAGCACCAAGAAGAACTTGGCCAGCAGGTCGCTGCGCAGGGCCAGGTGGAGCCGGCCCTGGATGGTCAGCAACTCCACCGTCTGCTCCGGCGTCAGGCAGACGGCGCATACCAGCCCGGCGGTGACCAGCATGAGGGCCAGCACCAGCCGGTTCCGGACCGATTCCTTTTTCTGCCGGAAGACAAATATGCCTCCGGCCACGGGCGCCAGGATGGGCAGCAGCAACAGCATGGACACTACCTCGCAAACCTCAGATCAGCCGGATTCCGGCCTCGATGATGTCGGTGATGGGGTGATAAAAGATTCCCAGGATAAAGATGCTGGCGGTAAAGACCGCGGCCGCCGCGGTAAAAGGCCGGTCAAAGGCCAGCATTTCCGGCGTGGCGTCGGCCAGAACGGCGCGCTCATCCGCCGGGTCCGGCCGCATCCAGATGGACAGCAGGGCCGGGATGTAGTACAGCGCGTTGAGCACCGTGGACAGGGCAATGGTCAGCAGCGTCACCGCCGTCCGGTTGGTGGGCAGGGAGGCGCTGGCAAAATACAGCTTGGAGACGAAGCCGCCGAACAGCGGGATGCCGATCATGGACAGAGAGCCCACCGTAAAGCCGATTCCGGCGGCGATGTCCCGATAGGCGCTGCCCCGCAGGTTCTTGAGGCTGCGGTGGTGGCCGCTGACGGCGCTCAGCCGCCCGGCGCAGCAGAACAGCAGGGGCTTACAGCAGGCGTGGACCAGAATGTGGAAGCAGGAGGCCGTCAGGCCCGCCGCGCTGCCCAGACCGATGCCCATAAAGATGTACCCGATCTGCGCCACCGAAGAGTAGGCCAGCATCCGCTTGACGTGGTACTCCCGCATGGCGCCCAGGGAGCCGAAGATCATGCCCAGCAGGCCGAAGAGCAGCACCACGTTGGTCACACCCAGCTCCACCATGAGCTCCATGGAGAACACCCGCACCATCAGGGTCATCATCAGCACGATGTATCCCTTGAGCACCAGCCCCGACAGCAGGGCCGAGGAGGCAGTGGTGGCCCCTCCGTGGGCGTCGGGCAGCCACAGGTGGAAGGGGAACATGGCGCTTTTGATGCCCAGCCCGGTGACCATCAGCCCGGCGCACACCGTCAGGGGGACCCGGTATTCTCCCGTCTCCGCCAGCCTGGCCACCGCCTCGGCCATGGAGGGCATCAGCAGGTAGCCGGTGATGGAGGTGAGGATGGCCAGACCGATGAGAAACAGCCCGGAGCCCATCAGGCTCATGAAGAGATACCGGATGGTGGCGATGAGGTTGGGTCCGTTGTCCTTGGCCATGACCAGGGCGCAGGCGGCGATGGTGCTGATCTCAATGAAGACATAGCCGGTAAAGGCGTCGTTGGTATACACCAGGGACAGCAGGGCGGCGTCGGTCAGGTTGACCATGACGAAATAGAACCGCTGCTTCTCCGGCAGCACGTCGTGAAACAGGTCCCGGGACCCGCCCACCAGGGCAAAGAGCAGCACCCCCGCGAACACGGTGCACAGCAGGGCCTGGAGGGGGCCGCAGCGGATGGCGTTGCCCAGGGGGATGGGGAAGCGGCCCATGGTGTAACCGAAGCTCAGGCCACCCTCCACCACATACCGCAGGGTCAGGGCGGACAGCACGGCGATGGCCCCGGTGACGGCCAGGGTCATGCGGTAGGCCGCCCGGCCGCTGCGGAAGGTGGCGGACAGGATGCCGGCCACCAGAGCCAGGAAGATGCAGAAGAAGGGGAAATTCTCGACAAACGGCCGCATCAGTCATCCTCCTTCTTGGCCCGCTCCAGCAGCTCTTTCATCTCGATGGTGCCGTAATGCTTGTGGATGCGCTGGATGAGGGCCAGGGAAAAGGCGGTGATGCTGACCGACACCACGATGCCGGTGAGCACCAAGCCGCTGGGGATGGGGTTGATGAACAGGCTGGCGTCCGGGGTTACGCCCTCGCCCATCACCGGGGCCACCCGGCCCTCGATGTAGCCCAGGGAGGCCAGCAGCATGAACACGGCGGAGTCCATGATGTTGAAGCCCACTACCTTTTTCAGCAGGTTCTGCTGGAGCAGCAAATTCATGAAGCCAATGCCGAACAGGAGGACGGCGGTGACCGCAAAGCGGTTGTGCAGGATGGTTTCCAGCATCACAGCTCCCCCCTTGCAAACAGGGCGTAAAACCCGTAAACCGTGCAGGCCACCACCAGGCCCACCGCCAGGTCGATGAGCAGGCTCATGCCCACCAGATAGTTGGGCAGGCCGTTGGCGCCCAGAAAGATGTTGATCCCGTACAGCACGGCGTACAGCATCAGGCCGAAGGTGCGCACTACGCTGTAGGTCCTATGGTTCATAAAGGCCCGCAGCTTGTCGAAGCCGAAGGCGCAGGCGAACAGGACCAGCCCGCTGCCCAGAATGGTACCGCCGGAGAAGCCGCCGCCGGGAGAGGTCTCGCCGTTGAGCAGCACATAGATGGCAAAGAGGAAAATGAAGGGGATGAGGATCTCCCCGGCCTCCTTGAGAATGACGTCCTGGTGCTCCCGCTGGATGGCGTCCTCCTGGGCCATCCGGCGCAGGTCCCGGCCATCGGTGTTCTTCTCGTCCCGAAGCAGCAGCATCATTACGCTGGTCACCGCCAGGAACAGCACACAGCTCTCCCCCAGGGTGTCGAAGCCCCGGTAGGTGAGGATCATGGCGGTGACCACGTTGGCCGCGCCGGAATCCTCCTTTCCGTGCTCGATATAGTGTTCGGACACCTGGTTGTGCAGGGGATTGTCCGCCCGGCCGAAGCCCGGCATCTGGAGCACAGTGAACATCAAGACGGCCGTGAGCAGCAGGCAGATGAGCACCGCCGCTGCGGGATACCAGTTGAAAAACTCCCGCAGCCGATGCTTCTCCCGTTTCTCGTGCTCCTCCACCGTGGGCAGGCGGGACCGCCGGGCGCGGGTCTCCATGCCAAAGAGCGTCCGGTCCTTGGGCCCCCGGTCGCCGTCCACCCAGGCCGTCAACCGCCCCTTCCAATCTCCTTTTTTCGCCGTCTTACTCATCGCGGGTCCCCTTCAGCGCGTGGATTTTCTTCAGCGTCAGGAAAAATAGGATGCTGGTGATGCCGGCGCCCACGGCGGCCTCGGTGATGGCCAGGTCGGGACTCTGCAGCAGGCTCCACAGCACCGCCATCAGCAGCGAAAAGGCCATATACACGATGACGGTGGCCAGCATCCGCCTGCACAGGGGCGCAGCCACGGCGGTAATGACCAGCCCGGCCAGCAGCAGGTACTCCAATACGGTCATCGCACCTCCACCTCGCATTCCTTTTGGATGTCCGGGATGGTCAGGACCTCCATCTCGGCGATCAGGTGGCTGGACACCGGACTGGTCAGCCACAGAAACAGCAGGATGGCCAGCGTCTTGAAGGCCGGCAGGGACCAGCCGTGGAGCAGCATCAGCCCCAGCAGGATGCAGAAGATGCCCAGCGCGTCGCCCACGGCGGCGGCGTGCATCCGGTTGAGCACATAGTCAAAGCGGTATAGCCCCAGCACCGCCGTAAAAAAGACGAACAGGCCGAACAGCAGCACCGCCAGTCCCAGGCCCGTCACGATATTATGTACCACGCGCGCCGCCTCCTTTTTTCCGGGTGCCCCTGCACCGCTGCTCCCGCCGCTGGTCCTCCTTGTGCCTCTGCCGCCGGGTGAGCACCAGCCGGGAGACCACCACCACCGTCAGAAAGCTCAGCAGGGCGTAGATCAGAGCCACATCCACCAGAAAATCCTCGCTCATCCACACCGAAAGGACCACCAGCAGCGCCACCACCAGCGTGTTGATGACATTGACGGCAATGATGCGGTCGGTGAACCGGGGCCCCAGAATGGCCCGCACCAGAACTGCCAGGATCAGCACGGCCAGCACCAGGGCGGAGGCGACCAGGAGGCCGTTTCTCACCTGTTCCATGTCACTCCTCCAATTTCTCCAGCCGGCGCTGGAACTCGCAGTCCTCGATGTCCTCGGCCAGGGACCGGTCCAGGGCGTGGACGCAGAAGCGCCCGTCCACCGTCTCCACGGTGATGGTGCCGGCAGTCAGGGTAATGGAATTGGCCAGCACCGCCCGGCCGCCCTCGGTGTGGACCGGGCTGTCGTAAAACACCAAAAGAGGCTTCATGTTCCGCCCCCTGGTGTAGACGAGCTTCATGACCACCAGCCCGGCCTTGAGCATCTCCACGATCAGATAACCCAGATAGCGCAGCCCGGGGCCCAGCTTTTTGACCGCCCGCCTCTCATAGCGCCAGCCATAGCCCAGCACCTTGGTGCAGAAACAGTACAGCAGGGCGGAGACCACCGCGCCCCATACGCAGACGCGCAGGGTCACCTCTCCCGACAGCAGGAGCCAGAGCAGAAAAAACAGGACAATCACGCGTCCACCTTCTTCAAACGGAATTGGGTCCCGGTTTCCGGGCAAAAAACGGACGCCTCACGGGAGGCGTGTGGGAGCACTGCTGCACGGGGCAGGGGGGCACACGTTCGTTGGGCGTCCAGGGCCAACCGGGTGGCATGTCAGTCAAAAGCAACAAAACAGGCCTTTTTTTCCAGTTATTCTTATTTTAGAAGCTCCTCCGGGGAATGTCAACCGCTTCCGGTTGTTCCCGGGCCGGAATCCCCTGGATTCGGGTGTAGAAATCTTGGTATACGAATTATGCAATCTGCCAAATTGGTCCTACCATAGGTGGGCAGCGGTCCTCCTTTTGCGCCTTTGTTTTTCCTGTCCGCCCAAATTCAGGAACATATGGTTAAAAATATGCCCCATCTCCTGCGCGGGGATGGGGCATATGGGCGGTCCGGTTCAGCCCAGATAGGCTTTTTTGACCGCTTCGTTGCTCAAAAGCTCCCTGCCGGTACCCCGGAGGGTCAGCCGGCCGGTCTCCAGCACATAGGCGCTGTCGGCGGTGTGCAGGGCCATGTTGGCGTTCTGCTCGATGAGCAGGATGGTCACGCCCTGGCGGTTGATCTCCTTGATGATGTCGAAGATGCCCTTGACCACCAGCGGAGCCAGGCCCAGGGAGGGTTCGTCCATCATCATCAGCTTGGGACGGGACATGAGGGCCCGGCCCACGGCCAGCATCTGCTGCTCTCCGCCGGACAGAGTGCCCGCCGCCTGCCAGGACCGCTCCTTGAGCCGAGGAAAGAGGTCGTACACCCATTTGATGTCGTCCTCCAGGTTGTCCTTGCGGAGGTAGGCGCCGATCTTCAGGTTCTCCAGCACGGTGAGGTCGGGAAATACCCGCCGCCCCTCGGGCACCAGGGTGATGCCCTTGGAGACGATCTTGTTCGGGGACAGGCCGGTGATGTCCTCGGCCTGGAGATGGATGCGCCCCGAGGCCGGCTTTACCAGTCCGGCGATGGCGCGCAGGGTGGTGGATTTTCCGGCGCCGTTGGCGCCGATCAGGGTGACGATCTCCCGCTCAGGCACTGCAAGGGTGATGCCCTTGACGGCCTCGATGCCGCCGTAATTGACCCGCAGGTCGTCAATCTTCAGCATCGTCTGCCACCCCCAAATAAGCCTCGATGACCCGGGGATCGTTCTGGACGGCCTCCGGGGTGCCCTGGGCGATCAGCCTGCCGAAGTCCAGGACGTAGATGCGGTCGGAGATCTGCATGACCAGATCCATGTGGTGCTCGATCATGAAGATGGTCAGGTTGTACTCCCCGCGGATCTGCTTGATAAAGTCGGTGAGCTCCTGGGTCTCCTGGGGATTCATGCCGGCGGCCGGCTCGTCCAGGAGCAGGAGCTTGGGATCGGTAGCCAAGGCCCGGGCGATCTCCAGCCGGCGCTGGAGTCCGTAGGGCAGGCTGCCCGCGATCTCGTCTTTCAGATGGGCCAGGTTCTGCTCCTCCAGCAGGGCCATGGCCTCCTGGCGCATCCGCTTTTCCTCCCTGGCGTTGAGTCGGAAGGTGGCGGACAGGAAATTCTGCCTGGCCCGCATGTGCTTGGCGATGAGCACGTTGTCAAAGACCGACAAGGCGCCGAACAGCCGGATGTTCTGGAAGGTCCGGGCGATACCCAGCCTGGTGATGTGGTCGGGGGTGGGGCTCAGCTTCTTGGTGTAAAGGCCCTGGTTCTCCCCGGCGTAGAGCTTCTGCATCTTGCCCTGGGGATAGTTCTCCACCATGGTCTCACCCAGGAAGGAAACCCGGCCGTTGGTGGGCTCGTAGACCCCGGTGATGCAGTTAAAGGCGGTGGTCTTTCCGGCGCCGTTGGGGCCGATCAGGGCCACGATCTCCCCCCGGTTTACCTCCAGAGAGAGGTCGTTGACCGCCACTACGCCGCCGAACTGCATGGTTACCTGTTCGACCCGGAGGACGTTCTCACTCATTTTACCGCCTCCTTTCGCTTGCCCGGCCGCCGCCGGAAGAGGTCGGGGAGCTCCTTGTCCCCCATGATGCCCCGGCGGAAGAAGAGGACCACGATCATAATGATGATGGAAAAGACCACCAGCCGGAAGCCGTTGCGCAAAAAAGGCACCTTAAGGCCGTTGGCCAGCACCATCTCGCTGTCCAGGAAGCGCAGCCACCACTCGGAGCAGGCTACGAACAAAAAGGAGGCCAAGCAGCTTCCGGTGACCGAGCCGATGCCGCCGATGACCACGATCAGCAGGATCTCATAGGTCAGGGCGGACTTGAACTGGGCGGCGGCCACGGTGGTCTGGAACATCGCCAGCAGGGCCCCGCCGACCCCGGCGAAGAAGGAGGAGATGCAGAAGGACATCTGCTTGTGCCGGAACAGGTTGATGCCCATGGCCTCGGCGGCAATCTCATCCTCCCGGATGGCCTTGAAGGCCCGGCCGTAGGAGGAGTTGATGAGCAGGACAATGAGCGTGATGCAGATGGCCGACACGGCAATGGGGAACAGGGTGGAGAAGAAGGCCATGTGCCGGCTGTAGAGGCCGTAGAAGGGGGACTCCTCCGCCACCAGGGTGCTGAAATTGGGAAAGCTCTTGAGCAGGTTGGAGCCGTTGGTGATGGGGCCCAGAGGCTTCCACAGGAAGATGGCCTTGATGATCTCGGCAAAGCCCAGGGTGGCGATGGCCAGATAGTCGCTCTTCAACCGCAGCACGGGCAGTCCGATGAGGAAAGCGAAGGCGGCGGCCAGCAAACCGGCCAGCACCAGGGCCACCGGCACGGGCAGGCTGAAGCCCACGGCGCAGTCGTAGTACTGGTACACCTTCTCCTTGGCCTCCAGCGGAATGGTAAAGATGGCATAAGTATAGGCTCCGATGAGCATGAAGCCCGCCTGTCCCAGGGAGAACAGGCCGGTAAAGCCGTTGAGCAGGTTCATGGAGACGGCCACCAGGGCATAGATGGCGCTTTTCCGCAGCACGGTGAAGAGCATGTGCCCGCTGGGCAGGGTACAATCCAGGACATAGAGGGCGGCGATGCAGACCACAGCGGCGGCAATGGGGACCCAAATCTGTTTCTGTTTTTTCATGGCGTTCACCTCAAACCTTATCGGTGGCCTTCTCACCGAACAGCCCGGTGGGCTTGGCGATGAGAATGACGATGAGCAGGGCGAAGGTGAAGGCGTCCGAGAAGGTGGTCAGCCCCAGTCCCGTCTGAAGGACACCCAATTGGACCAGCATGTCGTCCAGGCCCTTGATGATGTTTTCGCAGATGCCGATGAGGAAGGCGCCCACCACCGCTCCAGGAATGGAGCCGATGCCGCCGAACACGGCGGCCACGAAGGCCTTCAGGCCGGGCATGGCGCCCGAGGCGGGCACCACGCCGGGGTAATTGGTGAAGTAGAGCAGCGACCCCACCGCAGCCAGGAAGGAGCCAATGATAAAGGTGACGCTGATGACCGAGTTGATCTTGATGCCCATAAGCTGACTGGTCTCGAAGTCCTTGGCCACGGCCCGCATGGCCATGCCGATCTTGGTGTGGTGGATGAGCTGCATCAGCACCGCCACCAGCACGATGGTGAGCACGGGGGTGACCAGAGTGACCACCTTGGTGGTTGCGGGCCCGATGGTGACCTGCTCGGAGATCAGGGGGATGGCGGGGTAGTTCTTGTTTAGGCCGCCGGTGACATACAGGGCCAGGTTCTGCAGCAGGTAGCTGACGCCGATGGCCGAGATCATCACCGACATGCGGGGTGCGGAGCGCAGGGGCTTATAGGCCACCCGCTCGATGACGAAGCCCAGCGCCACGGTGAGGAGGAGTACCAGAGGGACCGCGGCGTACAGGGGCAGGGCGGCGGAGAGATAGACCATCATCAGTCCCGCCACCATGAACACGTCGCCGTGGGCGAAGTTGATCAGCCGCAGGATGCCGTAGACCATGGTATAGCCGATGGCGATGAGGGCATACTGTCCTCCCACCGAGATACCGGCCAGCAGGTAGGCCAGATTCTTGCTCAAAAATTCCATAAGCGGACCTCCACTTTGGACTGTCTCGAAAAAGGCCCCGGGGCCCTTTTCGAGGCAGCCCAAATGATAATAACGGGGACGTATCAGAGGACAGCGGGGGCAGCTTCTGCCCCCGCTGTCCCTTGACGCCGCACTTGGATGATCTTGGGACGACGGCCTCAGCCAGCTTTCTGGACGGTGACGAAGTCCCAGGCACCGGTCTCGGGGTTGGCCTGCTTGACGTAGGCCACGTCGCGGATGGCGTCGCCGTTTTCGGACTCAAAGGCGATGTCGCCGGACACGCCGGTGTAGGTGGTGTTCCAGAGCGCCTCGTTGACGGCAGCGGGATCGGTGGAGCCGGCGTTCTTCAGGGCCTCCAGCGCCACGAAGTAGGCGTCATAGCCCATGGCGGAGACGGCGGCGATCATGTCGTTGCCGTTGTTGTTGGACAGGCGGGTGGCATCGGCGTTGATCCACTCCTTGATGCCGGCGTCAAACTCGGCGTTGCCTCCCTCCTGATAGAAGGTGGTCACATAGATCTCCACATCCTTGCCCTGGGCGGCGCCGGTGATGACGTTGGAATCCCAGGTGTCGCCGGCCATGATGGGCATGCCCAGACCCTGGGCGGCGGCGTTGTCCACGATCAGAGCGGCCGCCTCGGTGGAGACGGGGGAGAAGAACACGTCGGCGCCGGCATTCTTGGCGGCGATGACGTAGGAGGTGAAGTCAGAGGTGCCCTCCGGGAACTCGGCGGACACGACTGTACCGCCCAGCGCCTCGAAGGCCTCCTTGAAGTAGTAGCACAGGCCGCCGGAGTAGTCGTCGCCCTGCTTGCTCAGGGTGTAAGCGGTCTTGGCCTGGAAGTTGTCCGCGGCGAAGTTGGCCAGAACGGTGCCCTGGAAGGGGTCCAGGAAGCAGATGCGGAAGTAATGGGTGTTGCCCTCGGTGACCTGGGGGTTGGTACAAGTGACACCGATGACAGGGATGCCGGCGTTCTTGAAGGTATCGGAGCCGGCAATGGACACGCCGGAGCCGTAGGAGCCCAGCACGATGGAGCAGCCCTTGCTCACCAGCTCGGAGGCGGCGGTGGCGGCCTTGTCGTTGGAGGACTGGTTGTCTACGATGGCCAGCTCCACCTGATAGGTCTCGCCGCCGATTTCCACGGTGGGCTGTACGTCGTGGGCGTACTGCATGCCCAGGACCTCCTGCTTGCCGCCGGCGCCGTTGTCGCCGGAGGCGGGCTCAAAGATGCCGATGGTGACCACCTTGTCGCCGGAGGAGGGGGCGTCGCCGCTGGCAGAGGGGCTGGGACTGCTGCTGCCGCTGCCGCCGCAGCCGGCCAGAAGGGTCAGGGCCATAGCGCCGGTCAGCGCGAGTGCAAGAAGCTTTTTCATGAATATGTATCCTCCTTAATCCTGAATCACGGGCCCATTCTGTCCGCATGCTGTGGACATATGTCCGCGCCCGTTGCTTTATTATAGCAATGCATTACAGAAAATGCAAGCAGAACTGGCTGTGGAACTCATTTTCTGCTATTTTGGATAAAAATTGAGCGGCGGACAAGCCCAGTCTCCATGGAAAACGCGCCGCGGACCTTGCAGCTCCGCGGCGCGTTTTGTTCATTTCCTATTTTATCCATCCGTACTGCTCCACCAGCCGAGCCAGGATAACCAGGCTCTGCTCCCGGGTCAGGCGGTCCAGTGGGGCGAAGCCCCCGGCGGCATTGCCCTCCATGATATGGTTCTCATGGGCATAGTGCACATAGGGCACCGCCCACTCCGCGATCTGTCCGGCGTCGCGGTAGAAAGCCAGGCTCTGCATCCCGGCGGGGATCGAGATGCCCTCCATCCGGCCCACGAAGCAGCACAGCATCTTGGCCGCCTCCTGGCGGGTGACGCGGCGGTCCGGGGAGAGGGTGGTGCCTGACGTACCTCCCAGCAGCTCCAGGCCATAGGCTTTACGCAGGTCGGTCTCCAGCAGGTGGCCCTGAAGGTCGTTGAATTTGTTTGCCGCGCTAGGCGTCGGGGCCGTCCCCCGCACCTGCTCGTAGACGCTGACCAGCAGGTGGGCCAGTTCGCCCCGGGTAATGCCGGCCTGATAGCCGCCCCACAGCATGGGGGGCACCAGCCCGGTGGGATAGAGCTCCTCGGCATAGGGCCGGGCCCAATCGCTGATGCCGTCGGTCCAGGACACAGGGTAGGCGCCGCCGCTGCCGGCGCCGGTCAGGACCCGCACCGGGCTGTCGGCGTTCTCGTTCCTGCTGTTGCCGAGCTGGTAGCGCTGGTTCCGGCCCCAGGCGTAGAGCACGCCTCCGTTGGTGACGGCCAGATCGTGGTAGGCCCCGGCGGCGATCTGGGCCATGCCGCTGCCCGGCATGCTGATGGTGTAGGGCCGGCTCTGGGTGTTTTGCCGGCGGGAGCTCCCGAGCTGGCCATACTCCCCGCAGCCCCAGGTATAGACCGTGCCCCCCTGGGTCAGAGCCATGGAGCTGTCTGTTCCGGCGGCCACCTGGACCACCTTGGTCAGCTCCGCCACCTCCGACGGGGTCCGGCGGTCTCCCTCGGCATGGCCTAGCTGCCCGCAGTCATTGGAGCCCCATGCGTACACCCGCCCGTCAAAGGTGACGGCCAGAGAGTGGGCCGCCCCGGCCGCCACATCCACCACATCCACTAAGCCGGGCACCTTCACCGGGGCGGCGCGGTCCACCGCCGTTCCGTCCCCCAACTGCCCCCGGTCGTTTTTGCCCCAGGCCCAGACCTCACCGCTGACGGTGAGGGCCAGGTGGTGCCCTCCGCCGGTAGCGATGGCCGCCACCCGGCTCAGTCCGCTCACCCGAGAGATGGCGCCGCCGTAGGTCCACTGCCACACAGTCCCGTCGGTCTTGAGGGCCAGGACCACCTCTCCGCCGGCGGCGATGGCCGCCACCTGATCAATGGCCGCCTGGACAGGGACG
>Ga0129314_1001538_pt1 | contig 15656 bp, 13 predicted proteins | sample O1111metagenome_FD_94431 | JGI IMG/M metagenome (GOLD analysis project Ga0129314, IMG submission 94431) | Orangutan individual fecal microbial communities from fecal samples from Wisconsin, USA - O1111 metagenome | ecosystem: Host-associated > Mammals > Digestive system > Large intestine > Fecal...
GCCGACAGGAAGCCCCCCAGAACCATCATAGGGTACGCCATGGAATGCTCCGCCAGAAAACCGGCAGCCACCAGGGCAGTGGCGGTGAGAAAAACCGAGGGATAACCCCAGCGGGAAAGCCGCAAGATCAGCCTGGCTCCCACAACGCCTCCCAGCTCCATCAGCAGCAGAGCCGCTCCCAGCTCCTGCTGGGGAATGCCCCGGGCCGGGAGCTTGGCCTGAAGGAAAAACAGCAGCACCGTATCCAGCGCACCTACCAGGGAATTGCAGAACATGATGCGAAGGGCTTTTCTGGCTGTATACAAAAAGCCCAGGCTTTCCCGGATGCAGGCGGAAAATCTGGAAAGAATGGGTTCGGTCTGCGTGGGTCTGTCCGGCATAACCTCCCGCAGGGTGAGCAGGACACAGATTTGCATTGCCTGGGAGACCAGCCCGGTACCATAGGCGATTTTGTACCCCAGGGCCAGAGCGAAACCGGCGCAGAGGGTGGACAGGCCGCCGCAAAGGCGGTAAATTGTCATCAGATTGGACTGGAATTTTTCGTATCTCCCCTCCAACCCTGCGCTTTTCAGGGAATCATAGGCCAGTGCATCCCCGGTACCCGAGGAAAAATTGTAGCTCAGCGCCGTAAAGGACATGGAAATACAGACGCTCACCAGGCCCCGGGAGAAAATCATAACAAGATTTCCCATCAGCTGCATCAGAGCGCTGACCACCAGCATTCGTTTTCTGCCGAACACATCCGCCATAATGCCGGAGGGCAGCTCAAAAAGCAAACTGGTAATGTGAAACGCCGTTTCGGCAATGCCGATTTCCACCAGGCGGAACCCCCGGGCCGTCAGAATGGCCACCCAGGCACCGGTAAGGGAAAGATTGCCCAGCACAGCCGAAGTATACAGGGCAGATATCTGTTTTTGAATTTTAGGCATAAAAAATACTCCTTTATCGAGAATTACCATCGAAAAAGGAGGTAAGAATGCTATCCGTTTCAGCGGATGGAAGTCACTGCCAAATGCAGCCTTTTGCCATTTTGGCACCCACGTCAGCCGAAAAAGAGCGCACTACCCCCTTAGGAGCCAGAACATCGCCTTTTTGCAGCTGTACATTGGTCATTTTCCAAGCCATAGAAACCGCCCTCACACGGATACAATATCTGAAAATGATTGTACGTCCTCTTCCCTTCTTTGTCAAGTAAATTAAAAATACCCAGAGGCGGGAGGCCTCTGGGTATGGGCAGGATGCAACTATTTAGCCGTTTCTGACAGACATGAACAGGCTTTCCATCTTCCGGGAGACATCCTCGGGGAGATAGTCGAAGCTGGTGGCGTTGCGCAGCTCCTCGGCATCGGGGTAGGCCACGGTGTCATTTACCACTTCCTCGTCCATATACTGTTTGGACTCGGAGGCGGGGACAGAGTAGCCGATGAAATCCATGTTGGCTGCGGAGATTTTGGGGTCGCACAGGAAGTTGATGAACAGCTCAGCAGCCTCCTTCTCCTTGCAGCAGGTGGGGATGCACATGGCATCGATAAAGACGTTGAAGCCCTGGTGTGCGGGGCGGTAGAAGGCCAAATCCTCGTTCTCCTCCACCATGGTCAGGAAGTCGCCGGCGTAGTAGGGGGCAATCCAGGCCTCTTCATTCTCCATGGCATCAAAAATCTGGTCCATCACATACTGCTGCACCACAGGCTTCTGCTCTGCCAGCTTGTCGGCGCAAGCCTTCAGCTCTACCTCGTCGGTGGTGTTGGCGCTGTAGCCCAGCAGGTACTGGGCAATGCCGAAGGCATCCCGGGAGTTATCGAACATGAGAATCTTCCCGGCGTACTTTTCGTTCCACAGCAGCTCCCAGCCGGTGACATCGGCCTCGTCCACATACTTGGTATTGTAGATGATGCCCACAGTGCCCCAGGTATAGGGGACGGAATACTTGCTCTCCGGGTCATAGGCCATATTCTTGAAGCTGTCGTCAATATACTGGGCGTTGGGGATATTGTCGTAGTTCAGCTCCAGCAGCATTCCCTCCTGGCGCATCCGGCCAATCATATAGTCGGAGGGGATGATTACGTCCACGGTGATGCCGCCGTTGGACAGCTTGGCATACATGCTCTCGTTGGAGTCGAAGGTGGAGTACTTCACCTTGATATTGGGGTAGGCCTCTTCGAAAGCGGCAATCACATCGATGGAGTCATCGTCTCCCTCGGCAATATACTGGCCCCAGTTGTAAACATACAGCGTCACCTTATTCCCCTTGGCAGAGGCCAGGCCCACGCAGCAGCTCAGGGTGAGCACCACACTGAGCACCAATGCAACAATTTTCTTCATATTGAGTTCTCCTTTCACTTATTCCTGGCTTCCTGGCGCTTTCTGTCGCCCATTAGCTGGATTACGTTGGAAATCACCATCAGCACAAAAATCAGCAGGAACAGCAGTGTGAACATGGCGTAGATTTTCGGCTGAATGGGCTTTTTGGTGTACGAATAGATTTCCACCGGCAGGGTGACAAAATCCAGGCCGGTAACGAAATAGCTTATGACAAAATCATCCAGGCTCATGGTAAAGGCCATAATCGCACCGGAGATAATGCCGGGCATGATTTCGTGGATGGTCACCTTGAAGAACGCCTGAATGTGGGTGCAGCCCAAATCCAGGGCGGCGTTGGTGAGGCTTTCGTCCATCTGCTTGAGCTTGGGCATCACGTTCAAAATCACATAGGGCAGATTGAAGGTGACGTGGGCAATCAGCAGTGTCCAGAAGGTCAGACTGTTCCGCTGGCCCAGCATTCTGGAGCCTACGAAAACAAACAGCAGGGACAGCGACACGCCGGTGACAATATCCGGATTGGTCATGGGGATATTGGTCAGGTTCATGGCCACCTTGCGCAGCTTGGGATTCAGGCCGTTGATGCCCACCGCCGCCACCGTGCCAAAGGCCGTGGCAATCAGGCTGGCCAGAACGGAGACAATCAGGGAATTGCGCAGCAGCTCCAGGAGCTTGTCATCCCGGAAGAGCTTTGCATACTGCTGTAGGGTGAAGCCGTCAAAATGGGTGATGTTCTTCCCGGTATTGAAGGAGGCCACCACCAGCACTGCCATGGGGATATACAGGAAAATGAAAATCAGGATGGTGATAAACCGGTTGGTGCGCTTCATACCATCACGCTCCCTTCATCGTCGCCGCCGAAGCGGTTCATGATGCCGGTGCACACGAATACCAGCAGCATCAGCACAATGGACAGGGCCGCACCCAGGTTAGGGTTGTTGCCCTGCTTGAACTGGCGCTCAATCACGTCGCCGATAAGCACGGTGCTGGAGGAGCCCATCTTCTGCGAGATATAGAAGGTGGACACTGCCGGGACGAACACCATGGTCATGCCGGAGAGAATGCCGGGCACGGACAGGGGCAGAATCACCCGCCGGAAGGTCTGCACGCCATTGCAGCCCAGATCCTCCGCCGCCTCGATAAGGCGATGGTCAATCTTCACAATGGTGGAGTACAGGGGCAGAATCATATAGGGCAGGTAGTTATACACCATGCCCAGCACCACTGCGCCGGGGGTGCGAATCAGGGTCAGGCGGCCAAAGTCCTGGGGAATCCCGGAAAAAATCCCCCCCAGAGAGCGGAGCCAGTTGAAAAAGGCCACCAGGAAATTATTGATGATGCCCTGGTCATTGAGCAGCCCCACCCAGGCCAGAGTGCGCAGCAGGAAGCTCATGCACATGGGCAGCATCACCAGCATATACAGGAACTTCTGGGCCGTCTGGCTACAGTGGGCGATGTAATACGCCACGGGATAGCCGATAACCAGACACACCACGGCGGACACCAGGGAATACAGAATAGAGCTCCACAGCACCGGCAGGTACATCCCCATCTGCCGAATGTTTATAAAGGAGAACTCTCCCGTGCCGGGGTCGGTGAGTGCGTAATACACCACCACCCCCAGGGGGATCAGGGTAAACAGCACCATCCATATCAAATAGGGTGTGCTGAGCAAAACCGCGTTACGCTTCTTCATCCTCGGCATCCTCCGTCAGCTCGTCGTACTCGGCGGAGTAGGAGCTGTAGTCGCCAAACATGCCGGAGTATTCACTCTTGTGCATAATGTGAATATCCTCCGGGTTCAAACGAATGCCGATGGTGGAGCCAACGGCCTGGTAGTCCGTGGACTGAATCAGCCACTTGAAGCCCTTGAACTCCACGATGATGTCGTAGTTGAGGCCCTTGAAGGTGATGGCCGTGACCTTGCCCACCAGGTGGCCCTGCTTAGGCGGCACCACGTCCACATCCTCCGGGCGGATGACCACGTCCACGGGCTCGTTTTCGGCAAAGCCCTTGTCCACGCACTCAAACGTCCGGTCAAAGAACCTGACACGGTAGTCGGACAGCATCACGCCGTCCAGAATATTGGATTCGCCGATGAAATCCGCCACGAAAGCGTTCTTCGGCTCGTTATAGATATCCTCAGGCTTGCCAATCTGCTGAATCCGGCCCTTGTCCATGACCACGATGGTGTCGGACATAGAAAGCGCCTCCTCCTGGTCGTGGGTCACATAGATAAAGGTGATGCCCAGGGCCTGTTGGATGCGTTTGAGCTCGTTCTGCATATCCTTGCGCAGCCGCAAATCCAGAGCGCCCAGAGGTTCGTCCAGCAGCAGCACCTTGGGCCGGTTGACCAGGGCCCGGGCGATGGCCACCCGCTGCTGCTGACCGCCGGAAAGGCTGTCGATATGCCGGTTTTCATAGCCCTTTAGGCTGACGATTTCCAGCATCTCCCGCACTCTCTGGTCGATCTCGTTTTTGGGCACCTTGGCAACCCGAAGGCCAAAGGCAATGTTGTCGTACACGTCCAGATGCGGAAACAGGGCATAACGCTGGAATACAGTGTTAATCTGCCGCTTATAGGGCGGTACATCATTGATTGTTGCGCCGTCGAAGGTCACCGTGCCGGATGTGGGCGTGAGAAAGCCGCCGATAATCCGCAGTGTGGTGGTCTTGCCGCAGCCGGACGGGCCCAGCAGTGTGAGGAATTCATGATCGTTGATGTAAAGATTGATTCCGTCTAGTATACGCTCCCCGTCGAACTCCATGACCAAATCACGGAGCCTGATGAGTTCCTTGGACATTATCCTCCCCCGATTCTTTTACCGATTTTTCGTCACAAAATGACACATATAAATATATCGGAAATCCCTGTAAAGTCAATAGGAAAGAGTGGAATTTTGGGGGCGGTTTTTTCCGGTTTTTTTGTGAATTTCCACATTGACTGAGATGTTTCCCCAGGGTGGGAATCCGCAGCCGTCCCGGCTTCTTTCCCCACTGAAATTTTTATGCGGACTGTTTAAGGCAGAAATTTCCTGTCTATACTGTGCATCGGAGGTGTTCTACCAATGAACAACAAAAAGCAAGGATTCAGCCCCAAATTGGCTGCGCTGATTCTGGCACTGGCTGTGGTTGCCTCGGGGGTTACCATTTTGCTGTCCCGCCGGGAAAGCGAGCCGGTACAGGAGGCCGCCGTGCAGGCCCCCATTGTGGAGAATCTGGCGGAGAGTACACAGTGTACCCTCCCGCCGGAGTCCTCCGTCCCCAGTGTGCCCGCCCCCACAGCGGCCCCCAGAATCGCCGAGGCCCCGGTGATGGCCACCACCCCGGCGGTCAGCCAGACAGTGGAGAGCGAAAAGCTGCAAACCGTGGTGCCGGTAAAGGGGAATGCAATTTCCGCCTATGCCATGGACTGCCTGAGCTACAACGAGACCACCCGGGACTGGCGTGTGCACAACGGCATCGATTTGGCCGCTGAGGCCGGGGCTCCTGTGGCCGCCGCAGCGGACGGCACGGTTTACACCACCTATGAGGATGACGCTCTGGGCTACACCGTGGTCATCCGCCACACCGGTGGCTACACCACCCGCTACTCCAGCCTACAGGAGGAGCTGTGCGTCAGCCCCGGAGACACCGTAACCATGGGGCAGACCATCGGCTACGCCGGGGATACCGCCCTGGTGGAAACCGTGATGGGCGCTCACGTCCATTTCAGCGTCAGCTGTCAGGATGCGCCTATGGACCCCGCCGAATTTTTGAAGCTGGAATAAAAACAGCACCCATTTCCTCCTTGAAAAGCCCCCGGCTGAAAATTCAGCCGGGGGTAAACTTGTCGAACCCCCATTGGGGGGCAACAGACTTTTGCAGTCCCTTGTGCACGGCTCACACGGCTCCATCCTTAGAGCCGCCTTCGGCGGTTGCACTCTGCACAGCGCTGCGGCGCCGGACTTGCCTCGAGAATCTCTCACACTTTTCGGCTGGTGTGCGAGGCTTTCACAAGTTGATATATCATCTACTTCGCTGAAAACAGCCTTTGCGGGTTGCTTGCTATTGAGGCCCATGTGTGCTATACTGAACATCAGTTCAACAAATTGGAATTTGTGAGGGAAAAATGAAAAATATCAGAGTAAAATTGGTTCCTTTAGCAGCAGATGACCGTGAGCAGTTCATATTGGACAATCAATGGTCGTTCAAGCACAGTGCACTGTTGGAATTCGGCGAACGTGATAATCATATTGATGCAGACGGAGAAATCATATCTCGCAAAACCGTTGAAATGTGTATGGATGCGGAAAATTCGGAAACCTACAGAATCGTTCTTGACGGCAAAAATGTAGGAGGTATGATTTTGCAGATTAACAAAGACACCAACGAAAACGAGTTGGATACTCTGTTTGTGTTGCCGGAAGCGCACAGCAAGGGTATAGGCTACGGAGCGTGGCTTGCCGCCGAATCTTTGCATCCTGAAACAAAAATATGGAAAACCTGTACGCCGTATTTTGACAAGCGCAACATCCATTTTTATATAAATAAGTGCGGATTTCAGATTGACGAGTTCTGGTGCGAGCATTTTAAGCCAACAGAAGAGATTCCGGATGAGACACCCGATGAAGGTCCCGATGAAATGTTTCATTTCATTAAGGTTATGAAATAGCTTGGTAGAATAGTAGGTAATGAAATTCTAGCTTGTCGGTTTGGTTTTCTCGCTTTCCTTTTAGCATTCTTGCTCCTCAAAAAGCCCCCGGCTGAAAATTCAGCCGGGGGATGATTCTTATCGGGGATTTTCCCTTATTGTTCTTCCTTGGGTTCCTCGTCGGCTGTGGGCTCGGCGATGGCGGGCTTTTCGGCAGCGTTGACGAAGCGCATCAGCTCCTCGCCGGTGATGGTTTCCTTCATCAGCAGGAACTCAGCCACCTCATCCAGCAGGGCACGGTGCTCACCCAGGATGGAGAGGGCGGCGGAATAGCTGTCGTCCAGCAGCTTTTTCACTTCCTCATCCACCACAGCGGCGGTGGACTGGGCGCAGTCCATATAAGCCTGGCCGTCCAGGTACTGATGCTCCACCGTGGCAGTGGTCATCAGGCCCAGCTTCTGGCTCATGCCGTACTGGCTGACCATGTTCCGGGCCAGAGCGGTGGCCCGCTGCAAGTCGTTGGAGGCACCGGTGGTCTGGGTACCAAAAACCAGCTGCTCTGCCGCCCGGCCACCCACCAGGGTGCGCAGCTCGGTTTTCAGCTCGTCCAGGGTGTTCAGGAACTTCTCCTCCTCGGGCATCTGCATGGTATAGCCCAGAGCGCCGGAGGTGTGGGGCACAATGGTAATCTTGGAAACCGGCTGGGAGTGCTTTTCCAGGGCGGCAACCAACGCATGGCCCACCTCGTGATAGGATACCAGCCGCTTTTCCGTATCGGTCATGACGGTGTGCTTCTTCTCGGTACCGGCAATCACGGTTTCGAAGGAGGCCATCAAGTCCTCCTGGGTCACCAGCTGGCGGCCATGGCGCACGGCACGCAGGGCAGCCTCGTTCACCAGGTTAGCCAAATCCGCACCCACCGCACCGGCGGTGGCCTGGGCAATCTTCTTCAAATCCACATCGTCGCTGAGCTTGATTTTCCGGGTGTGCACCTTCAGGGTGTCCAATCGGCCCTGGAGATTGGGACGGTCCACAATGATGCGCCGGTCAAAGCGGCCGGGGCGAAGCAGGGCCTTATCCAGAATTTCCGGGCGGTTGGTAGCCGCCAGGCACACAATGCCCTTGGAGGGCTCGAAGCCGTCAATCTCATTGAGCAGCTGATTGAGGGTCTGCTCCTGCTCGGAGTTGTTGCCGTAGCGGTTGTCCCGGGAGCGGCCCACAGCATCGATTTCGTCAATGAAGATAATGCAGGGGGCCACCTTCGCCGCCTGCTGGAACAGGTCCCGCACCCGGCTGGCGCCCATGCCCACGAACATCTCCACAAAGTCAGAGCCGGAGATGGAGAAGAAGGGAACCCCCGCCTCCCCTGCCACAGCCTTGGCAAGCAATGTCTTGCCGGTACCGGGGGAGCCCACCAGCAGAGCGCCCTTGGGTAGCTTGGCACCGATTTCCGTGTACTTCTGGGGATTGTGGAGGAAGTCGATGATTTCCCCCAAGGACTCCTTGGCCTCATCCTGACCCGCCACATCCTTAAAGGTGACACCGGTCTGTTTCTCCATATACATTTTGGCCTTGCTCTTGCCGAAGCCCCCCATCATTCCCTCGCCGCTCATGCGCTTGGTAATCATCCGCATGAAAACAAACAGAATGGCAAAGGTGATGGCATAGGACAAAATCATCATAATCATGGAATTGTCTTCCGTGATTTGCTTGGTGACATGCACCCCCATATCCTCCAGCCGCTGGGACAGGGCCAGATAGTCGCCGCCACCGGGCAGACCGGTGTAGCAGGCCTTCTGCTGGGAGGCGGGCTTCACAGCCTCGGTTTTGGTCAGGTACACCACCCGGTCATAGCGGAATTCCACCTCGGCCAGATTGTCTTCGTCCATGGCCTCCAGAAATTCGCTGACGCTGGTCTCCGTATACTGGCTGCCGGAAATGGAGCTGTATACCCAGCTGATAAGCAGCACCAGAGCCAATGTGATAATCAGCGCCGTCCAAACGCTTCCCTTTGGCACATTGTCCATGGGATTTTTGGGATTTTTCGGTTTTTGGGATTCTGAGCTCATAACATAACCTTGCCCTCCGGGGCACAAGCCTTTCTTTACAGGTAATTGGGACTATCATAACACACTTTTCCGCATTCGGCAATGAATGATTCTATTTTTTGCTGTTATCTTTCTGTTAATTCTTTTTGAAAAATCAAAGATAGGGCATGGCCATGCCGGCGCAGCAAGGCTATGGTTTCTGTTTGCTGATACGGTTTGACCGCATACGCCTTTTCGCTTATTGCCTAGGCAAATATTTCCAATTCCTTTTTTGTGTTATCATTTTCATGGCGGTGGTATCCTTTGTGAATGGCTGGGTGGCAGCTTGATTTTAACAGGCCCTATCGCCGTTTTCTACTATTTTGATCTCTCTTCAATTGTATCGCTGCAAAACGCCACCGAAGCCCCAAAAATAACTATTGTAAATCCGGGGAAAATCTGATATAATGTGCAAAACTATGAATTTTATTTCCGAAGAATACGGAGGATTCCGAGATGTATGAAAAAAATCGCCGGGTTGGGCGGGAGGCAGCAGCCGGAGCAGCTGCGGAAGAAACCGAAGGGCAGCTGGAGGGCCGCAATGCCCTGCAAGAAGCGCTGAAAAGTGGCCGGACGGTAGACAAGGTATTCATCGCCGCCGGGGAGATTGACCGGGGGCTACAGCGTCTGGCCGCCGAGGCCAAGGAGGCCGGGGCGGTGGTAGTGCCGGTGGACCGGCGGAAGCTGGACGCCATGTCCTTCACCCATGCCCACCAGGGTGTGATTGCCCAGGCAGCCGCCCATGTGTACTACTCCATTGACGATATCCTGGAGGAAGCCGCCAGCCGTGGAGAAACTCCCCTGATTGTCATTTGCGACGAACTGTCCGACCCTCACAATCTGGGGGCCATTCTCCGCAGCGCCGAGTGCGCCGGAGCCCATGGAGTGATTATCCCCAAGCGGCGCAGCGTGGGGCTGACGGCCACAGTGGCCAAGGCCTCTGCCGGTGCAGTGGAATATATGAAGGTGGCCCGGGTGACCAACATCAGCGCCGCCATTGGTGAGCTGAAGGAGAAGGGCGTGTGGGTTTTCGGCACCGCTGCCGAGGGCTCCATCCCCATGTATCAGGCGGATTTGTCCGGCCCCACTGCCATTGTCATCGGCAATGAGGGTGCCGGGCTGAGCCAGCTGGTACGCAAGAACTGCGACGTGATGGTAAATATCCCCATGCGGGGCCGCATCAGCTCGCTGAACGCCTCCGCCGCCGCTTCCATTCTGCTCTACGAGGCCCTGCGCCAGCGCCTGGGCTGATTCCCGGAGGAACCGAATATGGATAACGAAAAAGAATTGGACTACAGCTTAGACGATATCATGCAGCAGCTCCATGCAGCCTCCACCCAGGAGAGCCCGGAGGAAACCGTAGCCGAGGAGGCGGCGGTGCTGGAGGATGTGACTGCGGTGGAGGATGCCGACGGCGACCTGTTCGACGGTGCGGATTCCGAAGCCATTGCCCAGGCCAGCCAGGCCTTCTCCCTGGCGGCATTTGCAGAGGAAGCGCCCCAGGAGCCCGCCCCTGCGGCCCCTTCCGGGATTTCCGGGAACACGGATCCCCTGCCCCAGGTGCCCACCGGGGTGTCCGATGACACAGATCCCCTGCCCCAGATTTCCCCCGACCTGTATGCGGACGCCCCGGAGTCTGCCGGGGATGCACCGGAGGAGCCCACCCAGCAGGTGCCGCCACCTCCCCAGCCCAACCCACCGGAGGCGGCTCCCACCGAGGCCGAAGAGGGGCCCAACACCATCCCCCTGTCCCGAAGCAATCGACTGCGGGAGCTGAAACGGAAATTGGTAGCCGGGCCGGAGAAGCGGTACTACGCCCTTAGCGGTATGGGTGTGGGGCGGCTACAGGTCACCATGATTCTCAACTTTATTATCCTGATGCTCTGCGGCCTGGCCATCTTCCTGTATACCAAGGGAATGGTGCCCGCCAGCCGCAACAAGCTGATGGTCTATACCCAGGTGCTGGCTATGATGGTCTCCGGGCTGCTGGGAATCGGGCTGATTATGGACGGCATCGGGGACCTGTTCCACCTGCGCTACTCCCTGAATACCACCCTGGCTATCACCTTTGTCGCCTGCATGGCAGATGCATGGTTTAGCCTGGATGAGCAGCGGGTGCCCTTCTGCTCCGCCTTTGTGCTGGAGATGAGCATGGCCATGCTGGCCAATTACCACCGCCGCACTACAGAACTGGCCCAGCTGGATACCATGCGAAAGGCCACCAGCCTGACCAGCCTGGTAAGAGAGCCCCAGTTCTACGCCAAGCGGCCTGGCATTCTCCGTGGTCAGGGAGATGTGGAAGATTTTATGGACACCTATAGCCGGGTCTCCGGGCCGGAGATTGTCCAGCGGGTGTATGCGTTGATTGCGCTGCTGGCCTGCATCGGCATTGCGGCGCTGACCTGGATGCTCCACGGCACCAGCATGGCAGTAAAATTTTTCTCCACCTCTCTGTTGGTCTCTCTGCCCGCCGGTTATTTCGTATCCCTGACCCGCCCCGCCGCCCTGCTGCAAAAGCGGTTGCATATGGTGGGAGCCGTGATTTGCGGCTGGCAGGGAGTAAAAAAGCTCTGCGGCCGGGCGGTGATTCCCCTGCGGGACAAGGATTTGTTCCCCCGGGGCTCCATTAAACTCAACGGCATCAAATTCTATTCCAGCCGCCCCAGCACCCAGGTGGTGTCCTACACCGCTTCGCTGATTTTCGCCGCCGGAGGCGGACTGGTTCCCCTGTTCCGCAATCTGCTTGCCAGCCGCAGCGGCACCGAATATCCGGTAGAATCCTTCCGGGATTACGGTGAGGGCGGCATCGGCGGCGAGGTGGATGGGGAGTCGGTGCTGCTGGGCAGCCTGGAATTCCTACAGGACATGGGGGTGGAAATTCCCCAGGGCACCATGGTGAACCAGGCTGTATATGTGGCTATAGATGGAGTACTGGCTGCCGTGATTGCCATTTCCTATGGCAAGATGCGCTCCGCTGCGGCGGGAATCGTATCCCTGTGCGGCTGCCGAAAGCTGAAAACTCTGCTGCTGGCCGGTGACTTTATGATGACCGATAGCTTCATCCGGGAGAAATTCTCCATTCGCACCAAGCGGCTGATTCTTCCCTCCATGGAGGAGCGGGCAGAGCTTACCGCCCGGAAGGCTGACCCGGAGGCGGATGTGCTGGCCCTGATTACCCGGGATGATTTGCTGTCCACCGCCTATGCCATCACCGGCTCCATGTCCCTGCACCGGGCCACCATTGTGGGCACGGTGGTGGGCCTGATTGGAGGCATCGTAGGCATCCTGATTATGCTGGCTCTCTCCTATCTGGGCTCCACCCAGCTCCTGACCCCCGCCCGGGTGCTGCTGTATCAGCTGGCATGGATGATTCCCTCCCTGCTGGCAACGGAATGGACTAGGGTTGTCTGAGCCAGAAAGCCATGCAGCAGGGGGCCGTTGTAAAACAGCCTCCTCCGTAAAAAAGACGAATATTTTAGCGGTAGGAATCACGAAGCAAACGTGATTCCTACCGCTATTTCTATTCCATAGAATGGTTTGTCTTTGCCCTTACACCGCTTCCCAGGTCAGGCTGCCGCCGTAGTTTACGGTGGTTTTTCGGTTCCAGCCTTGGGCGGTGGTGGGGTAGTAGGCCTTGGTCTGGGTGCCTCGGAAGGCGTTGCTTGCCACGGTGGGGGTGTCCCCCAGGAAATTGACGCTCCACACGCCGGTGTAGGAGAATGCCTCCGAGTCAATTTCCGTGACAGAGGCCGGGATATTCACCGTTTCCAGCTTCTGGCAGTAGCTAAAGGCATAGCGCCCAATGCGCTGCAAGCCGGTGGGGAGGATAACGGCCCGCAATCCGGTGCAGCCCCTAAAGACGTAATTGCCTACCTCCGTCAGCCCCTGGGGCAGCAGCAGGTTTTCCAGGGCCAGGCAATCCCGGAAAGCGCCGTCGCCAATGGAGCGGACACTGCCGGGGATGGAGAGGTCAGAAAGGGCGGTGCAGCCAGAGAAGGCCTCCGGCCCGATTGTCGCCAGGTTGAGGGACAGGTTGGCGGATTTCATGCTGGTGCAACCGGCAAAGGCCCGGCTGCCGATTTCCGTGACGGACTCCGGGAAAGTCACCTGCCGGAGCTGCTCACAGCCGGAGAAGGCCTCTGGAGCGATCAGGGTTACATTCTGGGGCAGCCGCACGTCCACCAGGGCGGTGCAGTTGCGGAAGGTGCCAATTTCCACGGCGGTGACGGACTCCGGGACAGCGGCGGTGCTGAGCTTGGTGCAGCCGTCAAAGGCGAAGCCCCCCAGGTAGCGGACGGTGCTGGGGATTTGGAGCCAGGTCAGTTCGGTGCAGCCGGCAAAGGCGCTCCAGCCGATGCTCTCCAGGCTGCCCGGGAGCCGAAGCTCCTGCAATGCGGTGCAATTTTCCAGGGCACTGTCCCCAATGGCAGTGAGCTTTTGGGGCAGGGTCAGTGTTTTCAGGTTGGTGCAGTCGGCAAAGGCACGGTTGCCGATGGTGGTCACCCCCTCTTCCAGGGTGACGGCGGTGATGCTGTCCCGGCTGTCGTACCAGGGGGCAGGGCGGCCGGGGCGGAAATCAAACATCTCCCCAGAGCCGGTGACGGTAAGGGTGCCCGCCTCTAAAGACCATTCAAGGCCGATGCCGCAGCTGCCGGAGCCGGAGGTATCCTCCTGCCCGGGGTTGGTGGGGGCGGCGTATTTGGCCTCTTCCGCTGCCACCAGGGCGTTGCGGACGTCCTCGGGCAGGCCGTTGAGGAACTGGTCCAGAATGTCCCCTGCCCCGGCGGCAATCAGGCGGTCGAACTCCGCCTGGATTTCCGGGTCAATTTCCACTGCCCGGGCGCTGAGGGGGGTGAGGAGCATGCAGGTGCACAGCACAGCAGCAAGCAAGCGATTCCATTTGGTTTTCATATCGAAACCATCCTTTCTGCTTCGGGTTTCCCCGGTGGTGTGCCGTGAGTTTTTGGATTATCCGTTCTGCTTTGGCGGGGTGGCCGCCTTGCCGGAGGAGGCTCTCTTCCTTCTCCTGCGCCGGGGACGGCTGGGGGCCTCCGGCTCTGCCTTTTGGGCCCGGCGGGCGTAGACCTCTGCCGCCTCAGAGGTGGCCTCATAGGTCAGCCGACTGACCCGTATGGTGCCGTCGGGCTGGGGGGACAGGCGCACCCGGATAAGGAATTTACCATGCTCCGGGCAGGTGGCCAAATCCATATACCGGTGGCCCGGCTGGGCAAACCAGCGGGAGCCCAGCATCTGTCTGCCGCACACCGGGCAGAGGTTTTCGCATCCGGCCATGGCGGTCAGGGCCTGGCGCTTGTCGGCGTAGTCCCGGAAGACCTTTCTATCCAGGCAGCCCGGGAGCTCCGCCCCATGGAAGCCGTTTTCGTGGCTGCGGACGGCCTGGTCGTATTCCTCCACGCCCCGCTGCAAATCCAGCCGCTGGCAGACCAGGGCGGTATGGTAGGCATCCCCCAGGGCATCGTGGGCCGGGCGGCTGGGGGTAATCTGGAAGGTTTCCAGGGCGGTTTTCAATGCCTTTTGGGAGCTGGAGCCGTCGGTCTGGGCGTTGAAAATCATCTGAGCATTGTACCAGTGCTCCACCCAGCTATGGTCCAGGGAGAAGAGCTGGAGGTTTTCCCGGAGGATGCCAATGTCATCAAAGCCCCAGGTGAGGAATACCGGGTCTTCCCCGCACCAGCTGCGGAAGGCTTCCATGGCGCTGGGGAAGCTGACCCCCTCGGCCCGGAGGCGATTTTCCTTGATGCCGGTGAGCTTACTGACCCGGCGGTTTAGGTGCCGATAGACTTTCGGGGCAATCATAATTTGGAATTCATCCGCCGGGTCCCCCGCCGGGCTGAGCCGGACGGCGCCGATTTGGATAATCTCCCCCCGAATGGCCACCGGCAGCACCTTCTTAGACGACGGTGAGCCGGGCCAAGGCTGATTCCATTCCATATCCAGGACAATAAAATTCATTGCAATTTCCCTCTGTTTCTGATCCTTTGGTCATATCATACCACAACCCCACCGTATCTGTAAACATCTTTTTCGTTGCGCCCTGCCCCCCTCCCGGCAACGGTTTCAAAATCGCCCGAAACTCTGATTTTTTTACCGTTTACGTTCATCGTAGGACACTCCCTCAGTCTCGCTTCGCTCGACAGCTCCCTCAGGGAGGGAGCCGGGGGTGGGAGCGCAGCACAAAACCCCCTTGCGGGGGTTTTGGGGAGAACTTATTGCACCCTCTGGCTGGCAGCGGGTTTGGCCGTTGGTGTTGCAGGTATGGAATCGCAGAAAAATTGAAACATGCGCGAGTTGGGATCCGTGACCGGTTCAAGCCAAAACACGCAAATCAAAACCAGCTCCACTTCCGACTTTCAGCGTGACAGTACCCCTATATTCTCAACCAGGCGCAAAGACAAGATGACTTTCCGCCTGGTTGGTGCGCTTTTCTGATAAAAATGGGGAATTCACAGTGATTGCTCAGCAAAAGGCGGGGACCGGTATGAGATATGGTGGCATGTTACTATCCACCGAAACTCAAGATACTGTTACTCTTCATAGCAACACCTTTTTTGGCATCAGAACTGCCACAAAAGATATAAACTACCGGTCTTTGCTGA
>Ga0129314_1001540_pt1 | contig 15638 bp, 13 predicted proteins | sample O1111metagenome_FD_94431 | JGI IMG/M metagenome (GOLD analysis project Ga0129314, IMG submission 94431) | Orangutan individual fecal microbial communities from fecal samples from Wisconsin, USA - O1111 metagenome | ecosystem: Host-associated > Mammals > Digestive system > Large intestine > Fecal...
GGCCGCTCAGAACAGACTGGCAGCGTTTCACGCCGTTTGGAATGGAACGGCTACGCCGTTTGCGTTGGAATGGGCGCACCGTTCCTCCGGAACGGGCGCGCCGTTTGACTGGAATTTGCATCCGCTTCGGCCGCCATATGGCGCTCAAGCTCCACGAACTCAAGCACGAGATCATGGCGGTAGACAGCAGTGAGGAGCGAGTCAATGAGGTTCTCCCCTTCGTCACCACCGCCCAGATCGGAGACAGTACCAACGAGCAGTTCATCGCCTCCCTGGGCGTGCGAAACTTTGACCTGTGCGTGGTGGCCATCGGCGATGATTTTCAGAGCTCTCTGGAGACCACCGCTCTTCTAAAGGAATACGGCGCGCCCTTCGTCCTCTCGCGGGCCGCCCGGGACGTCCACGCCAAGTTCCTGCTGCGCAATGGAGCCGACGACGTGATCTATCCGGAAAAGCAGATGGCGCTCTGGTCGGCCGTACGCTACAGCTCGGACAACGTGTTCGACTATATCGAACTCACGCCGGAGCATGCCATCTATGAAACCCAGGTCCCGGAGCCGTGGGTGGGCAAGACTATCGTGCAGCTAGCTGTACGGCAGAAATACCACATCAGCATCCTGGCCATTAAGCGCAGCGGCCGTCTGGAGCCTCTTCCCGGCCCGGACCACACCTTCCAGCGCGACGAGACGCTGCTCGCCCTGGGCAGCAACCGGGACATGCAGAAATTTCTCCATCTGTAAAAAACTAAGCGCCCCTTGCAGCAGACATTTTGCCGCAGGGGGCGCTGTCCTTTCCCGCAGGCTCTTAACCCGTTCTTAACGCCGCCGCTCAAACACAAACACTTCTTAAACAGCAGGCGTGCTATCCTGTAAGAAAGGAAGTGGTGGTATGGCAATTCTCACAATACTTGTCGCCTTCCTCCTGTTCGGCGTACTCGGCCCCCGGTGGATGGACCAGCTTGACCGCTTCATCGCCGGAGTTCGGCACGGGGCAAACGGGGACGCATCGGAACCACATTCGCACACCGCAGTCAAATAGAGGCCGCAGCACCACGGGCGCATCCATATGGGTGCGCCCGTCTCCTGTTCTAACGCCCCGCTTTGGGGCTGTCCGCCCGCTCGGCAAATACCGCGCCGCCCATGAGGGCAGTATCATTCTGCATGAAGCGGCAGCAAAGGCATTGAAAGCAGCGGGCATATCCGGCAAGCTCCCCCATGTTGCCGCCCTGCAAGCCGATTATGCAAAGCTCCATACGACGTTATCAAGAGGAACATTGACAGCGTTTTGCGGCAGGACAGAGAGCCGGAACGGGATAAGGAAGTGGAACGGGGATAAATAGGGGCATAGACATTTAGTCTATGGTATGATATGATATTTCATACAAGATGATTTTGTAGTGACAGACAAATTGGAATTTGATGAGGTGAGAAGATGATCACAGGATACTATTGTACAAATATTTTTTCTGAGCAAGCGAAAGAACTTATAGATTTCTATAGAGAGGTATTAGGAATACCCTTTATTAAGACAGATGTGGACGAATCAAATGGAGTTTATCTTGGCTTTATTGAAAACGCCCCTACTCTTTGTATATGGGATTGTAAAGCATTCGACGCACAGCCGACGGGACATCAATCATTTGTTTTTCAAACAGATAATCTCGATTCAACGATGGAAGGTTTGAAGAAAAAAGGGGTTCTGCTGTCCAAAGCCATTCGATATGATTGGGGAACTTACGAGGTTCGCTTAAGCGATATTGACGGAAACGAGGTCGTAATAGTTGAGTTTGCGGAATTGACAACTTCCAGTTTGTAGGGCTGTTTCAGTATGCCTTTGGCGGAGAAGGCAAATTATACTATTGGGAGGCTGGATTTATGTTAGAAAAAATCAACTTACTTGCAGAGGCTAATAGGGTTGATAGGCTATATGTTTATAAAAAGGTTGGTAAACTGAATGGTCATACCCTTAGCGTAGTCAATGTGGAAAATAGAACATTGGATTTTCATGTCCATGAAGATTCGGACGAGTTGTTTTATGTTATTGAAGGAAGTTTTCAGTTAGAAACAACCGACGGATTGACGCGGATAGATGCGGGTGAATTTATCATTGTACCCAAAGGCATCTTACACCGTCCCGTAGTCACATCAATGACTAAATTTTTAATGATTGAATTAGATGGAACACTGAATAAAGAAAATAGTGGAGATTTATATGAGGATTAAGCTGAATAAAAAAGACCCGGGCGCGGCAGCCAATCACTGACTACCGCGCCCGTTCTTGTTGTGGGGTGCTGTTTCCTGCGTCCTGTCACGCGATAGAACGCCGATTTATTCTACATTATCCCCTAAGGACGCCCCGATGGAACGATACGTTCCGTACAGGATGAGAGACTGCGCTGTTTAAAAAAGCCGCCGTAAGCGACAGAACGCTTACGGCGCGCTCCCCCTTGTAATCCCACGGCTTGATTTCTGCCACCCATTCTCCCCACGGAGCGATGCGATCTATCTGCCCAAGAAATTCTTTTTACTTGGGCGGCACATTATTTCCGCCTATACTGCCCCCCTTTGTTCTGTGCGGTATCGCCTTAGAGCAAATTCCGTTCCGTGTCCTTACCAAACATATGGACAACATTGCCGCCGAAGGTGATGTTGATCTTGGTCCCATATTTAAAGCCATTCTTCTGCTCAGCGCTCAGGTCAATGGTAGGCAGAATCACGACTGCATCCTCACCGGCAATGTTAACATGCATACGTTTGCCATATTTTCAAGACTATTACCACAGTGTCTTCGCAAGCTGTGATATCACATCCCCGTACTTTTTCGGATGATGTATTGCGGCAGGTCTCCACACTGCCGCACCGCTAGTCAGGCGGAAATAGTAATCCTCCTTTTTTGCTACAACAAGCTATTATGTGGAGTAACTCGTTCTAACATTGCTGCATGTTACGTTTGCCCAATCGCAAACAGCACCGTCAGTTGCACGGCAAATGAAATACCCGTTTACTGTCAAGGTCTTTCACAAAATGCGCCGTAGCGCACGCTTTTGTGGCGGCTCCCTTCCTCACGTCAGCCGGAGTTCCTGTTTTCCGACAAGGGTTTGATCAATCTAATGTCTGGGTCATAGGGTCGGGGGAAAGCGCAAGCCTGACTATTTTTGCGGGAATGTTTGTGTTCGCAGCCGTGATTGTAACGGTTGCTTCGCCTGTTTGTGCAGAGGGTATCGTCTTTACCCAGAACGCGATAGATCCGCCTACTGTCGCAACCGTCGTCGGTCCAATCACCGCTACGTCGCCAGCCGTCTCGATCTGTAGGATTCCGTTATATAACGGCAAAGCGTTTCCAAGCTGGTCGCAGAACCGGCACACGATTCTCGTCGCGTCAGTCACAGTCGTATGAAGCTCCAGGTCGTCCGGACGCACTTCCAAATCCTGCAGATAGGCATCCGGCGAATAGGTCCGGCGTGCAACTTCCTTCCCGCCAATAAAACCAATCACAGTACCTGCCAGCCATGTGTCTCGCCACGTTCCCGGATTGTTGTCGACGATCACGGGCGGATGCTTCATACCGCCGTAATTGAGGCTTGGGTAAAACCGACCGATGTTTTTGCCGTAAAGCTCGACCTCGATGTAATCGCAGTTGGTAAATACGACAAAGGGAATGACCATCCCATCATCCGGCTCGCCCCTGGCAAGCAATGTTGCCGGCTCCAGCACAATCTCCGTTTTCGGGTCAACCTGAGAACGATAGAAGTGAGCGGCATATTTGGGGGTTCGGAATGCGCTCATCACACCATGGTAACAGATCTTATCACCGGAGCCATTGTCACCGTGCGTATGGTAATCGAATGCACACCATCCGATCGCGCCCATTGCATCTTTGCGTTCTAAACTCTTTCCCTGAACGGATGCGTGAATCAGTGCATGCTGCGTCTGCCGCTGCACGCCGTCCGTCGGTCTTGTCGGGTAGATGTGCCCGCAAAATTCGCTCACCAGATACGGTACTTTGTACTGCAGCCCCGTGACAGCCTGCTGTGCCTGGAGGACGACCTCCTTATCGTTTCGCAGAAGATGATTGAAGTGAATGAAATCATTAAACGTGTACACATCTTCCAACAGCTTACTTCCCGTGATACAGCGAACACCTGTCGTCGGTCGGTCTGGATCCAAGCCTTTTGCAATCGCGTTAGACTCGGCATAGAACTCATCACAATCGTCGGATTCATTGATTCGGATGCTCCAGATGAAAATGGACGGATGATTGTACTGTACCGTGATCATGTCCCGGATATCCTGATGGGAGACACGCTTGAATTCGTCGCCGCCGATAACGCCCCAGCCGGGAATCTCCGAAACGACCAACAATCCCAGTTTATCACACTCGGCAATGAAATCTTCGGACTGGATATAATGCGAGGTGCGCACAGTATTCACATGAAGCTCGCTGTAAAGGATCTGGGCGTCGCGCTGCTGCACCCGTTTCGGCATGGCGTATCCCACATAGGGATAATCCTGATGCCGGTTCAGTCCGACCAGTTTGACCTGTCGGCCGTTCAGATAGAAGCCCTCGGGTCTGCAGGCAATGGTTCTAAACCCTGTTTTGAACTCAACTTCATCCATCTCCACGCCATCTTTTATGAGGCGCATCTCCACGGTGTAAAGATATGGATGGTCAATGTCCCACAGAGCCGGTGCGGCCATCTTTTCAGGTTCTGGCGAAAGTATCTGGCGGCCACTTGGGATTGTGACCGTACGGGAATACTGCTTGGCACATACACCGTCTTCGCCCTTCAGCAACACGATCATCTCACCGTCGAACGCTTCACCGGCGTTGTCGAAATGGATTTCCGGCTTCAAAACGACCGCGTTCTCCTCTAGTGCATATCGGAACAGCACATCTTCCATCCATGCAGTATCCGTAAGGATCAGATTCACGTCTCTGTAAATCCCGCCATAGGTCAGAAAATCGATGGGCTTGCCAAATGGCGGAATATCCTTGTCCTCGTGAGAATCCACCATCAGCAAAATGGTGTTCTCTCCGGAATGCAGATAAGAAGAGACCTCTACTCGGGAACGGGAATACCCACCCTTATGACTTTGAACGAATTGACCATTCACATATAGCTGATACTGCGCCATAACGCCATTAAATTCCAAAATCGAGTGTTTCCCTCGATATTCTTCCGGCAATCTAAGCCTTTTGAGGTATGTGCTACACATCGCACACTCAGTTTGCCCAAAGCAATTATAGGGAAGTTCCTTTACGATATGCGGCAAATTGATCTGTTGATATTCTGAACTATCGCAGGCTTGCACATCCTCAGGGGAAAAGCTATCTTTGAACAGCCAGTGATTGTTCAAATTAAATATGTTTCTCATGTTTTCCTCCTCAATTAACGTCGATTCATCGGATAGTCGTTCTTAGCCTTTTACAGACCCGGTAAGGCCATCCACAAAACTCCTTTGAAGGAACAGGAACACGATCATCATAGGAAGTGTCGCAATCACCAGTCCAACCATCTGTACGCCGTAATCAGCAACATAGGCGGATGAAGCGATCTTGGATACCATCAGAATAATCGTTTTCTTTTGTTCGGAGGACAACGAAATCATCGGCCACATATAGGCATTCCACGAAGTCATAAACGCATAGATTGCGGCGGCAGCATATGTCGCCCTCATGCTGGGAAACACGATCTGAAAGAAAATCCGCAGTTCACCAGCCCCGTCGATCCTGGCCGATTCAATCATCTCATTGGGGATAGATTTAAAACTCTGACGGAAAAAGAACAGGAGGAAGATGGATCCGATAGCGGGCAGAATGATCGACAGGTGTGAGTTGACCAATTTCATGTCCGCCATCATTTTATAAAGGGGTATCACGAGTGATGTCTGGGGGATCATCATTCCGATCAGGAAGATCACATAGGCCTGTTCGGAGCGTTTTGTGCGAAATTTTTCAAAGCCATATGCTGCCAGCGACGTCACAATCAGACTCAGCACAACGGATAAAACCGCAATTTTCAGAGAGTTGGAAAGACCGTTCCAGATGGGATAATCCCGAAACAGATGTTCCAAATTTGGTATCAAGTTGGTACCAGGCAGAATTCTGCCGTCCGAAATGGCCTTTGAAGTATTGGTTGCGCTTGCAAACATCCAATAGCAGGGAAAAATTGAGATGAGCGCCGCAAGGATCAGTATTAGATAGACAAGAAAACGTTTGGGGGATATCTTTCTTCTTCCCATGTCAGCTCTCCTCCCTTGTAAGCCGTAGCTGCACCAGAGAAAGCCCCGCAATCATCAGCACAATCACCCAACTGATGGCAGCAGAATACCCAAAATTATTCGCATGCAGGAACGACTGCTGATATGTATAGAGTGCTACCGTGAGGGTCGAGTTGGAAGGGCCTCCATTCGTCAGGTTGGCGATCTCATCAAACAACTGCAGCGTACCGATCGTTGAGGTGATGGACGTAAACACGATCACCTGCTTGAGCTGAGGAACCACGATATGGAAAAACTCCTGAAATTTATTTGCACCATCCATGCGCGCGGCTTCGATCGTGTCTCTCGTAATATTCTGCAAGCCGGCAATGTAATACATCGCATTATAGCCTGTCCAGCGCCAACACAGCGCCATGATGATCAAGGCGCGGGCCCAGTTCTTATCTGTTAGCCACGGAATAGGCTCGGTTATGACATGAATCGCTTGCAACGCACTGTTGATCAGCCCATCAAACTGAAACATGGTCCGAAACACAATCGAATATGCGACCAGTGAAGTAATACAGGGCAGGAAAAGCGCCATTCTGAAAAATCCTCGACACTTCAAACCGTCTGTCTGGAGCAGATAAGCGAACAGAAGGCCCAAAAATAGCATAATAGGCACCTGAATTGCCAGAAACAGCACGTTATTGAGCAGAGAATTCCAGAAAATTGAATCGGACAGCAGTCTTTTAAAGTTCCCAAGGCCCACAAACGTCGACGTCAGTCCCTGATGTGAGTAAAGCGACAGCACCAGAGAGTAAACGACAGGGTATAACATAAATACCGTTACAAAGAAAATTGCCGGGAGAGAAAAACTCACCCATGAGCCAGATGTCAAAGATCTTTTCTTCATATTTCGTTACCTGTTCTTCCATAGCATACATATAGTATTTCTTTCCAGCCACCACAGTGGCGGGAAAGAAATACAACGGATGGCGGCGTTCATTCAAATTACTTGCCGATCTGCATGTCATAGTTTTTCTGCACCTTCTGAAGTGCTTCATCCAGCGTCATTTCAGAATCAACATAATTCTGCAAATATGCCTGAATTGCGGCGTTTGCCGTCCAAGTGTTTGTACCATAGTCGACTGGGGGAACCATTGCACCCCAGGAGGCGAAATCGGCATACAGCGGCTTATTATTAAAGAATTCCACAGGCTTGCGGTAGGCCTCGCTCTCGCTTGCCGGCAGATATGTCGCAACAGCACCCTGCTCGGCAAGAATCTGACTGTAGAAATCCAGGTCGCCGGCGAAAATCGACTTCATGAAGTCAATCGCTACATCCTTATTCGCAGAGTTTTCCAGGACAACCCAACTGGATCCACCGATATTGGTGTACTCGCTCGCGGACTCTGTTGTGGTCAGCTTCGGCAGGGGGGCATAATCCCACAGGCCGGCAGCATCTGTCGCGGCCGTAATCGTGGGAGTGGACCAAACGGCGGTCAGCACGAACGCAATCTCACCTGCCTGAATTGCCGAAATCGTCGTAGAATCTTTGGCCTCGGCACGATAGACGCAGTTGTCGTTCCAAAGGGTTTTGATAACATCAAACATTTCCCGCACAGCTTTATTATTGACAAAGTCCGCATTACCCTCTTCGTCGTAGAACCACTCACCTGTGGACTGCATCGCGCTGTCAAACCAAGCAAATGCACAATCGGACGGTACAAAATCGAATGCATACTTTCCGGTTTTTTCCTTGACTGCCTTTGCGATCTCAATCATCTCCGGCCATGTGATCCCCACCAGATCCTCCGCAGTATAGCCAGCCGCCTCCAAGTAATCCTTTCTGTAGAACATGCCGGCAACGCCGCTGTCGAACGGAACGCCATAGACATGGTCATCGACCGTAAGGCACTGGACCTTATAATTTGCAAAATCAGAGAAATCGATCGCATCTGTCAAATCCACAAACATTCCTTTGTAGTTGGTCAGGAAATTCTTGGCCCAGAAGTCCCCCACCAAGATAATATCGGGCAGGTCATCCGTGACACCGCCGGAAAATGCGGCAACACATTTGCTGCGGACGTCGTCTTCGCTGACGTTAACAACGTTCACCGTGACATCATCATGACCGGCTGCCTGATAATACTTGCATGCGGTCTCCATCACGGGGATATTGAAATTTTCATCCCAGCACCAAACCGTGAGCGTGGTGTCAGCCTTCTCTTTGTTTGTTTCCGCGGTGGGTGCATTTGCGCAGCCGCACAGGCAGGAGCCAAGCATCAGCAAACTAAGTATAAGTGCCAAAATACGCTTTTTCATGGGAGGACTTCCTTTCAAGCTTATTGATTGCGGATTCATGATTCGTTTCTGCCGGATCCTCCAGCACGGTTCAATCAGGCTTCCGGTAATCTTAATATAAAAAATATCATCTGGTGCAAACGCTGAAAATGACAAATGTCATGTTTCGGTAAAACTGGTGAATGTGCTGTACCACGCCAGCCTTCTTTTGTGCAGAATGCACCATAATATTTGCCCATTTAACGAAAGAATCTACACAGCAATCTGTGTTGGGGCAGTATTCGTTTACACAGGAGGCGATCCATCTGACCCCATCCGCTGAAATGCAGCGGATGGGGATCCTTTGTAGTCCGAAAGCCTCCGGCTGTGCCGGGGGTTTTCGCACTACAAGAAAAGGGCCCCGGCTCCGCCAAATCTGGCGGAGCCGGGGCCTTGAGCAATACGCTGACCGATATCAGAATTTCAAAAAAACTTTTGCGTGATACAATAAAAACGCATGTGGAAGCATTTGTACTTTCAAAAGCGCATTGGCAAGCGCGGGAGCCCCGTTTCATTTACCAGAATATTCTGCTTTAAATGACATGATATTCTTTCAGCAGCTTTTCAATGTCGGTCCCCCGAATCTTCTCCAGCAGTTTCTTGACAACCATTTTCTCCTTAAAGCCCAGGTCCATCTCCGTCAGCGGCCTGCCGTCGCGTAGCTGAATGGTGGCGTTCAGCAGATCGCGGATATCATAGGTGCTGCCCCAGACCTCCGGCACGCCCCGGTCGATGTCCAGCAGGGTATAAACGGCCTCCATACCGGTGCGCATGGAATACTCGGTGGTGAAGATGGTGTCCCGCCTGGTCTCGGCAAACTGTCCCAGGAAGGCAAAGTTAACGGCACCTTCGGGAACAACGTTGGGGCGGTCGCCCGCGGCGCGGGGCATAAAGAAGGCCGTGATATAAGGCATCATGACCGGCACGGTATTGGCGCTGTGCTCGGCCAACTCCTCGATTTCGCGCTCCGGCACGCCGATGTGGTACAGCCACTCCATGCAGATCTCTTTGCCGGTGCACTCCCGCATGGGCTTTTTTACATAGTCGCCCGGCTTATCGGAGAACAGCCCGTAGACCCAGACCAGGCACTGGTCCTTGGGCTGGCTGCGGAACTGGGGCTGACGGTTGATGGTCCAACTAAGGAGCCAGCCGGAGTCCTTCACTGTGACGATGCCGCCGGTGACCACACCGCCGCTGAAGGGTTCCCGCTTACAAATGTTCTTGATATAGGGAATGATCTTTTGGTCTAGCGTGGTGACGGTAGCACTCATCCAGTTGGACTGCTCGGGATCATAGCAGAACTTATCTGGATGGCCGAAGGAGGGGTCCTGAGCTGCGATTTTGCGCCACATATCCCAGCCGCCGCCCGGCTTGATCTCGGTATTGAAGGCGGCGGGGGTATTCTGGGAGCCAATGGTGGAGTTTTCCACGCAGCCGCCGTTGGTGATAAACACCAGATCATTCTCGGTCAGATCCACGTATTGGCTCCCGCCGTTCACAAGCAGTTCGACGCGCTTGGCCAGCTTTTTGTCGGGCCGGATGTTGAATTCCACATTGACGACCTTGGTATTGTAGTGGAACTGGACATGATGGGATTCCAGATACTTGATCATGGGAAGGATCATAGACTCATACTGGTTGTATTTCGTGAAGCGCAGGGCCTTGAAATCCGGCAGGCCGCCCACATGATGGACGAATCGCTTAATATAGAGCTTCATCTCCAGAGCGCTGTGCCAGTTCTCAAAGGCGAACATGGTGCGCCAGTAGAGCCAGAAGTTGGAGTTGAGCACCTCGTCGTCAAAGAAATCCGTGATGCGCTTGTCATAGAGCTGCTCGTCAGGGGTGAAGAACAGCTTCATGATCTTCATAGCCGCCTTGTCGGACAGGGCAAACTTTCCGTCGGTGTGGGCGTCCTCGCCCCGGTTGACAGTGGCGCGGCAGAGGGAGTAGTTGGGGTCCTTCTTGTTCAGCCAGTAGTACTCGTCCAGAACACTGACACCCTCCGTCTCAATGGAGGGAATGGAGCGGAACAGATCCCACATAACCTCAAAGTGATTGTCCATCTCGCGGCCGCCCCGCATGACATAGCCCACGCCGGGATACTCCCAGCCGTCGCAGGCTCCGCCGGGGATGGGCTCTTTCTCAAAGAGATGGATTTGCTCGCCCTTCATCTGTCCGTCCCGCACCAGGTAGCAGGCCGCGGTCAAAGCAGCCAGACCGGTTCCGATAATATAAGCTGATTTTTGATCCACGCCCTTCGGCTTCTGAGGACGGGCAAACGCTTCATAGTTACCACTGGAATAATACATATAGAGCGCCTCCTTACTCCTTATTTGTGCACATATTATAATGGGAAATATCCTGAAAATAATACGGACAAAAGCAGCCCACATGCCTGAAACTCCCCACTTCCGAACATCAATTTATGTCTCCTTCATGCAGAGCTTCCCGAAATTCGATATGTGTGCTGCAAATTTATGACATTTGACATTTTTTTATTTTTTACGATTGCGTAGAATATAATTATCACAACAGAAAGGTGACGCAGATGAAAAAAATATTGGTTATCGGAAGCCTGAATATGGATACGGTAATCGAAACGCCGTACATGCCCCAGTCTGGCGAAACCCTCGCCGGGAAAAGCATCGCACTGGTCCCCGGCGGTAAAGGTGCCAATCAGGCCTATACCGTCGGCAAGCTTGGCGGTGATGTCAGCATAATCGGCGCTGTCGCAGACGACAGCATCGGCACAGCGCTGAAAGCAAATTTGGAGTCCGTAGGCGTGAATACTTCCGGCATTTCCACTCTGCCCGGCGCCACCACCGGCCAGGCATTTATCACCGTGGACGATACTGGCGCCAACTCGATTATTCTAATCGCCGGTACCAACGGCTTGGTCTCCAGGGAGATGATCGATCAACACCGAAGCCTGGTCCAGGCCTGCGACATCGTTATGATGCAGCTAAAGATCGACTGGAACGTCGTGGCTTACGCAAAGGACCTGGCGGTATCCATGGGGAAAACGGTCCTCATCGACCCTGCGCCTGCACTGCCCGGTCTGCCGGACTCCTTCTGGCAGGGCGTGGACTATATCAAGCCCAACGAAACGGAACTGGAGATTCTGACAGGCAGGCCCCTCAACTGCCAAGCGGATCTGGAGGCAGCCGCCGGTGAAATGTTCTCCAAAGGTGTTCGAAATGTCATGGTCTCCCTGGGTGGCGACGGATGTCTGCTGATGAACCGGGAGGGCATGCATTTTTATCCTGCCAAAAAAGTGCATGCCGTGGACACCACTGCAGCAGGCGACTGCTTCATGGGGGCATTTGCTCTGGCGCTGAGCAGGGGTGCGGACGTTGCAGAGGCCATCACCTATGGTCAGAATGCCTCCGCCATTGCAGTTACCCGAAAAGGCGCCCAGTCCTCCATTCCCAATCCAGAAGAAATTCAATTATGAGAGACTCATTACAAAGCTGAAAGACTGGCAGCCCTTGAGCCTGCCAGTCTTTTGGTTCATCCTGATATTCAATAAAACGAAACCGTACTAGTCATCCAGATCCATCAATTCCGCTCCAATTTCTAAATACTGTTTCCTTGAAATCCATATCTTTCCCTTGTGTGCGGACAGTATTCCCTCTTCATAGAACTTGTCCAGGTGTCGATAAAGGGTCCTGAGATTCATATTCAGATCCTGCGCCAGCTCTTTCTTCTGGATTTGGACGGTCACTGGGAAAGGCCGCTCCGCGCAGTAGTGATACAATTTCAAAAGGATACTCCGGCGGGGTGCACCCAACATCAGTTGATCGGTAGTCTGCACATGCTCTCTAAAGAAAATGCATAAAAACTGCATGGACATCATCAGCAGCTCAGGGTCGGACTGGATGATCTTCATATAACTGGCCACAGGGATTTTTGCATAGGTACAGTCTGTGAAGCATTTCATGGACACAGTATGGCAGCGATCATCCGTCACAGCCTCGATTAGGCCGAAGATCTGCATGGCATCCCGGGTTGAGTCCGTAAACACTTTCCCACCCTGACTGTACTTTTCGACACAGCACGTCCCCTCCAGCAAAATATAGATATATTCCAGCGGCTCAAATATATGGAATAAATAGGTGTTGGCCTCTTTTCGGTGCATCAGACGCGGCGCACAGGCGGAGAGGTCCTGAGTGGTCTGCGGCGAGTGGGGGAATTGATATGCCTCCTGGATAGAACCGTCAAATTCCCGGATGCAGTTGTAGATTTGGTGCAAAAACACCGATGTGTCTTTGAGCATACTAACCAACCTTTTTCAAAAATGACACCTGTCATTTTATGTTGTTTATTCATATGATATCATAATTTCACAAGGTCAACAATATCAAAAAACGCGAAAGGAGCAGGCTGTTACGATGAACATCACTGACATGAAAAAAGAGGTAAAAGCCGTCATCGACAACTGTACCCTTACCCATGAGCAAGCGATGATGAACCTATCTTCGATTCCGTTGAACTATGTGGAATTTTTCGATACCACCCCGCGGTTCCGGGAGCTGCGGGAAGCTGGCGTCCTGTGTACCATGAGCGAAGGCAACGGCACCTACGCCCCCCGCTACATTCTGCCCGACTATGAAAAGCTGATGCGGGAAGGCTGCAAGTTCCCGAGGCTGGCCCCCCCTACCAACCTGTGGGAGGCCGTCACCGTCCTGGAAATCTTCTACCAGCATATTCCCTCTGTCACCCACTTTCCTGTATATCTGGGACCGGTGGACAAAATGCTGGAACCCTTCATCGAGGATGAGGAAGAAGCCAGAAAGCTGATCCGTCACTTCCTGATCTTCCTGGACCGCACCATCTCCGACTCCTACTGCCATATGAATCTGGGGCCCGAAGAGACCCGCGCCGGCCGCATGATCGTGGAGATCCAGAAGGAGCTGTGGGAAAACGCCATCCCCTCCATGACACTGCTGTACGATCCCGACATTACCCCAGACGATTTTGCAAAGCTCTGCGTGGAATGCGCTTTGGCCTGCGCCAAGCCCAGCTTCGCCAATCACAAGGAGTACAGCAAGCTCTACACCACCCCCTATGGCATTGCCAGCTGCTACAACGCCCTTCCCATCGGCGGCGGCGCTTTCACCCTGTCCCGCATCGTGCTGAGCAGATTGGCCGAACGGGCCAAGGACAGCGAGCACCTGATCCATGATCTGCTGCCGATTGCCGCCAAGGAGCTGTGCGACTACATTGAGAAAAAAATTACTTTCCTGGTGGATGAGACGCACTTCTTCAAGTCTAATTTCCTGGTCCAGGAGGGTTTTGTCAGCTTGGACAGATTCACCGGCATGTTCGGTCTGGTGGGTATGAACGAATGTGTCAATATTCTGATGGCAAAGGAAGGCAAGAGCGGCACCTACGGCTACAGCGAGGAAGCCGACGCCATGGCAAAACGCATCCTCGATAAACTGACCGCGTGCGTGGAAGGCTACGAGAGCCGCTTCTGCGACTGCACCGGTCATCACTTCTCCCTCCATGCCCAGGTCGGCATCGCCGATGACTATTCCATCAGCCCCGGCGTACGCATCGCAATCGGTGACGAGCTGCCCCTGCATGAGCACCTGCTCCACTGCAGTCAGTTCCACCCCTATTTCAAATCCGGTGTGGGCGATATCTTCCCCTTCGACGAGACTGCCAAGCGCAACCCCGACGCCATCGTCGACCTGATCAAGGGCGGCTTTGCCCAGGGCATGCGCTACTTCTCTACTTATGGCTCCGACGCTGACGTCATCCGCATCACCGGCTATCTGGTCAAGAAGTCTGACATCGCCAAGCTCGATGCCGGCATCGCTGTTCAGCAGGCCAACGCCACCTGGGGGCTTGGCGAGGTCCGCAACAGCCGCATTCTGGAAAGAAAGGTGCGGAGCCTGGAATGAAAGCGCTTGTCAACAGAATCATCCACACCAGCGTCGTGGATGGGCCCGGAAACAGAGCTGCGATCTTCCTGCAGGGCTGCAATTACACCTGCAGCTACTGCCATAATCCCGAAACCATCCATCGCTGTGTCCATTGTGGTGTCTGCGTCCCTGTCTGCCCCACCGGGGCCCTGACCATGGAGCTGGACAAGGTGGTCTGGCGGGAGGAGAAGTGCTGTAAATGTGACCAATGCCTGGCCGCCTGTCCCAATATGGCCTCGGCCAAGGTCCGAGAATATTCCGCATCCGAGGTAATGGCGCTGCTGAAGAATGACCTCCCCTTCATCCGGGGCATCACCGTCTCCGGCGGCGAATGCTCCCTACAGCGGGATTTCCTGCTGGAGCTGTTTACCTTGGCCAAAGAAAAGAAGCTCACCTGCCTGATGGACAGCAACGGCAGCTATGACTACACGGCTGATGCTGAACTGATGGCTGTATGCGACGGCGTCATGCTGGATGTGAAGGCCTGGGATGACGGCCTGCACCGCAAGCTCACCGGCATGGGCAGCCGGATGGTCATCGACAATGCCGTCAAGCTCGCCAAAGCTGGCAAGCTGGAAGAGGTGCGAACCGTGGTGGTGCCGGATTATCTGGACAGCGAGCAGACGGTGACGGAGATCACCCGGCTTCTGTCCCCCTTCTTGGAAACGGGCTCCATCCGCTACAAGATCATCGCCTACCGCCCCTTTGGCGTCCGGCAACCCTTTCGCAGCCAACTGCGGGTCCCCACCGCCGATGAACTTCAGCATCTGGAGGATATCGCCAGACGTAACGGCTTTACCGACATTGTGCTGATCTGATATCAGCAGCGCCGCATGAGGAAACACAAGACAATAAAACTGCAGTTTTTTTGTAATTGGATCCCAAAATACATACGAAAAGAGGAAAAACGTGAAGATATTTATTGATTGCGATCCCGGTGTGGATGATTCCATTGCAATCTTGTTCGCCCTGTTCCGAAAGGATGTGGAAATCGTCGGTATTTCCACTAGTGTTGGTAACGTATCCGCTTCCAAAGGCGCTGAAAACGCAATGCGCATTCTGAAGCTGGCTGGTTATGAAGGCAAGGTCCCCGTATGTGCCGGTGCAGAGAAGCCTCTGCGGGGTGAATGTGAGGACTTCCCCACCTTCATCCACGGCGACA
>Ga0129314_1001541_pt1 | contig 15619 bp, 13 predicted proteins | sample O1111metagenome_FD_94431 | JGI IMG/M metagenome (GOLD analysis project Ga0129314, IMG submission 94431) | Orangutan individual fecal microbial communities from fecal samples from Wisconsin, USA - O1111 metagenome | ecosystem: Host-associated > Mammals > Digestive system > Large intestine > Fecal...
ACCGCGGTCCCTTGTATACTCTGCTTTGTCTTCTTTTAAACGTATATGTAAATAACCTAAAGATCGCTTTTCCTTGCTTTCGACTCAGGACTTATTTCCTGAAAGCGGGTGCAAAGATAGAGAGTCTTTTCTTACCATCCAAACAATTCAACAAAAAAAATCAATCTTTTTTGCCCCTTTTTTTTCTGTTTTTAATCAAACAAAAGAAGATCACACCTTTACCCCGACAAAAAAAATTAATCTTTTTTCAAGCAAACAGAAGAAAAATTCAAAAAACAGGAAGAACAGAGAAAAAGTTGTAGAGATTCCCTATCCGATTTCCTCGTAAAAACAGAAGGAAGACGGCAACATTTTAAAGAAAAAAAATAAAAAACAGATAGTCGATATGGAAAAGTGGGGAAAGAAAATCCACCGGAAGAGATCAACGAGGAAATGAAACATTATATCAAAAAGTGAAAAGATGCAATTTTTCCTATAGAATCACATTTTATAAGTATCTTCGCACAAAATCTACATTGCACCATTTATCGGACTGCAACAATTTAGGCATATATCAGGTATTTTCAAATTTTATTGCAACGGCATAATACCACTAACAACAAACCGAAACCAAAAACAAACTTGTTTGGGTTTTAGAGAAGTGTGATGAAGGTGTAAAAAATAAGAATAAACAAATGAAAGGTATTATTCATATATTAAAACGGTTCTTACCTCCTTACAAGAAATATGTCTTCCTGGCATTCATCTTCAATATTCTGACAGCTATATTGAATGTCTTTTCTCTTGCGACCATTATTCCCATCCTCCAGGTTTTATTCAAAATAAACAGGGAAACATATTCATTTATCGAATGGGGGAGTTCTGACTATTCGTTTGTGGATATTCTACTTAATAATGCAAACTGGTATATAACGCAACTTATCGAAACACACGGGAGTAGTACCACATTAATGGCGCTGGCCACCTTCCTGATTGTGATGACCCTCCTGAAAACAGGAACCGCCTATCTGGGCTCCTATTTTCTTATTCCTATAAGAACAGGAGTCGTAAGGGATATCCGAAACCGGATCAACGACAAGGTTCTCTCCCTTCCCCTTGGTTTTTTTACGGAAGAACGGAAAGGAGATATTCTTTCCAGGGTATCAGGTGATGTGAACGAAGTAGAGAACTCGGTGATGAGCTCTCTCGATATGCTCTTTAAGAATCCAATTCTGATCCTGATCTATCTGACCACTATGGTAATATTAAGCTGGCAACTGACTCTCTTCGTACTGGTCGTGCTTCCGGTGATGGGGTTTGTGATGGGACGTGTAGGTAGAAGCCTGAAAAGAAGTTCTTTCACGGCTCAGAACAAATGGGGAGAGCTGATGTCGCAGATGGAGGAAACACTGAGCGGGCTACGGGTAATCAAAGCATTCGGAGCAGAAAATAAGATCTCCGGCAGATTTCATAGCGGGAATAACGAGTTCAGGCGTATGTCGAACCGGATCTCCCGCAGGCAACAACTGGCACATCCCATGAGTGAGTTGCTGGGGACAATCACTATCGCCATTGTACTCTGGTTCGGGGGTACCTTGATATTAGAGGGCAATAGTATGATTGATGCCGCCTCGTTCATTTACTATCTGACCATATTCTATAGTATTATCAATCCCGCCAAGGAATTCTCCAAATCGGCTTATGCCGTACAGCGTGGACTGGCATCGATGGAGCGTATCGACAAGATACTAACTGCTGACAACAAGATCACCGACCCGGCGCAGCCGGTTCCCGTCCTATTCAATTCTTATATAGATTACAAGGATGTCTGGTTTAAATATGAAACGGATTGGGTTATAAAAGGAGTAAATCTGAAGATCGATAAAGGAAAAACTATTGCCCTGGTGGGCCAGTCGGGATCGGGAAAATCGACAATGGCTGATCTCCTGCCCCGGTTCTATGATATACAGAAGGGCGAAATTCTTATCGACGGAATCAATATAAAAGATATGAAAGTCCGGGATCTGAGGTTGCTGATGGGTTATGTAAACCAGGAAGCCATCCTGTTTAACGATACCTTTTATAATAATATAGCCTTCGGGGTCACCAATCCGACCGAAAGTGAGGTGATCAATGCAGCTAAAATTGCCAATGCCCATGAATTCATTATGGCTACTGAATACGGTTATCAAACTAATATAGGTGACAGGGGTGGTAAATTGTCGGGTGGACAGCGGCAGCGTATCAGCATTGCACGGGCCATACTAAAAAATCCGAAGATACTTATTCTGGATGAAGCGACATCAGCACTAGATACCGACTCGGAACGGCTGGTACAGGAAGCACTGGAAAAGCTGATGAAGAACCGGACTACCATTGTGATAGCCCACAGATTATCCACCATCAAAAATGCTGATGAGATCTATGTAATGAAAGATGGGCGAATCGTGGAATCAGGACAACATTCCACATTGTATGCCCAGGGTGGATACTACACCTCATTATGTGATACGCAACGCGACCTAAGCGAATAATAAGCTATCCCTTATCTTTGGAAACAGGGACAAACGATTCTTTTTCAGAGATTTTCTCCAAGAGCCGGTCTACCGCCTCGAAAGGAGAATTTATACTACGGAATTCGGGGACGATTTCTTTCATCTTCTTCACTGTCCGCATATCATCATATTCGTAAGAAGCATGAATCAGAGCGTTTATTTTGCGGTTCACCTCTTCATATTCATACTCACGCACATCTGCAATCATTATTTTCTCATGATAGGTCGGTTTGGTATGCTCGGCTATGTTCAATAGTTCTTCATAGAGTTTTTCCCCATGCCGTAATCCGGTAAACTCAATTTTGATATTCTTCGAACCGGAAAGTCGGATCATCCTCTTTGCCAGGTCCAGGATCTTGACCGGTTTACCCATATCAAAGATATAGATCTCACCACCTTTCCCCATAGCCCCGGCCTCCAATACCAACTGGCAGGCTTCCGGAATGGTCATGAAATAACGGATGATCTCCGGATGAGTGACCGTTACAGGCCCCCCATGTTTTATCTGCTCCCTGAAGAGGGGTATTACCGAACCATTAGACCCCAATACATTTCCAAAACGTGTAGTGATAAACTGCGTTGTCTTCTTACCACTTCTCCCTATATGTTTTGCCAGGGACTGCACATAAATCTCACATATCCTTTTGGAACAACCCATCACATTGGAAGGGTTCACCGCTTTATCGGTGGAGACCATCACAAATTTATCGGCATTGTATTTCACCGCCAGGTCCGCCATAATCTTTGTTCCCAGTATATTGGTCTGTACCGACTCCGATACGTTATCTTCCATCATCGGCACATGTTTATATGCCGCCGCATGAAAAATATATTGCGGCCTGGTCTTGGAAAAGATGCGTTCCATCCGGCTGGCATTGCTCACATCGACCACAATGATCTCGGCACGGAGTTCTCTCCATTTATCTTTCAACTCGAGCCTCATGTCATGTAACGGGGTTTCGGCCTGATCGATGAGAATAATACTGTAAGGATTGAAGTTGGCGACCTGACGGACTATCTCGCTACCTATCGATCCGGCGGCACCTGTCACCATTACACGTTTGCCTTCAATATTTGAAGCGATCTTCAACATATTGATGTGGATCGGATCACGGGGCAAAAGATCTTCAATCTGTACATCTTTCAACTGTTCCTTGCTCATAATCATTCCGTTCCACTCGTTCAAAGGTACAGTAGTTAGCAACGAGATGTTATGATCCACAAAATTACTCAGGAGGTCAGAATTCTTTATCTCCTCCATTTGTTGAGGTGAAACGATGATGGTCTTCACATCCTTACTCTCCAGCGTCCTGAAAATATTTTCATTATTCGCATAGATTGTTATCCCCATCAACTCCTTTCCCACCATCTGACTTTCGTCGGATATGAATCCGAGTACCCGGTAGTTGAATTCACTATTCCCCTTCAATCCTTTCGCAACACTTATTCCAGCCTCTTTAGTTCCATAGATAAATACATTAACAGGTTTCACATCTCTCCCTGTAATAAATTCATATACCTCTTTCGTCAGTATCCTCGAAAAGATCATCAGGAACATATTGAAAAAGAATATAGAGATGAATGTAACATCATCGAGGTAAAAATCAGGCTGATGGCTCTTCAATATAACAATGCCAAGATAGGCAAATGCGTAACCCACTATTAATGCATATGTGATCCTCATCAGGTCGGAGAAAGAGGAGAACCTCAAAATACCGCTGAATGTACGGAATAATATAAAGGTGACGGCATTGACAAAAATAAGGATTATCCCTAATGTGACTCCATCAGCTCTGACCTCCGGTGTGAGTTCGTCAAATCCGTATCTCACCAGATACATTATCAGGCAGGAAAACATAATCATGAGAATATCAATCATGAAAATTGTAAAACGGGATAAAACCCTGTTCGATAAAAAATTATGTATTAAATTACTCATAATAGTCTAGTTAAGTTTATACTCCTCGGTCACAATAGATTGATGTGTAGTCTTCCCTGTTTCTATCAATTCAATTCCCTTTTTAATCAATGGATCTTCCTTGTGGTAGGCTGCCCAGAAAGCTTCTTCTCCAAAAAAGTTCCGAATAATATAGGCATTCATTATATTCTCCAGTAATTCACTCGATTCCTGAACATAGTAAGGCCTTCTTCTGATACCGTTATGATCTGCAAAGCTCACCAGGTTTAACAACAACGGTTGTTGCTGCAAATACCGGTAAAGTTCCTGCCAGGTACCAAAGCTGTTCAGTTTTTCACGGTTCATATCGGAATAAAGCATGGCATACTTCTCGTCTAACCGGTTATTCACTACCAGATTATAATAGGGATTTATCCCTGCAGTGTCGCGAGGCACAAAGATATCAGGCATGATTCCGCCTCCACCATAGACCGTCCTGCCTCCTGCCGTCTGAAAAGGAATAAGATGGTTGGATACTGTATCCACGTTGACATAATCACCTTCTATATAACGGTTGATGGCCTCCATTTCATATTCATCATATCTTCCCCTTTCATATCCGCGCTGGATAGATCTGCCCGAAGCTGTATAATAGCGAGCCACAGTGAGTCTCACTGCCGAACCGTCCGGAAAATTACGCTGTCCCTGTACCAGTCCCTTACCAAATGAGCGTCTGCCAATCACCAAACCTCTGTCGTGATCCTGGACAGCTCCGGCAAAGATCTCACTGGCGGATGCACTAAATTCGTCGATCAGCACCACGACATCGTCTTCCTTGCAGGTTCCGGATCCGTTCGCATAGCTGTCAGTCCTCGGAAAATTCCGACCTTGTGTATATACGATCAGGTCGCCTCTGTTCAAAAATTCGTTCACCATAGCCACTACTACATCCAGGGATCCTCCCACATTTCCTCTGAGATCGATCACAAAAGAGTTAGCACCCTGGCTTTTTAATTTGGATATGGCTGAGATGAATTCGCTGAAGGTGTTGAACCCGAAGTTTTTCCCCAATTTAATAAAACCGATTCTGTTCGTCAGCATATAAGCAGCATTGACGCTGTTCATGGGGATATCGCCCCGTGTAACCGTTATCTCCTGTATGCGATCGTCACCGGCTCTTATGATACCTAATTTCACTTCAGAGCCCATTTCGCCACGCAACTTCTCCATCACTTCTTCATTACGGAGTTTTGTTCCGGCGACTAAAGTATCATTCACCGTCACGATCCTGTCCCAATGTATAATACCTGCGGCTTCAGACGGGCCACCCGGTACGATACCTGTTACTACAATGGTATCTCTCAGGACATAAAAATTAACGCCAATCCCCGAGAAATGGCCTTCCAGGTCTTCGTTCACCCGTCTCATATCGGCAGCAGAGATATATTCTGAATGAGGATCCAGTTCCTGTATGATATTGGGCAGTGCATCCTCCACCAATTGGCGCATATTGACCGTATCGACGTACGACTCCCTGACATAGTTCAGCACCGCATCGATCTTTCCGGATCCTTCCACACTTCCCGAACGTCCAAACTGACTATATCTGCTTCCGATAAATATCCCCAATGCAATACTAACGCCTATCCATAAAGGCAGCCATATTCTGCCCTTTTTTCCTGCATTCATCCAATTTCTCCTGTTACTATTTATCAATTTCTACCGAAACAAGTTCAATATTGGCTCTTCTCAACAGATCAATTCCATCGCTCAACCGGTAATTTTCGGCAAATACCACTCTGCTTATACCAGCCTGGATGATTAACTTGGCACACTCAATACAAGGTGAAGAGGTGACATAAAGCGTGGCTCCATCACTACTGTTATTGGACCGGGCTACTTTCGTAATCGCATTCGCCTCGGCATGGAGCACATAAGGTTTTGTTATATCATTTTCATCTTCACACACATTCTCAAAACCTGAGGGAGTGCCATTATAACCGTCGGAAATGATCATCTTATCTTTCACCAGGAGCGCACCGACCTTTCTGCGTTTGCAATAAGAGTTTTCCGCCCATATAAAAGCCATACGCATATACCGCCTGTCGAGCAAATCCTGCTTTTCCTCGTTTTGTTCCATGTTACATCAGATTGCTTTTAAACTCATATCGAGACTTTTCACCGAATGAGTCAGTGCACCTACCGATATATAATCCACCCCTGTTTCGGCATATTCACGAATGGTATCGATAGTGATCCCACCCGAAGATTCCAACTCCACATGTTCATTCACAGCCTTCACGATCTTCACTGCATCGAAGGTTTGTGCAGGAGTAAAATTATCGAGCATGATCCTGTCTACTCCACCTACGCGGAGCGCCTCTTCAAGTTCATCCAGGGTTCTTACCTCTACCTCAATTTTGAGTTTTTTGTTTTTCTCTTTTAAATAGTTTTGTGCACCACGGATAGCTTTTTCAATTCCTCCTGCAAAATCCACATGATTGTCTTTCAACAGGATCATATCGAATAGCCCTATCCTATGGTTCTCTCCTCCTCCGATCCTGACAGCTTGTTTTTCAAGGATACGCATTCCCGGAGTGGTTTTTCGGGTGTCGAGCACTTTTGTTGCCGTACCTTCAAGCAGTTTCATATAGCTATTGGTTATGGTGGCGATACCGCTCATCCGCTGCATAATATTAAGTACAAGCCGTTCGGTCTGTAAAATGGATCGTATCTTCCCTGACACAACAAAAGCTACATCTCCCGGCTTAACATGGGAACCATCGTGAAGAAAAATCTCTACCTGCAGCGCCGGATCAAAAGTATGGAATACTTCAATGGCTATATCTACACCGGCAAGTACACCTTCTTCCTTAATAAGTAATCTCGATTGTCCTTCTTCTGTCTCCGGGATACTACAGAGGGTGGTGTGGTCTCCGTCTCCGATATCTTCTGCAAAAGCCAATCGGATAAGGTTATGAATTAACTCTTTTTCTGTCATACTAAAACGATATTGCTCCGCTATACCATAAAACAAACAATCTGTCTGTTTTGTTATTCTTTTACAAGAATTTTAGTGCAAAAATAAGAAATAAACAATTATATTTGTCTTTAAAGACTGCTTTTTTCGTTTTCTCAGGCCAAATTACTCATATTCTGTGGTTATTCAGTAGTTGTTCAATGGTTATTTGACAATAACACGAAGTGAACATCCCGCAAGGCAGGAAATAACAATGAAATCAGATAACAAGAGCGAAGCGAACGAATAACAATTAAATTGAATGAAAATTATTTTACTTTCCATAGGCAAGACCGACGATCCTCTTTTTTCACAAATCATAGAAGAGTACAAAAAGAGGGTCAATTACTATATGCCACTCGAAATGCAGTTCATCCCAGATATAAAAAACACAAAGAATCTCTCCGAGAAAGAACAAAAAAAGCAGGAAGGGGAAAAACTACTGAAATGGCTCCAACCATCAGATCATGTTGTTCTACTCGATGACAAAGGGAAACAATACTGTTCAGTGGAGTTTGCCGGATATATAGAGAAAAAGTCTTTTTCTGCTTCAAAGCGGCTGGTCTTCGTTGTGGGAGGCCCTTATGGATTTTCCGGCGAAGTTCGGGAAAGAGCCAACGAAATGGTGTCGCTATCCAGGATGACTTTTACTCACCAAATGGTAAGGTTAGTCTTTGCAGAACAGCTTTATCGTGCAATGACAATTTTACACAATGAACCTTATCATCACGAATAAAAATTTATTATCTTTGTAAGAATTATAGGAGAGATATGTCAAAGAAGAAAACAATCCTTACCGTGATGTGGGTCATCATCGTATTGATCGCAATCGCATCAGTGATTTCATTAATAGTATTTCCCCGATGGAAAGGCTTTTTTCTGGCAGGAAGCGGAGCCTTTCTCATTTTGAACCTTCTCCTGTCATTGTTTTTTATCAGTAAGAATTTCAAACAATAACGGTTATAGATCGAACTCAAAAAAGAGCAGATCAAAAATCTCTTTTTCCTGAGGATTGGCAGAGTATTCAAACCCGGATATCAGCTGCAACACTCTTTCTGCATTACCAGCTGAGGTTCTACCGAAGAACTTCAATACATTCAATGCCGATTGGCGTAATAACAGCGATTCGCCTTTCAGATCGCTCTTCGCCCTTCCCAACAATTCTTCAAAGTGGATATGTTTTACCAATTCAGATTGGATAATGCATAACCTGGCAAAAAGCCAATATCCGGTAGTGCGAATAGTTTCATCATCGCTTCCCGTCCAATCCTCTACTAACTCATCAGCATAAGGCAACTCCTGGAAAAGATTTTTACACACTTGTTCACGGATTTCCTGATTGGCTGCACCCTGTACCCAACGATAGGCATCTTCCTTAGAAAAATGGACAGGCGGACAGAGCATTGTCGCCAGTATTTTCAACTCACGCACATCCTCTTTCCACATTATTTCCGCCAAGACTTTATCTGGCATATATTTGGCGGCGATTTGTTTGAGCCGTGGAATATCCACCCCAAAATTCATGCGATATCCTACTCCTTTCGCCCGCATACTGGCAGCAGTCACGCCATTCATCGACATCCGCAGATCGGCTCGTATATTACGTAAAATTGTCTCCATTGCTTATTCTGTTTGGCTACAAAATTACGCTATTCAGAAATAAAACAATAATTTTCAAACATTTTTCGCTATATTTGCAGAATATGTGACATGTCTTGGAAAAGTTCAACGAGTTAGACTATACTCTCGGCTAATTTCATTATATTTGCATTATAATTAAAAATATATAAATGATGAGACTCCTCTTAATCAGCAACTCCACCAATCCCGGTGAAGGATATCTGGAGTATCCCAAAGACCGGATCAAAGAATTTCTGGGAGACAAAGCAAATAATGCTATTTTTATTCCTTATGCAGCAGTCACTTTTTCTTTTGATGAATATGAAGAGAAGGTAAATGCCCGTTTTGCAGAAATCGGCCATCATGTCACAGGTATTCATCGCTTCATTAATCCTGTGGAAGCTATTGAAAATGCCGATGCCATTGTTGTCGGAGGCGGAAACACATGGCAATTGGTGAAGATGCTTCAGGAAAAGGGACTGATGAAAGTGATCCGTAAGAAAGTCAGGAAGGGTACACCCTACATTGGTTGGAGTGCCGGGTCCAATATCGCCTGCCCTACTTTAAGAACTACCAATGATATGCCTATTGTGGAGCCCTTGAAATTTAAAACCCTGAAATTGGTTCCCTTCCAGATCAACCCCCATTATCTCGATGATCATCCGGCGAATCATGGCGGTGAGACCAGAGAGGTACGCATCAAAGAGTTTATAGAGATTAACCGTGATATCTATGTAGTAGGACTTCGTGAAAGCACCATGCTTCTTGTAGAAGATGACGAGATGGAACTGATAGGCCCCCGTAAGGCCCGTATCTTCAAATACGGGCAGGAACCGATGGAGCTTTCCAATGAAGATGATTTCAGTTTTCTCCTGCAACGAAAATGAGTACCGGACATATTAGTAACCTCCAACCTAGCGCGTCGCTATTCCGACGGATCATCAACGACAGCAGGTCGTTAGGTGTACTTCTATTGTTATGCACTCTCCTATCGCTGGCATTAACGAATATCAAAGGGATTGGAGAACTTTACTCTAATTTCTGGGAGATGTCGATTCCCGGGTTTCACCATCTACACTTACCACATACCATCATCCATTTCATAAACGACGCCTTGATGACGTTGTTCTTTTTCCATGTGGCGATCGACATCAAAAAGGAAGTGACCACAGGGGAACTCTCGTCTTTTAGCAGGATGATGCTCCCCACTACATCTGCGTTGTTCGGAGTAGCTTTTCCGGCAGTTATTTTTTCCGTAATTACTGCTGGCACAGCCTATTCAAACGGGTGGGCCATACCAACCGCTACAGATATTGCTTTCACCCTCGGCATGATAAGTCTTTTAGGTAAAGCGGTTCCCCATTCCATGAAAGTCTTTTTGACGGCATTGGCCATTATAGATGACCTGTGTGCGATTCTCATTATTGCATTGTTTTATGGTTCTTCGCTTTATTTGATATGGTTAGCGGGAGTGGCTGCCGTGGGGATCGTGATATTTCTTATTAACCGCTATGTCCACCATAAATGGGTTTATATTGTGACAGCCGGACTAGGATTGATCATGTGGTATTGCATGTTCCGATCGGGCATCCACGCTTCATTTGCCGGAGTAATACTTGCCTTTATTCTTCCGATAAGCAAGATGCCCGCATTTGAGAGAAGAATTACTCTTCCGGTCAATTTTTTCATTGTCCCCCTCTTCGCATTGGCTAACACCAGTATTTTCATCACACCGGCGGCCATATCCGGACTGACTTCCCCTCTTTCTCTCGGAATTATTCTGGGTCTGTTCATCGGGAAACCGCTGGGTATCACACTTGCTGTTTATCTGATGGTCAAACTCCGACTGGTCAGGTTAGCAAATATCCGTTGGACCCAGTTTATCGGGATCGGCATATTGGCCGGTATCGGCTTCACCATGTCAATCTTCGTGTCGAATCTTTCTTTTCCTGATAATAAGATGATGATGGATATTGCGAAACTGTCGGTACTGATTGCTTCGGCTTTGGCAATGATTGTTGGGTATATATGGCTTAAAGCATTTTCCCGCGAAAAGGAAGAAATCGAGGCATAAATGAAATAGACGCTTTACCGTCAACAAGTCCATAATCGGCTGTAACCTTTCTTTCATTTTTTCCTCCAAAATATGAGACTAACCCCAAAATTCCGATTGGATAAAGAAGTCGATCCGAAAGATTTTTCACAAAACCCGGTTATCACATCCTCTCCTTTTTCAGGATAGGAATTTACTATTGTTTTTGGGTTTGGAAATTATCTTGTATTTTTGCCATCCGTAACAAGACAGGTTATCATTTACCGTTTATCAAGCAGGCAATAATAAACAATGGATCCTCAAACAACCGGGAACAAGGGAAATGGCTGGGCCCTACTCCCTTTCGCTATATTTTTTATCCTTTACGCTATCACGTTTGCTACTACACGTGACCTACGCAATATGCCCGTCTCAGTGGCTTTTACAATAGCTACCGCCGTCGCCATCCTTTCTGTGCGGCGAACTCCTTTTCCGGAACGGTTACGTATCTTCTCAAAAGGTGCCGGTAATGAAACTATCATGCTCATGGTCGTCATCTTCATCCTTGCCGGTGCTTTTTCTGCCATTGCCGGTTCAATGGGAGCCGTAGATGCTACCGTAAACCTGATCCTTTATACCATGCCGCCACAGGCCATCATGGCAGGATTATTCGCGGCAGCATGTGTAATTTCCATGTCAATGGGCACTTCAAGCGGGACCGTTGCCGCGCTGGCACCCATTGCCGTCGGTATTTCAGGGCAGACCGATATAGGCCCGGCCATGATACTCGGCGTAGTAATCGGGGGTGCCATGTTCGGTGACAACCTCTCGTTCATCTCAGATACCACTATTGTAGTAACCAAAACACAAGGCTGTAAAATGACTGACAAGTTCCGTGTCAACTCCATGATTGTCATCCCGATGGCAATCATTATGGTGATGATCTACATCTTCATGGGACGTGATATTACCGTCACCAACGAGGTGGCTTTCGACAGTGCCGACTGGATAAAGGTAATCCCCTATCTTGTCGTATTGATCACCGCATTGGCAGGTGTGGATGTGATTATCGTCCTCCTGACAGGAATAATACTTTCGTCGTTCTTCGGATTGGTCTCTCCGGATTTTTCAGTATGGGATCTGACGTTATCAGCAAAAACAGGCATTATTTCAGATATGGGCGAACTGATCATAGTCACTATTATGGCAGGCGGAGTTTTCGAAGTTATCAAATACAACAAAGGGATCGATTGGCTTATCCATATACTCACGCGCAAAATATCGTCGAAACGTGGTGCAGAATTCTCCATTGCCGGTTTGGTGATGTTCACCAATTTCTGCACCGCCAATAACACTATCGCCTGTATTATCACCGGCCCGATTGCCAAAGATATCAGTACCCGTTTCGAACTCGACAACCGCAAAACGGCCAGCCTGATGGATACCTTCTCCTGCTTTGTGCAAGGCATGATTCCTTACGGCGCACAATTACTCATTGCCGCCGGTATAGCGAATATCAATCCGGTGGAAATCGTGCCGAAGCTCTACTATCCCTTTCTGATCGGTATTGCCGCGACCATTGCCATCACTTTGCGATATCCGAAGCGATATTCGTAAAAAAGAGACAAGCTCAATCATTACAATTGAAACCGTCTCTCTATATTGAATCCTTTCCGGACAAACGATTAAAAACCGCGATGCTGCATATTTCCGAAGATCGTATCGGAATGTAGTATCAGGTCTACATACTGCGCCCGCTTGTAAATCAAAAGATTGTCATTTTTATTAAGTACACTGTCCGAAAGTTTCCCCCTGAACTGATCCAAAGTATCGTAGCCTTTCCTTTCCATCCATTCCTCAATCTCACGGATCATTCCTGTGATCTGTTTCATCCCATGTCTGTAGACAGCGCTTACCACCTGCACACAGGTTGCACCGGAGAGGATCAGCTTGATCACATCATCCCCGTTGAAGACACCCCTGCTACCACATACGGCAGCATTCACACGGCCGTATAGCATTCCGGCGATACGCAACGACTGTTTGTAATCACCCTTTTTACTCAGGTTAAATGCTCTTCTGTGACTCTCCTTCTCAATATCTATATCAGGCTGAAAGAAAGAGTTGAAAAGCACCATTCCGTCTACACCCGCTTCATCGAGACGTTTCGCGAAGTGCAGGATATTGGTATAGTCGGAACTGAGCTTTACACTCACCGGTATGGACAGTTGTTTTTTTATCTCAGTGACCATCGCTATCTGTCGATTTTCGATTTCTGCCGCATCAAGGTCGAACTGCGTGGGTGTCTGGTAAAGGTTAAGTTCTATTCCATCTACTCCGGTCTCTTCGATCAGGCGTGCGTAGCGGAACCAGGATGATTCGTTCACGGCATTCAGACTGGCAATCACCGGTACGGAAAGACTTTCTTTCGCATTGCGGATCTTTACTAAGTAATACTCTATTTCGGAGCGATCGATATCAGGGTGAAGCGAAGTCATCTCGGCATGGATATCGTTATACTCGTCCTTCAACTCGTCGAATTGCAGATCTTCCAACTGTATCTGTTCTTCAAAGAGTGTTTTATAGACTATGGCTGCGGCTCCCGCCTGCTCGGCTTTTTTCAGTGAATCGATCTCAGATGACAGTTCTGATGCCCCCAGTATGACCGGGTTTTTGAGCGGAATGCCCATGTAGGATGTTTCCAGGTTCTTCATACGACTATATTTTTATATATTAATTTCTCACGATCAATGACAAAATATCAGTTTCTATCTTTATATTAATCCTCATGGCCGGTTCAGACACAGGATCCCCGGCATATCAGTTTATAAAAATTCACCTCAACACCGGTTTAGCATACAAGACAAAGTTACATTTTTTTCACGAAAGAACCATATCGGGACGTAAAAATATAGTTGTTAAGCATCATCCAAGAGTTACTGTCGTTGTATTACGGTATCGGGGAATTTGTATCCGGTAAATCGCGTGAAGGGGCTTGGGGAAAGAAAGTTATTGACCAAATCCCGGATCAACCACAACAAGAATTACCCGGCTTACTCGGTTTTTCAGCTACAAACAGCAAGTGATATTCACCTTTTTTCAATAAGATGCAAATAAACGAACAACGCTGCATCATCTTAGTTTTTTTAACAATAGAATAGTTTTCTCGAACTCATTATTGAGAAATATCCACAAACTGGCTATGCGCATCGTTGGGAAAACAAACTTAAATCTATTGAAGATCAAATTAACAACCAACATAACGGCTAAAATCTACCTTATCTCCCAACTTTAATATACTGCAAAAGGGCTAATGAACTGTCAAATCGCTTGTAGTTGTTTTTTTCAATGAATAAAAGATATTTTTTTCCTGATAACAGATAAAGAATTTGGCCACATGTTTTGCAAATGTCGTGCATTTTACCAAAACAAAAAAGCTAACTAGTGGTCGAAAAGACCTCCGATAATATTGAGATCAGTATAAAAAGAGACATAGTTCACGTCATTCATCAAGAAAATCATTCCATTCGTCATATAAATTTGAAGGCCATATTATTCCTAAGTAGTTTTGAACATAAAATCAAAAAAGGAATAAAGCTATGAAAAGGAATAAAGTGTATATCATGCTTATATTGCTAATTCAGACAATTAGTATATCAGCACAATCTATACTATCAGGTAGGATAATAGACAAGGACAGTATACCTCTGGCGAGTGCAACAATCTTGCTGTCAAGCTATCCTGACACTACTTATATAGCGGGCACTACAACAGATGTGGACGGACAGTTTACAATATTGAACATCCAACCAAACAACTATATTCTTTCCCTGTCCATGATCGGGTATAAAAAGGTAGATGTTCCACAGCAAATAGAAGAAAATTCAACCGTTCAGATAGGAGACGTTCTATTGGAGGATGATATATACATGCTGTCGGAAGTAACGGTAACGGGCAAACGTTCACCTTTTAAGGTTGAGCCGGGAAAAACAATTGTAAACCTCTCTTCCGCACTATTGAGTACAGACGGCAATACACTGGATGCACTTCGGAAATTACCGGGCGTGATCGTTCAAAATGACGGAACGATTATACTCAATGGTAAATCCGGCGCCAATGTATTGGTAGATGATAAGGTAACATACCTGTCGGGAGAAAATCTGATCAATTACCTACGCTCTATTCCGGCAAATTCAATAGAAAATATCGAACTGATATCCCAGCCTTCATCCAGATACGATGCTTCGGGTAGTTCGGGTATGATCAATATCCAAAGAAAGAAAATCAGGGAACAGGGCATTCAGACAGCGGCATCTGCTACTTTGGAAAGAGGAAAACGTATAAGAGGAAGTGACAATTTATCCCTGAGCTTTCGTCATAACAAATTGAACATGTATATCGACTACGCCGATTATTGGGGAGAAGAATTCGCAGAATTATCGGTATCAGGATGTTATCTTGATCCGGAGACTTCAAAACCGCTCGACCTGAGAAAAGACTTCGTAGATGACATAGCC